>ERZ761607.909-NODE-909-length-42038-cov-23.809923_pt1 | contig 42038 bp, 16 predicted proteins | sample MGYA00511164_ERZ761607 | MGnify/ENA primary metagenome ERZ761607 (study PRJEB28899, sample SAMN02445080) | bioreactor sludge metagenome | biome: EBPR sludge | place: Australia: Brisbane, Thorneside Wastewater Treatment Plant | collected 2011-06-22 ...
TTTTATTATGATCAGAAAATTCATCCAATGAAAAAAGTCGCTTTTGTTTTTTTGTACCTTCTTTTGAATATATTTTCTTCTCAAGCCCAGAACATTGATTCTTTTTTCCAAAAGATCCATTTTTTGACTGAAGAAACGCCACTGGTACTGTATGATTTTGTAGATATCAGTGGTCCTATGGGTCTTACTGAGGAACGGTTTGGCTATGGTAAGATCAGATATATGCCTTTAGATTCAATGCTGTTTTATCATAATATAGTCTCTTTTTATAAAGATATTATCAGCCAGCAAATCTATACCGGAGGTTATGTCAGTATTATTGACCATAAAAAAAGTGATGTTTTGATGATTCAGACGGATAGTTTTCCTTTTGCTTATAAAATAGTCCAAAACGTTTTGTCTATAACACCTGATTTTTTGTATGATAAAACATTTTATTTGGAATTTCTGGATTCAGACGGAATCGAATCTTACGAAACAGGCGAGGAAAATCTGTTTGGAAAGCCCCATGCCTTTTTAAAGCTTGTTTATGGGGAAACCGAAGAATCCCGGTATGATACAACTACGTATTATTTTGATAAATTAACCATGTTGCCTGTAGGTTATAAAATGAAATTTGAATATGCCGGAACGGAAATGGAGCAAGTGTTTCTGATCCATAACCTGGTGATCCTTGAACCGCAAGAAACGGATTGGTTTGATATGGGTATTTTTCATGAAATCGGATACAAATTCAAGTATGCCAGTCAGATAAAGCGAGATCAGGAAAAGGAAAATGCTCAGGCAGGTCAGTCTGAAGTTGAACAGGCAGATACAACCATGGAAGAAAACAGTTCAATAATGCCTTTTGATTTTGATGATTACAAGGGGAAGAAGATCGTGATGGATTTTTGGTATATCGGATGTGGTCCATGTCTGAGATTGATCCCTGTGATGGAAAAACTGCACGAGGAATACCCTGAGGTCGCATTCATAGGAATGAATGTCCGGGATGAGGCAGAAAGGATTGCAAAATTTGTTGAGATCAAAAAAATAAAATATCCGGTGATGCGGGAACGATTCGGTTTTGAACAGAAATATAAGATGACCGGGTTCCCGGTTATCCTGATCTTTGACGAAGATGGAAAATTGATCCGCCAACTGGACGGATATTCGGATGGTCATGATGAGGAAATCCGGGAGATTTTGGGAGAATGAGTTTATTTTCAAATGTTCAAATATTCAAATGCCATGATGATCTGATGTTCCAATGCTATAATGTTCAAATACTATAATACTAAAATATATATATTTATTTATCAGATCATCAGATAATTAGATAATCTGAACATCAGATAATCAGATCATCAGAAACATAACGCAGGTATCGGGGAATTTTAGAAGTCAGGAAGACAGGCAGGTTGATCAGGGTAAATTCATGGCCGGTTCTGGTGATGCAGCTTTCAGTTGAAAATTTGTTGTTCTGCAGCCGGATGCTGAGTTTGTGAGGCGCTGAGATCATGAATTCATGCAGGGATTTTAAACGACCTTTAGCACCTGATTTTACTTCTATAGGGATGAGGAAATTATTCCAATGGAACGTTAAATCTATCTCTGATGTCATTTTTGCATTTTCCTTCACCCAAAATAACGGTCGGTAATGATGAGATGATTCGATTGAAATCAACTCCTGGGTGGCGATGTGCTGGTAAATAAAACCCTTGAAATAGGCAGAAAGGTCTTCCATTTTCATCAGTTCAGTTTGAATTCCCGATGCGTAATTGAGCAGGCCGGTATCCAGAAACTGCATCCGCGGCCTTCTGGAAGTATTAGGGATTTGTGGCATTTCACAGCTTGTTGCAGGATAAACCAGGTAAATGATCCTGGCAAGATCCAGCATCCTGAAAACTTCGCTAACTTCCCTCGAACGATATTCAGACCCGCCAAAATTGTTGAAAACAATCCGGTCTCTGACATAAGGAGCTGTGTTGATCACATATCTCATCAGATTGACCTGTGACAAATTGCCTGCATATTTGATAAAGTCAGATTTATAGGATTCCCAGATAGAAGCATAAATATCCCGAATGCCTGCCAGAGAAAGCCTTTCGGCGTATTCGGAGACAATTTCCGGCATACCGCCAATGACTGTGTATGTTTGGAATAGTTTTGTGGTTTTCTCATAAGCAAAATCACTGAACGGAATATTTTGCAACTTGCGGTGAACAGCCGTTTCTCCGACTGCAAGAAGAAATTCATCAAAACTCAATGGGTGCAGTACCAATTCTTCCACGCGCCCAACCGGAAAAGAAGGAATTTGTCTTAGGGCAAATTCAAGTAGTGATCCTGCTAAAACAATATGTAAATCAGGGAAATCTTCCTGAAAATATCTGACCTGTTTAATCACAAATGGCAGAGCCTGAACTTCATCGATAAACAAGAGTGTTTCTTTATCAGCAGGATTGAGATTGTGTTCAAAAAATAATTGTTCTATGGTGTCTTTAGAGTTTTTATGCTCACCAAAAAGTCTGGCATCCTCAGGCCTTTCCAGGTTAAGAGGTATGAAAAATCTGAATTCTTTGGAAAACTGCCTGATCAACGTTGTTTTGCCTACCTGGCGTGCACCGCGGATGATCAATGGTTTGCGGGTTTGTTTTTGCTTCCAGGTTACTAAACTACTGTATAAATTTCTTTGAAAAAAATTCATTATCCACTAAAATTTGTATAATATTTGGTAAAATTACTTAAAATGTAACATATACCAATATAATTATTATAAAATATGTTATAAATACCAATATAAATAACGATCTAATATTGTAATTGTGTTGGTTTTATCTTTAAAAGACATAGTTTCATTATTTTAGCATATGATCATCAGATTCCTGACGATGAATGTCAGGATTTTCAACATTTGAACATTAGATCATCAGATCATTAGAAATTCTGACAAGTTTTCAAAAAAATTGAGTGTTGATTAAACCATACACCTTAAATTACGTCAAAATCATGTAACAAGAAATGATGGCGGCAGAAAAAGATGAACAGATACTGGCGATGATCAAAAGCGGAGGCAACCCTGAACGGGGTTATCGCATGCTGATGGACGCTTATCAGTTGCCTTTATACCGGCACATCAGAAGGATGGTTCAGTCGCATGAAGATGCGGATGATGTTTTGCAGAATACCTTTCTGAAGGTTTTCAGGAACATAGCAAATTTCGAAGAGCGCTCCAGTCTGTACACCTGGATATTCAAAATTGCCAGCAATGAAGCATTTACTTTTATCAAAAAGAACAACAGACATGCTGCTTTTTTTGATAAGGGTGAAAATGCTGATGAACTGGAAAGCAGATCTGTGTCCACTTCACAGCTGAATGGGGAGCAGATCAGGGAAATGCTCCATGTTGCCATGGAATATTTGCCTGTCAGGCAAAAACAGGTTTTCAGCCTCCGGTATTTTGAGGAAATGGATTACAGGCAAATGTCTGCAGTGCTGGAAACCTCTGAAGGCGCTTTGAAAGCATCCTTTCACCACGCTGTTAAAAAAATTGAAGATTTTATTAAATCGAAGAATTTGTATTAAAATATACTTTACCAGAAATGGAAGATTTAAGAGATGAATTAAAAAATATCGGGTCAAGGCTCGATCCTGCCGGAAAAAATGAATCCTGGGATATACCTGAAGGTTATTTCGGAGAAATGCAAAATATGGTTTTGGTACAATTGCATGAGTCAAAAAGCAACCGCCCCAACGTAAATCTTCGCAATCTGAGATCAGGTTTATATGCTGTGAGCGGTATTGCTGCCATGTTGATCCTGGCCTTTGGTATCTGGTTTTTTGCAGAAAGGAGCCATTCAATTGATCCTGCCGGGATTCAGGAGCTCGATCAAGACCAGGTTTATGCCTATCTGGAAGAAAATATCGACGAAATTTCTTTAGATATGCTCATGACAGACAAACAAATGGAAAGCGAGATCCTGTTTGATCAGCCCCAAAGCGAAGAAGACTGGGACGTTTTACTGGAAGATGTGGATTTACATGATTTGAATAATATATTTTAATAACTTATAGCCTGATTATCATGACTTTACTTAATTGGGATGTTGGATATTACCAGGTTGTTAAATAGATAAATACCATGAGAAAATTATTTGTTTTATTACTGATGATCGGAGTGATCTTTGGTCTGGAAGCCCAACAAAACAGGCCTTTCCGGGAAAAAATTGAAGCACAGAAAGTTGCCTTTATCACTAAGGAATTAAATCTGACCGTTCAGGAATCCCAAAAATTCTGGCCGATCTACAATGAATATTGGGATAAAATGGTCAACCTCCGTGATGGTGATCTGGCAGCCAGAGCTGGCAGTGAATTGTCTGATGAAAAAGCCAGGGAATTGATCAATAAGGTTTTGGAAAGGGAAGAAAATGAACTGAAGCTAAAAAAGCAATTGTATAACGACCTTAAAAATGTTTTGCCTGCAACAAAAATCGTAAAACTGCACCGGGCTGAGTTACAATTCAAGCAAAAACTGCTTGAGCACATCAAGAATAAACGATAAGTTTGAGGTTCAAAGGATCTGATGATCTGATGATATAATGATCTAATGCTATGATGATCTAATATTTAGATAATCAGATAAGTAGATAATCAGATCATTTGAAAATCAGATCATTGGATCACCAGATAATCTGTTCTCATAAAAGGCTTCCATTTCCTCGTAAAAGTCTTCTCCGAATTTTCTGATGAGAGCATTTTTGACAAATCTGAATACGGGTAACTCCATTTTTTCCCCTAGAGCACAGGCGGGCTTGCAAATATCCCAGTCGTCGAAATTGATACCGATATAACCGGTTTCCTCCACTTCGATCAGCCTTAAAGGGTAAAGTTCACAGGAAATGGGTTTTTTAAAATTGATCTCTCCTTTTTCATAAAGCATTTCAAAAGCACATTTTGCCCACTGGCCCGGTTCTCTGATAAGGTAGACGCAAGAAGTATCCGGCATCAACGCTGTGCCAATGGTCTCTGCTTCCAGATAATATTCAGAAGGTCCTTTTTCCTGCAATACTTTCCATTGATCTTCAGGCAGAACAGTTTCCAGTCGGTCCATCAGCGTCTTGATCGTGGCGATCTCATGAGGTGAAAGAGGCGCTCCGTAATCACCTTCCCAACAACACGCTCCCTTGCATTTTTCCAGATCGCAATGGAACTTTTCTTCAAAAACCCGTTCTGTCATGAGAATATCCTGAATCAAGATCATAAAATATATTTTATACAGTTTCTAAAAAAGGAAAAAATTGGTACGAAAAATGATGAGATAATATCCAAGCACAATAATAATATTAATCTTGCGCTTGATAACATATTTAAACAGCATTAATTCACATTAAGTTAAAGTAAATTTCATTGCTTTATTATTAAAATTTTTATTATGGATCAATTAAAACATATTTTCAAAGAGAAAGCAGCTGCAAGAGCTGAAGAAATTAAAAACATTCTCGGATCCCATGGAGACTCTATTGTAGATCAGGTCAAGCTTTCACAATTATATAGTGGAATGAGAGGCTTGAAGTCAATGATCTATGAAACCTCAGAACTTGATCCGGTGGAGGGTATCAGGTTCAGGGGGTATAGCATCCCTGAGCTCAGGGAAAAACTGCCAAAAACTGAGGGTTGTGATGAACCGCTACCCGAAGGTTTATTCTGGCTTATGCTCACAGGAGAAATTCCACTCAATGAAAATGTTGCCTGGCTGACAAAAGAGTGGCAGAAAAGGGCAAAATTACCTGATTATACAAAAAATATGATTGATAATATGCCCGGGGATACGCATCCGATGACATTGTTCAGTATGGGTATTATGTCTATGCAGAATGAAAGTATTTTTGCCTCAAAATATGCCAAGGGCATGAAAAAGCAGGATTATTGGGAATCGACGTATGAGGATTCAATGAACCTGATTGCCAGTCTGCCTCATCTGGCAGCTTATATTTACCATTCCAAATATAAAACAGGACTGTCCATCAAACCAGATCCAAAGCTTGACTGGGCAGCCAATTATGCCCACATGCTGGGAAAAGAGGAAAAGAGTTTTCAAGGTTTAATGAGGCTTTATCTCACCATTCATTCAGATCATGAAGGAGGAAATGCCTCTGCCCATACTACACATCTGGTCAACTCCACACTGAGTGATTCATATAATTCACTCGCAGCAGGTATGAATGCATTGGCAGGTCCATTGCATGGTCTTGCGAACCAGGAAGTGATCAAATGGATATTTGAAATGATCCAGGATCTTGGAACAGAAACCCCATCTGATACGCAGATAGAAGATTATATTAAAAAGACATTGGCCAATGGCCGTGTGATCCCCGGATATGGTCATGCAGTTTTGCGCCGCCCCGATCCAAGGTTTATCGCACAAAAACGATTTGCAGAAAAACATATCAACAAATCCAACCTGATAGACATCGTCTGGAAAGTTTTTGAAAACGCACCGCATATATTGATGACTGAAGGCAAAGTCAAAAATCCTTGGCCAAATGTAGACGCTCACTCCGGTGCGTTGTTGGTTCACTATGGATTGAAAGAATATGACTATTATACTGTGATGTTCGGTGTTTCGAGAGCATTGGGAGTGCTGGCAATGGCCATTTGGTCAAGGGCTTTGGGCTTCCCGCTGGAACGTCCCAAATCTGTTACAACGGAATGGGTCAGGAATTTTACAAGTAAAAATGTTTAATTTACTGAGCTCAAATTGTTAAAATACTGGGTTGAAACAACAGGATATAATGTTGATTTTAAAAATTGAGCCACTCCGAAAAGTCCAATTTGTTGATTTTCAATCGTTTTTTTCCAACCCACAGAAGTCATAGATCAGCACAAGACTATAGGTAAACGATAGAAAAACAACCAATTAAAAAACTTCCTTCAGGCCTGCACTGACTGAAAACGTCAATAGGGATTAGGGGGCAAAGATTTCCCGGAGCAGAATCATAATTAACATATATTCTGATTTATTCCGGCCTTGTGATATAAAAAACTCATTGCGCTTTAATTGAAGCTTGCAATGAGTTTTTTGTTTCAGGTTCCGTTTTGCATTTTTCCTTTCAATACTTGGGCAATACCCTTACATCCTTCACTGATTTATTTAGCTGAGAAACCAATTTATTATAAAGTGATCTGTTTTTTCAATTGATCACACCTTCATTTTGCAGGTACATCAAAAAATATCCTGTTAGGCTGAAAAATGATTTCATTCACCAAAGGAATTCATTATATTTGTGGGCTATAAAACTTTACACGATAAAAATTTATAACATGAAGTATATGATCATATTGGGTGATGGTATGGCAGACCATCCGATCGAATCACTGGGTAATAAAACACCGTTGATGGCAGCTCAAAAGCCGCATATTGACCAACTGGCGAGGATGGGAAAGAGTGGTTTGTTCGCAACTGTGCCTCCCGATATGCCTCCCGGCAGTGAAATTGCCAATATGGCTGTACTCGGTTATGATGTAAAAAAAGTTTTTCAGGGTAGGGGTGTCCTGGAGGCAGCCAGTATGGGTGTGGATCTGGCTGATGATGATCTGGCGCTCAGGTGCAATATCATTTGCATTGAAAATGAGAAGATCAAAAATCATTCTGCAGGTCACATATCCAATGAAGAAGCGCACGAGTTGATAGCATTTTTGGAAGAAAAACTTGGCAATGATCAGGTAAAATTTTATCCAGGTGTCAGTTACAGGCATCTGATGGTGATCAAGGGAGGAAAAAACAATTTTCATTGTACACCCCCACATGATGTCCCCGGGACTCCATTCAGAGATGTTTTGGTAAAACCACTGTCGCAAGATACCGAAACCTGTGATCTGATCAATGAATTAATTTTTAAATCGCAATATCTTTTAGCCAATCATCCGGTCAATGTGAACAGGAAAAAGAACGGGAAAGATCCTGCCAATTCCATCTGGCCTTGGTCGCCTGGCAACAGACCTGCAATGGACACGCTTCAGAAGAGTTATGGAATCAAAGGAGCCATGATCTCTGCAGTGGATCTGCTTTATGGCATCGGAAAATATGCAGGGATGACATCCATCAAAGTGGATGGTTCGACCGGGCTATACAACACAAATTATGAAGGGAAAGCAAAAGCCGCAGTGGAGGCACTGAAAGATCATGATCTGGTCTACCTGCATATAGAAGCAAGTGATGAAGCTGGTCATGAAGGAGATGCAGGATTGAAAACCCGTACGATTGAATACCTCGATCAAAGGGTGGTCAGGTATATCCTGGAAGAAACAGCGAAAATGGACGAACCGGTGGTCATTGCCATAACCCCGGACCATGCTACCCCTTGCGCATTGAAAACGCACACACATGATCCCGTGCCTTTTATCATCTACCATCCAGGTTCAGTTCCCGATGAGGTTGATAAATATGACGAAGTATCAGCCAAAAGCGGAGGATATGGATTGATATCAGGCGATGAATTTATAAAACTTGTTTTGGGGAAAATGTAAAATTTCGAAATTGTCAAGCTTGAAAGTCATTTAGTTTTTTAGCTTTTTAGTCTGAGTTTTGATGCCAGGATCAAACCTGAATAAATACATGGAGATAATTGTATTTAGCATTAAGTGGTTTCTAATCCTTCGGACTTTCATACCAGACAGCTATTTAATTACAAAATTTCTTTTAATAAAAATTATTAACAGAACATTCCGGTTGCATTTTACAGAAGAAAAATCAATCGTTGTCATTTTTTTGTTCATCTTTCTCTGAAGGCATTGAAATTCAGATTATTCCATGATTGTATTTCTTTGAATCAATTGATCGGTTTAATTGAATTTTGAAAGGGATCAGGCTATTCTGGGATTTTCGGAATGTATAATCATTTTGAATTATATGAATCATTTGTAAATAAACTGATTTTCCCTGCTTAATTCTGAAATTTTCTGTATATTCATTGCCTGAAATATCTATATTTGCGGCCGGAGTATATTTAGGTTTTTCTGTTACTTTGGATCCGGGCAAATTTTATTTTTAGTTTATTAAAATAGCGAAATCTGTTTATAAAGCAGTTATAGTTATCAGGTATTATGAAAATAAAATTTCGTTTTTTGGCGCTAAACGCAGGTTTTCAAATAGGCTCCGCAAATAAGATGATCTCAACCCAGGTCGATATTCGTTAAAAATAGCTGGAAAAATGAAAATATCCTATTTAAAGTACAATAAAAGCCAACTGATCAACCTCAACTATTCACTTTCAAAGGAAATGTTGAGAGCGAGCAGGAATGGTGCTTACTCCAGTTCAACCATCATCAGTTGTAATACACGAAAATATCATGGACTGTTGGTGACTCCGCAGGAAATGGTAGATCAGGAAAGGCATGTGATGCTGTCTACTGTGGATGAAGCGTTGATCATCAACAATGCAGAATTTAACCTGAGTTCCAGGATTTTTCCCGGTGGAGTGATCTTCCCGAAAGGTCATAAATACATCAGCGATTTTGATTCCGATCCCAATCTTCAACTCAGTTATACCATTGGCAAAACTGTTTTCAACAAAGAATATATTTTTGTGGAAAACGAAAACCGGATTTTATTAAAATACAGCCTTAAGGATACAGCCGCTGAAGATGTTACCTTCAGGTTGTCACCATTTTTGGCTTTCCGCAATATACATGCATTGTCCAAAGCGAATTTATATGTCAATAACCGTTTTAATCCTGAATTGAACGGTGCTTCCTGGCAAATGTATGAAGGGTATTCAAGGTTGTTCTTTCAGGCTTCGAAAGAGGTTGAGTATATACATTCTCCCGAATGGCACTATAATATTGAATATCCCAAGGAAAGGGAAAGAGGATATGAATATCTGGAAGATCTGTTTGTGCCGGGCTTTTTCGAATTGAAACTGAAAAAAGGTGAATCCGTAGTATTCTCAGTTGGGCTTGAAGCTAAGAATCCTCAGGGATATTCTGCTACTTTCAGCAGAGAAGTCAAAAAAAGGATCGTTCGGGAGAGTTATGAAAAATGCTTGCAAAACGCTGCAGATCAGTTTATTATAAAATCAAGATCAAAAACTTCCATCATCAGTGGTTACCATTGGTTTGGGTATTGGGGTAGGGATACCTTTATTTCGTTGCCAGGGCTTACATTAACCATGGACAATGAGAAGGAATTTCATGACGTAATGAAAACCATGATCAAATCCATCCAAAACGGAAATTTTGTCAATACCTATATGGATGGTCAGGCGATGTATAATGCGATTGATACACCGTTTTGGTTTTTCAGGGCGTTGCACAAGTATGCACAGATGACGGGCCACTGTGATAAAGTCTGGAAAGAATACGGGAAAGTGATCTCCGGGATTTTATTGAGTTTTAAAAATGATGAAAATCCGACGATCAAATTGAATGATAACGGCTTGATCTGGGCCGGTGAGAAAGGGAAGGCAGACAGTTGGATGGATGCAGTGGTCAAAGGCTTCCCGGTAGTTCCCAGGTATGGGTATCTGGTAGAAATCAATGCGATCTGGTATGATGCGATCAGATTTTTCCTTGATTTGGCGGAAAAAAGCGGTGATTCAAAATTTGTTAAAACATGGTCAGGTATACCTCTGAAAGTAGAGAAAAGTTTTTCAGAGATTTTTTGGGACAAAAAGAAAGCCATTATGGCGGATTTCTCCAATGAAGATGGCGCCAGTTGGGAAGTCAGACCCAACATGGTTTTCGCGATCTCCGAAAAATACAGTCCGCTAAAAGCTGACCAGAAAGAATATATACTCAAAAGTCTTTATGATGAATTGCTCACTCCGAGAGGGCTCCGCACACTTTCTCCCAAAGATATGGACTACAAAGGCACATGTGAGGGCAACTATGAACAAAGGTCAAGGGCTTATTATCAGGGATCAGCCAGTCCCTGGCTGCTAGGCCCATTTTCTGAAGCATATCTGAAAATGCATCCTAAAACGGGAAAAGCTTTTGTAACCAGGATTTTTCTTGGATTTGAAGATGAGATGGTTCAAAACGGACTTGGAACCATTTCTGAGATATATGACGGAAATCCGCCTTTTACGGGAAGAGGCGCTATATCGATGGCGAGGAACGTGGCTGAATTATTAAGGATAAAATGGATGGTTGACAACCAGGATAAATTAGATCTTTAACAATTCGCGAATTGCCGGCAGCCTGGATGGAACATGGATCAAACAGGATGCATTAGAGTTAATTGAATGCTTAAAAGCTGAAAAATAAATAATTAGTAAATATATGAAGGTATTGATGTTTGGCTGGGAGTTTCCTCCTCATATTTCAGGAGGTTTGGGAACTGCATCTTACGGCTTGACAAAGGGATTGTTCAAGCATGGTGTGGAGATACTTTTTGTAGTTCCTAAGGCGTTTGGGGATGAAGATCAGAGCGCGTTGAGGATCGTTAATGCCAGCGATATTCGTCTGCCTTTTGAAGATAAAGAGTTTTTACAATTCATGAACCAGATTGAGTACATTGAAATCGGCTCAAATATCATTCCCTACGTCAATCCGGAATTGTTCAATAAAGAAGTGCCTGAAACCGAGACTGCGGAAGAGATCAGGAGCAAAGTTTTTTCAAGTTATTATCAGTTTGCAGGAGGCTATGGTAAAAACCTGATGGAAGAAGTTTCCAGATATGCATTGATCGCTTCCATGCTGGGAAAACAGAAGGATTTTGATCTGATCCATGCACATGACTGGCTTTGTTATCCGGCAGGCGTTGCCGCAAAGCATCAATCGGGTAAACCACTGGTTGTACATATGCATGCGACAGAATTTGATCGTTCAGGAGAAAACATCAATACAGAGGTTTTTGCCATAGAAAAGTTTGGTATGGAGAATGCAGACAGAGTGATCGCTGTTTCAAATATGACAAGAGATATAGTCATCGAAAAATATGGCATACATCCGGATAAAGTAGTCACTGTTCACAATGCTGTTGATTTTCCTCCGGGAATGGATACATCAGATATCAGGAAAAATTTTGGAGAAAAACTGGTTACTTTCCTCGGGAGGATCACTTTCCAGAAAGGACCGGATTATTTTGTGGATGTCGCATATAAATTGTTGCAGAAAGATCCGAACATCCGTTTTGTCATGGCAGGATCCGGAGATATGATGGAAAAAGTGATCAAAATGGCAGCCAGCAAAGGCATTACTGACAAATTCCATTTCACTGGCTTCCTTAAGGGACCAGAGATCCGCAAATTGTTTGCTATCAGTGATGTTTTTGTAATGCCATCCATCTCTGAACCGTTCGGGATAGTTCCTTTGGAAGCCATGCAATCAAATGTCCCGGTGGTTATTTCCAAACAATCCGGTGTTTCTGAGATATTGACCCATGCCATCAAAGTGGATTTTTGGGACATCGATGGAATGGCAGATGCCATTTACGGGCTTTGCAATTATCATTCCATTTCGAACATGTTCATTAAATATGGGAAGGAAGAGGTAACAAACCTGAAGTGGAAAAATGCGGCAAAAAAGGTAAAAGAGGTATACGAACAGGTAATTTAGAAGAAGTTAATAATAATATAACGCATTCAGATATTTCATTGAAAGCAATGACAAACTCTGACGATAAAAGGTGTTGAAGCATTTTCAAGGTAGGCTGAGAATTTTTTCATTCAGCTTATTCCAGTTTTTTTTGGTCGCAAACATTTTGTATCGCGATGTTAAATGAGGTAAGCTATGGCTACCAGGATCCATATAATGCAATCAGCATAAGAAACCAACAACTTCAATTATTAAGCAACAGACTTCAAATTTAAATATATGAGAACGATTTGTTTTTACTTTCAGGTTCATCAGCCATACAGGTTGAGGCAATACCGCTTTTTTGATATCGGCGCAAATGCTGACTATTTCAACGAGCATGAGAACAGGTTTATCGTCAGAAGGGTCGCAGAAAAGTGTTATCTGCCGATGAATAACATATTACTCGAACTGATCCAGCAGTACGGTTCTGCGTTTAAAGTCAGTTTTAGCCTTTCCGGAACGGTGATGGAACAGTTTGAAGAATATGCACCCGAAGTATTAAACAGTTTCAAGGCATTGGCACAAACAGGCCAGGTCGAATTTTTGTCTGAAACTTATTCTCATTCACTTGCATCTATTATTGACAAAGAAGAGTTCAAACGGCAGGTAAAAAAACATGCCCAGAAGATCAAGGAACATTTCAACCAAAAGCCAACAACCTTCCGAAACACAGAGCTTATTTATTCTGATGAGATCGGTGCAACTGTTGCTGAAATGGGTTACAACCTGATGTTGGCAGAAGGCGCGAAACATGTTTTAGGCTGGAGAAGCCCTAACTTCATGTATACCAATCCGTTGAACCCGAAGTTAAAACTTTTGCTCAAAAACTATAAATTGAGTGATGACATTGCTTTCAGGTTTTCACAGCAAAGTTGGGATGGGTGGCCTTTGACAACAGAGAAATTTGTCGGATGGCTGGATAGTTTGCCTCCTGAGGAAGAAGTAGTGAATCTGTTTATGGATTATGAGACTTTCGGTGAACACCAGTGGGAGGAAACAGGAATTTTTGATTTTATGAAAAATCTTCCGGGGAGAGTATTCGCATCCAGCGGATTTGATTTTTCACTTCCCGGAGAACTGGTTCAGGTTATGCAACCCGTAGCTTCTGTGCATGTTCCTTATCCGACATCATGGGCAGATGAAGAAAGAGATCTGACTGCCTGGCTTGGGAATGAATTGCAGGATGAGGCTTTCAGAAAACTGTATGAGCTGATCGGAAAAGTCAGGACGAGCAAAGATCCTCAGATACAGCAGGATTGGTTGCGTTTACAGAATTCTGATCATTTTTATTACATGTGCACGAAGTGGTTCTCGGATGGAGATGTGCATAAATACTTCAATCCGTATGGCTCTGCTTATGAAGCATTTATTAATTATATGAATGTTTTGTCAGATTTCAGGCTAAGACTGAAATATTAAGTTACAGTTGATTAGGTTAATTTGGGGGCTTTCTGATACCTGATAGTTTAAAAAAGCCGTATCTTTGCGGTCTTTTTTAAATTTAATCACAATCAGAGAACAATGGAACAAGCTCAATATATATTTGAAGTTAGTTGGGAAGTATGCAATAAAATCGGTGGAATCTACACGGTTCTGGCGTCTAAGTCACCCATCATACAGGAAATTTATCAGGATAAATACATCGTGATCGGTCCGGACATCTGGAAAGGTGTTTCAGAGAATCCAGATTTTGTACAGGATGACAGTTTATTCCCGGACTGGATCCACCATGCCAAGACAAACGGTATCAACATCAGGGTAGGGCGATGGAATATCGCTACCAGACCGATTGCCATACTTGTTGATTTCACGCCTTTTATCGCTGAAAAAGATCTGGTTTTCAAAAGGTTCTGGGAAACCTATAAACTGGATTCCATCAGTGGTGGATGGGACTACATCGAGCCTGCATTATTCGGGTATGCTGCAGGTAAAGCCATCGAATCATTTTACAAATTTTACCTTGACCCGTATCAGCATATTATAGCTCATTTTCATGAGTGGATGACCGGAGCAGGCGTTTTGTACCTTGAAAGTAACACTCCCTTTATCAGTACAGTTTTCACTACACATGCCACGGTTTTGGGCAGATCCATCTCTTCCAACGGGCAGGAATTGTACAATCAGTTGCAATTGCTCCTGCCAAGTCAGAAAGCCAGCGAACTGAGGGTGATTTCCAAGAATTCATTGGAACAAAAAGCTGCAAAAGTAGCTGATACTTTTACAACCGTCAGTGAAATCACGGCAAAAGAATGCGTTCAGTTTTTGGGGAGAAATCCTGATGTTATAACGATCAATGGGTTTGATGATCAATTTGTTCCAAAAGGAAAAAAGTTTACTGATTTCAAAAAATCAGGTAAAAACAAGATACTGGAGGTAGCTTCCCGATTGATCGGGAAAGAATTGCCGGAAGACACTTTCCTGGTGTTGAACAGCGGACGTTATGAATTTCAGAATAAAGGGATTGATCTTTTCATTGACGCTGTTGGCGAATTGAAAAACAGAAAAGAGAAAAGAGAATTGGTTGCCATCATCGCTGTTCCGGCAGGTGCATTCAGTCCTTTACCGCAATTAAAAGAAAATAATGATCAGGTGATCGAAGGCCGGGATAAATTTGTAACTCACCTGTTCAATAATATGGAGCAAGATCAGGTACTCAACAGAATAAAGAGTGCCGGGATCACCAATAATCCTGATCAGAATACACATATCATTTTTGTTCCATGCTACCTGAATGGAAGAGACGGGGTGTTTCAACTCGATTACTATCACTTCCTGTCGGCCATGGATTATACCGTATTCCCTTCTTATTATGAGCCTTGGGGTTACACTCCTTTAGAAAGTGCAGCCTTTGGAATTCCCACGTTGACCACCAAACTTGCAGGTTTCGGGAAATGGGTGATCGATAATTTTGGTGCAGAGCAAAAAGCGGTGACTGTAATTGATCGCAACTACAACAACAATAACGGAACCAATAAAGTCATCGCTGAAGCAATACGCTATTTTATAGCAACCAGCGATACCAATAAGATCAGTAAGACAGCACGTGACATTGCAGAAGCTGCTCATTGGAAACACCTTGCCAATAATTATTTCAGAGCCTGGGAGATTGCATTGCTCAATTCTCAGGACAGGAAGAAGCAACTGGCATTGCCAACCATTCAGGTAAGTTATGAAGCAGGAACTCAGGTGCAACATCTTGAACCCAACTGGAAACAATTGTTGGTGAAAACTGAATTTCCGCCGGCTCTGATAGCTCTTAAAGATTTGACTACCAATATATGGTGGTCATGGAACGACCGCGCAAAAAAACTGATGAATTCCATCGGAGGAGAAGATCTGAGAACGGAAAATCCGATCAAAAGATTGGAAACGCTGTCAATGGAATCCATGAATAAATTGATCTCAGATGAGACATTTTTAAAGGAACTGAATGACATCCATGGCGAATTCAAGGAATATATGGCAAGGGAAATCAATAAAGAGTGCCCCAAAATCGTCTATTTCAGTATGGAATATGGTTTACATACCAGTATAAAAAGTTATTCAGGCGGATTGGGCGTATTGGCAGGAGATTATCTCAAACAGGCCAGTGATTCCAACAAAAACCTGGTCGCCATCGGTTTGCTGTATAAAAATGGTTATTTTAAGCAAGAGATCAACATTGCCGGAGATCAGATCGCAACGATCAAAGCGCAGAATTTTTCTCATTTGCCTATTACACCCGTTGAAGAAGCTGACGGTAGCTGGATGTTTGTAAACCTGGTTTTCCCTGGCAGAATTGTAACTGCCAAGGTCTGGAAACTTATGGTCGGCACCATTCCTTTGTATTTGCTTGATACAGATGTGGAAGAAAATAAGGAAGAAGACAGGTCTCTGACGCACAATTTATACGGAGGCGATAAAGAACACCGTCTGAAGCAGGAACTTTTACTTGGTTTTGGGGGTATCAGGCTGCTCAAAAAACTGAATATCAATCCTGATGTGTATCACAGCAACGAAGGTCATTCTGCCTTTATCGGGATCGAGAGGATCAGGCAAATGATTGAAACTCAAAGACTCGATTATAATGCTGCTTTCGAAGTGGTCAGAGCTTCAACCTTGTTTACAACACATACGCCTGTTCCGGCAGGACATGACAAATTCAAAGAAGATCTTTTGAGGGTATATCTGGGGCATTATCCGAATTATCTGGGCATAGATTGGGAAACTTTCATTGGACTTGGACGAGCCAACGTAAACGATAAAAATGAAGAATTCTCCATGAGTATTCTGGCTACCAACATGTCAAGAGAAGTAAACGGGGTGAGCAGATTGCACGGAAGAGTGTCCAGAGAGATGTTCCAATCCATGTATCCGGCATATTTTACCAATGAAATCAATATAGGCTATGTAACCAATGGTGTGCATTATCATACCTGGACAGATGAAATCTGGAAAAATACATATAGAAAGGCATTCGGTGAGAATTTTGAGAAAGAGCAGACATTGGCGGAACATTGGGAAAAAATATACCAGGTTTCTGATAAGGAAATCTGGGACAACCGATTGAAAGCCAAAGAAAAACTGTTTTCTGAAGTCCTCAAAAAATTTGACACCAACCTCAACTATTATCAGAACAATCCGAAAGTTTTGCTTAAACTCAGGAATAATCTGAAAGGAAATGCGCTGATCTTTGGATTTGCCAGACGTTTTGCTACCTACAAACGAGCAACATTACTTTTCACCAACCTGGACAGGCTGGAAGCGATCGTCAGCAATCCTGAAAGACCTGTATTGTTTTTATTTGCAGGCAAAGCACATCCAAAAGATGTTGAAGGTCAGAATCTGATCAAGCGGATCATTGAAATTTCGAGGATGCCTCAATTTGAAGGAAAAATTCTTTTCCTTGAAAACTACGATATGACCCTTGGTAAATTGTTGACGACCGGAGTAGATGTCTGGCTCAATACGCCTACAAGGCCATTGGAGGCATCAGGAACCAGCGGAGAAAAGGCTATACTAAACGGTGTACTCAACTTCTCTGTCATGGACGGATGGTGGGCAGAAGGATTCCGTGAAGGTGCTGGATGGTCTCTGGAAGAAAGGAGGAGATTTGAATCCCAGGAATCTCAGGATCAACTCGATGCAGCTAAGATTTATGATAAGATACTCAATGATATTTCGGTGAAATTCTTTGATCTTGATGAGAATGGCATTCCGGTAAAATGGGTACAGATGATCAAAAATAATATCGCAATGATTTGCCCGCATTTTACGATGCAAAGGATGATCAATGACTATTACAAACAGTATTATTTGCCTTTGAGAGTCAGTTCTGCATCCATGAAAGCTGATAATTACAGAAACGCTTTGGACTTGAGTGACTGGAAGCAGAAAGTTAAGCAACATTGGGATCAGATCAAAGTTGTCAAAACCAGATTGCTTGATTCGAATAAAATTCCATTGGAGATCGATCAGGAATTTTTGGCTGAAATCACCGTGGAAATTCCTGGTTTGAACAAGGAAGATATTGGTATTGAAGTGGTGATCGGATCCAAAGACAATGGTGGAAAATATATCGTTGAGCTGGTTGAACAACTCAAGGTTGTCTATTCGGAGGAGAACCAGATCACTTACAAATGCTCATTTCCTTTACACCGGGCAGGAATGCACAACTATGCTTTCAGGCTATATCCGAAACATCCGTTGTTGAGTTCAAGGATGGACTTTCCGTTGGTTAAATGGCTTTGATCAAGGGTTGGTATGGTTAAGTTGTCATTGAAGGATATGACCAAATGCTTCGTTTTGCTCGCTTTTGGAACAGTTATTTAGATTTTGTATATTTCTTTTTTCAATGGTTTATCAAGCCTGGATTTGTTGTTTTCTTGTCAAAGACAAATGAATACCGGGTTGCTAACGGGCTCATTAAAGATAGTATAAAATATTAAGCCACCTCAATTGTGCAGAGGAATCAGCATACATGAGGTGGTTTTTTTTGGGGGTTATCAGTTTTATGTGACTTTCCGGAATAATGATAAATTGAAGAGAATCCAGTAATTTTTCAATTGAAAAACAAGGAAAAAGATGTTCGATGATACATATTTTCTGATCTCTTTTATTTTGAAGCTGTTATTTTACCAGTCATAGTATTTTTTTCTATTTTTGAAGTCCAGATATAATGAAGTAAAAGATGAAGCAATTAGTTGTTATGATGGGTGTTTTGTTGATGACCGTATCAATTCAGGCTCAGGTAAATGGTGGGGATATTGAATTGCCGGTTCCTGATAAGGAAGGAGGCTTGCCTTTCATGAAAACATTGGCCGTTAGGGCTTCAGCCAGGGATTTTGACACAATGATGGTGAAATTGACCGAGATTTCCAACCTGTTATGGGCCGCAAACGGTATAAACAGGCCTGAACAGGACAAAAGGACAGCTTCTTCAGCATTGAATGCACAGGATATTGATCTGTATGTTTTGATGGATGAGAAAGTCTATCTTTATGATCCGGATCATCATTTAATGAAATTTGTTGCAAGCGGTGATCATAGAAAAGCGGTTGCCGGGAGCCAGGAAATATTTGCACAGGTTCCGGTGATGGTTGTTTTGGTGTCAGATATATCCAGATTCAGAATGGGAGACGAGTCATCGAGGCTGAACTGGGCGGCTATTGACGCCGGAATTGTTTCACAGAATATTTCACTTTACTGTGCATCTGCAGGTCTTGGAACTGTACCCAGGGCAACCATGGACATTCCGAAACTTAAACAAGTATTGGGTTTAAAAGAAACCCAGTATCCGATGTTGAATCACCCGGTCGGTTTTAAAAAGCAGGTTGTTGCTGCGCCGCACTGATTTTGTAACAGGCTGATTGTGTAATTTTAAGCATAGAAAGATGATCCACAAGTTATTTCCTTTTATAACCATTTCTGTGTTTGCCCTGATTTTCCTCACTTGCGATGATGCTCAGAACAGAAATCCTTCCAAAGAATCAACAGAGCAGGCGGCGCAACCTGAAGAAATTGTAGTGATTTCAGATGAACAATTGATAACAGGTGAATCCGTTGGAAAATTCAGGATAGGCAGGTCAATTCCAGGTAAAGAATCCGTAGCACCTTATCAGATTTCGAGGGAAACCATTTCTACAAATACGGAAGAAGGTCCATATGAAGAGACAGTATATGTCTTAAAGGACCGGGAAAAGGTGTTGATGCATCTGAAACCCGAATTTGATTATGAAACCATGCAATACAATCGTAAAACGGGGGAGATCATTATTTTTTCAGATCAATTCAAGACTGAAAAAGGTATTGGAGTGCACTCGACTATTGAGGATTTTATAAAAGCTTATTCTGATTATAAATTGTGGTACACTTATGTCAGTGGCATGTTTATCATTGAAACACCGGTTTTGGAAGTCCAGTTTATTTTGGATCAGGAAGATTTCAAGGGAGATGTATCCAATGTTGACAGTGAGATCACCAACCTGGAGATATCAGATTTCCGAAAAGGTGCAGAAATCCGGAAGGTGAGGCTTTTTAAATCTGATTTAGAATAAAACAAACTCAAAAATTGTTTTAATACATCTGTTTCATTAGCTGATCGAATTTTATTTTTGGTTTATGGCAGCTCATTTAAACAGCAATTAACAAATCAAATTTTACAAGTAAATTGAATTATATTAATATGCGTAATTTATTATTTTGTATGACCATTTTTTCAATGATAATCGCTTCCTGCAAGGATCATCCTTCAGGGGAAAGCAATGATCTGACAGTTAATCCTTTTTTACAGGAATGGACTACACCTTTTGAAGTACCACCTTTCGACAAGATAAGGGAAGTTCATTATAAACCAGCTATAGAAGAAGCTTTGAAAAAGCATGATCTGGAGATCCAGGCTATTTTGGATAATAAAGCCCAACCCGATTTCAAAAACACCATCGAAGCACTTGAAGAAAGCGGAAAGCTGACCATACGGATCGTAAACGTTTTTAGTGCCATGACTGAAGCTATGACGAACGATACTATGACTGAATTGGCGAAAGAAATATATCCCTTGCTCACACGACAGGCTGATAAAATTACTTTGAACCCTCAATTGTTTGAGCGTGTGAAAAAAGTATATGAACTAAAGGATGAAATGAATTTAAATCATGAACAGTTAAAACTACTTGATAAAACATATAAAATGTTTGTTCGGGGAGGAGCTAATCTGTCTCCTGCTGACAAGGAAAAATTTAAAGCGATCAATGAAGAACTTTCAGGTTTGTCAGTTGAATTTGGAGATCATGTTTTGAAGGAAACCAATAAGTTTGAGTTGATTTTGTCTACTGAAGCTGAGCTTTCAGGTTTGCCTGAAAGCGTCAGGGCTATGGGTGCTGCGGATGCTAAAGCCAGATCATATCCTGAAGGAAAATACCTGTTTTCCATTCAGCGAACCAGTCTTTATCCATTCATAACTTATTCTAAAAGAAGAGATTTGAGGGAAAAGTTATATAAGGCTTACATCATGAAAGGAGATAACAATGATGAACTGGACAATAAAAAAATCCTTTCAAGGATGGTTGTGTTAAGGGCTCAAAGAGCTAAATTGTTAGGCTATGCAAGTCATGCACATTATGTATTAGCGGAAAACATGGCCAAAACACCGGAAAATGTATTCAAATTGTTGGATCAGATCTGGGAACCAGCGCTGAAAGTTGCAAAAAAAGAGCGCCGTATGATGCAGGAAATGATCTATGCTGAAGGGCATAAATTTAAGCTTGAATCCTGGGATTGGTGGTATTATGCAGAAAAGATCAGGCAATCAAAATACGCTTTGAATGAAGAAGAGATCAAGCCCTATTTTGAAGTTAACAATGTGGTTAAAGGCGTTTTTAATGTTGCAAAGAAACTATGGGGACTCCAATTTAAGGAATTGAAAGACATTCCGGTATATCATCCGGATGTAAAAGCTTACCAGGTATTGGACAAAAACGGAGAACATATAGCTGTTTTTTATACTGATTATTATCCCCGGGAAAGCAAAAGAGGTGGAGCATGGATGGATAATTTTTCTCAACAATTTAAAATGGGAGGCAAATTCTTTCATCCGGTAGTGTTCAATGTGGGTAATTTTGACAAACCAACTGATGCCCGGCCAGCTTTACTGAGTTTGGATAATGTGGAAACTTTGTTCCATGAATTTGGACATGCTTTACACGGCATGCTATCAGATTGTACTTATGAATCACTCTCAGGTACAGCCACGCCTTCTGATTTTGTAGAATTCCCATCACAGGTTATAGAACATTGGGCATTTCATCCGGAGTCTCTGAAGGAATATGCTTTTCACTATAAAACAGGTAAAGCCATACCGGATGAATTGGTAAAAAAAATTACTTCAGCGTCCAAGTTCAATCAGGGATTTAATACGGTGGAATTTATTGCTGCCGCATATCTGGATATGTACTATCATACCTTGTCAGACCCGAAAGATCTGGATGTCAAAGTTTTTGAAGAAGAAATCATCAGAAAGACAGGGCTGATTCCAGAAATCGTTTTCAGATACAGAAGTACTTACTACAGCCATATTTTTTCTGGTGAATATTCAGCTGGCTATTATAGCTATATCTGGTCAGAAGTCCTTGATGCAGATGCTTTTGCAGCATTTGAAGCCACAGGTGATATCTTTAATCAGGAACTCGCTTCCAGGCTTAGAAAGCATGTTTTGAGCAGAGGAGGAACAGAAGATGCTATGGATATGTATGTAAAATTCAGAGGTAAGACCCCTGATATCATGGCTATGCTGGATAAAAGAGGATTGCGTTGATGATCTGATGATCTGATGATCTGATAAATAAATAATTATCACTAGTGTCCGACAAAAATTACAAGATTTCTCGCTCCGCTCGGACCTGTCCTGACCGCAGCGTCAGGAATGACAAGGCATTCAGGGGTTTTAGGAGGTTATCGGGTAAGCGGCGGCAATGCCACCGCCTACCCCATAACTTAAACAACTAACTGTCTGTCATTCGCGATGCTCATCCAATTCGATCGGGACAGGTCTGAACGAAGTGAGGAATCTCGAACAAAAAATTCTATCCTTTTAAATTTTGTCGGACACCATTAAATAATTATATTTTTTGAACATTTGAATATTATAGTATTTCAACATCAGATCATTATTGGATTGGATCATCAGATAATCAGATCATTGGATCAATAGAACATGAAGAAAATGTCTTTGCTGAATTTCAGGCATCAGGGAGTTTTGGAAGCTGGTTGTGATGAAGCAGGAAGAGGTGCATTGGCGGGACCTGTTTTTGCTGCTGCAGTGATCTGGCCAGCATATCTGAATGTTGAAGGGATCAGGGATTCGAAACAACTGACCGCCGGGCAGAGAGAAGCTATGGCCGGGTTGATCATGGAAAATGCGATTGCATACGGGGTAGTCAGTTTGGATGTAGATGTGATCGGAAACATCAACATATTGCAAGCTTCCATTTTGGCAATGCAAAAAGCAGTTTTAATTCTCAATCCCAGGCCTGAGTTATTATTGATCGACGGGAATCGATTTAATGCAATGGATGGATATAAACACGAAACGATTGTCAAAGGAGATTCGACCTATACGTCTATAGCGGCTGCTTCCATTCTCGCAAAAACTGCAAGAGACGCATGGATGAAAAAACTTCATGAAGAACATCCTGAATTTGACTGGTTCAATAATAAAGGTTATGGGACCTTTAAGCATCGTCAAGCTATTTTGAAAACAGGACTTTCCCCACATCACCGTGCCGGATTTTGCCGCAAACTCTTTGATCAGATCCTGGAGTAAAAGCTCTTTTAGTAAAACCCCGGATATGTCCTTTCAATTTATCATAATCGGGTGATTGCTCATTTGGTTTGAAAGGCATCCATCGCCCATTTACTTTCAATTAAGTTTTGTGCCCCAATATGGATTCCTGGTATAATTCATACCAAGAGTTAAAAATATTCACCCAAAAATCACCACTTGCTTATTTATATTCAATCTTAATTGATTAATCATCAACAAAAAACTATGAATTTTATTTTGAAACAGCGTACATAAGTTGTCAGAGAAGCACAAAGAAATTGTATTCAATTTTTATATTATTCAATTCATTTTTGATCCGTTATGATATATGGTCAGATTGGTACTAAACTTTCAAAAATTGTTATAACATATATGTAATGTATTGTAATATAGATAAGTAGTATAAACTGACTCTCAAAATTGAACTGTGAGAAAGCCGGAAATTGAGGTAGAATTGTGCCATACAGGATTTTGATCCAGGTTCCTGAAAATTAGATTGTGAATTATTTTTGACAGACCATTTTTTATTTCTCACGGTTGAAGTTGAAATATTCATATTAAGTATTTTTTTAATATATAAATCCATTATGGAAATCCCCGTTTTGGCAGACTTTTTGCTGTAATTAACCGTATGATTATCTAATTTATGCCTTGCTGCAATGATGGATTTTTAATTGCAGTTTAAAATTCCATTAATATATCTTTTTAGATACAAATAAACTCCAACAAAACCGATATATGAAAACTGAAAATTATTCAGCGTTGAGGAACATTTTTACGTTTAAAAGTGGGAAATCTTTTATTATTTCCAATCTGATGGTGTTATTTTTTGGAATGTCTTATAGTGCGCAGTCACAGGCTGAAGCATTTATTGCATCCGATGGGGAGACAACCATTTGTCAGAGCCAAAGTACGACGATCCAGGTGATCATTGGTGCCAGTCAGGGTCCTTATACAGTGGTCTATTCAAATGGTAGCGCCAATTTTACGGTAAACAATTATAACAGCATTGGTGACCCTGAAAGTCCCTCATATGGCGGAGATCCCATTACCGTTTCGCCAACTGTTACCACGACTTATTCTTTAGTGAGTGTTCATGATGCATGGAATAATGCTTTGCCCATCAATAGTGGAGTGACTGTGACAATAACGGTTAATCCGCTTCCTTCAAATATTTCGGTTTCTCCATCAACCAGGGTTTGCCCCGGAGTTGATTTCACCATTTCAGCTACGGCAACCAATGGCAGCACTTTTGAATTATGGAATGCTGCCAACACAAGTAAAATTGCCGACCTGCCTTACACCACATCCATTACTTCAAATACCAACTATACAGTGCGTGCAATCAGCGGAACCACACCAGCATGTACCACGTCAACGAGCTATTCAGTTTTGTTGGAAAACACACCGCCTTCGATCACCTGTCCCGGAAATCAGACATTGAATCCTGCAAGCGGTTGTTCAGCAAGTTTACCTGATTATCGCGGATTGGTCACGGTCAGTGATAATTGTACGGCCAATGGTTCCATTACACTTAGTCAGAGCCCTTCTATCGGAACAAGTATATCAGGACATAATACGACCCAGTTGGTCACCATTACTGCAACTGATGAAGCTGGAAACTCATCGAACTGCAGTTTTAATGTAACCCTGATTGACAATATCAATCCATCCATCACGTGTGTGGGAAATAAAACAGTACCGGCAAGTGCTAATTGCACTTACACACATCTTGATAATACCTGGAATCCTCTGTCAGGAGTTTCAGCAACCGATAATTGTGTGGTATCATCCATTATATATCAGTTGAGCGGTGCTACAGAAGTTCCTTTCAACGCAGCCAATACCAGCCTCAATGGTGTGACATTCCAGCCGGGAACCACCACCGTTACCTGGCGGGTAACTGATTCAGCAGGGAATATGGCTAATTGTAGTTTTACGGTTTCCATAGATGACACCCAAAATCCAACAGTCACCTGTCCGGGTAATCAGGCTGCCAATACCAGCGCTGGTATTTGTACCTATACAAATATTGGTACTGACTGGAATGTATCTGCTGCGGACAACTGCACGGTAGCATCCATATCTTATGTACTTTCAGGAGCCACAGAAGGAACTTACAATTCGACTTTAAATAACGTTGTATTTAATAAAGGTACTACCACAGTTAATGTAACTGTATTGGATGGCGCATCCCCAGCCAATTCAGCAAGTTGTTCTTTTACAGTAAATATAACTGATAATCAAGATCCAGGCATTACTTGCCCTGATGATATAATTGAGGAAGTTGTAGCTGGGTGCTCAAAATCCATTAACATTCCTGCAATTTTATTCAATGACAATTGTCCGGGATCAACCATTGCCTGGAGCACAAGTGGTGCCACCAACCTTTCAGGAAGTGGCCAACCCGGGACACAAATATTTAATTCAGGACTCACAATGGTTACAGTGACTGTAACAGATGCTTCGGGTCGTACAGCAGAATGTAGTTTTTCTGTTACATTGTCCGATAACATTCTTCCAACAGTGACCTGTCCTGGTAACATTTCAGTGAATACAGACAATGACGTTTGCAACGCATTGGTCACCATTCCAGCCATTGTTTTTGGGGATAACTGTTCAGGTTCGTCTCTTGCCTGGAGTCTGAGTGGCTCAACGACACTAAATGGCAGCGGTCAGCCCGGACAACAAACTTTTGCCAAAGGTTTGACAACGGTCACACTGACAGTCACCGATGCAGTTAACAATACTGCTCAATGTAGTTTTACAGTAACTGTAACAGATAGCCAGTTGCCTGAGATCAGTTGTCCGGGGAACGTCAATCTTACCAATGATCCAGGTTCCTGCAACCGATCTTATACAGTTCCTGTTGTTACCTTCACTGATAACTGCCCTGATCCTGCATTAAGCTGGGTATTAAGTGGAGCAACTTCAGGCAGTGGTACAGGATACATAGGTACCCGAACATTTAACGTGGGAGTAACCAATGTCAGTTATACCGTTACGGATGGAGCAGGTCTGACAGCTCAGTGCAGTTTTACCATTACGGTAACGGATACGCAGAAACCAGTCATTTCAGGATGTCCTTCCAACATCAATCGTACCAGTGGAGCCGGACAATGTTCAGCGAATGTGTCCTGGACAGAGCCAGTTGCCACAGATAATTGTACATCTTCAGGTAATTTGGTCTGGACAAAATCTCATACACCTGGGACCTCTTTTCCGGTTGGTACCACAACAGTGACTTACACGGTGAGAGATGCAGCAGGCAATGTAAGCGATGTTTGCAGTTTTAATGTCATTGTTACTGATAACCAAAAGCCTGTGATCACAGGATGTCCTTCAAATATGGTTATAAATGTAGCGGCAGGGCAATGTTCTGCAACAGCCACTTGGACAGAACCCACTGCTACTGATAATTGTACACCCTCGGGTAGTCTGATCTGGACGAAATCCCATACTCCGGGTGCTACTTTTAATGCAGGCACTACAACAGTCACATATTCAGTGGCTGATGGAAACGGAAACACCAGTAATACCTGTAGTTTTACTGTAACCGTTGTTGATAATATTGCACCAACTGCACTCTGTAAACCGGCTACCATTTATCTCAATTCAAGTGGAACAGCGACATTGGCTGTTGTTGATGTTAACAATGGTTCAAGCGACAATTGTACACCTGAGGGCGGTTTGGTTAAAACATTAAGCAAAACAAATTTCAACTGCAGTAATCTCGGAGCCAATACCGTAACTTTGACAATACGTGATTTAGCAGGGAATACAGGAACATGCACAGCGACAGTAACTGTTATTGATAATATACCACCTACACTTACTTCGACTTCAGGGACTGTGACATCCAATATAAATTCCAATACGGGTTCTTGTACCTATACAATTACGGGATCGGAGTTTGATCCTGTTACAGCAGATAATTGTTCAGGCGTAATTAAAAGTTATAATGTAACAGGTGCTACAACATTGTCCGGATCAGGAAGTTTGTCAGGAAAGATTTTGAATGCTGGAGCCAACTTGATCACCTGGACAGCCCTGGATGCCAGCGGAAATCCAGCTTCGACTCCATTATCATTTACAAAAACAGTCATCGATAATCAGATTCCAGTGATAACCGGAAAATCAAATCAGACCCGTTCAACCGACCCGGGGTTGTGTACGTACACAGCAGTGGGGAATGAATTTGATATTACTTATAGTGATAACTGCAATATAGCATCAGTAACATATAAAATTGGTGCAGGAACTCCGGTTGAAGCCACTACCATGGCAGGAGTTGCTCTTCCGGTTGGGGTTAATCTGATTGAGTGGACGGTAAGCGACGGTTCCAATAGCAGATCTACCAGTTTCAGGGTAACGGTTGAGGAAGATGAACCACCCGTGATCACTAGCATAGATGACATACTCTTGCCGGTTGATGAGGGCGAGTGCAGCGCAGTTGTGACATGGGCAGAGCCAACAGTCACGGACAATTGTGGAGATTATACGTTAACGCGCATAGCTGGTCCTCCTTCGGGAAGTACATTTGCATTAGGTACTACACTGATCAGATACCGCGCAGAAGACACAGCCGGCAATTTTTCAATAATGGAATTTGAGGTGGTGGTCAGCATTGATGAAGCCCCAACAGTCAATTGTCCGTTAAATGGTGGTTTGCCAAGTTCTGAATCTAATCCATTCATTAGAAATGCGGATGCAGGAGTTTGTTTTTATACCATCTTAGAAGGAGAATGTACTCCGGTTATTACCACCAGCAGTGGTTGTACAGTTACAGCTACCAACAGTTTTGATGGTACCAATACATTGAATGGTAAGCAATTACCAGTGGGTAATCATGAAATAGTCTGGACAGCCACTGATGGGTTCAATAGCTCAAGTTGTACAATTTATGTAAATGTAATTGATAATCAATCTCCACAATATACATTACCAGCGGGAAATACTCCAAAATTAGCTGACCCGGGAACCTGTTATTTTGCTGTTCCGGGTGTTGAATTTGATCCTGCCGGTCTGTCTGACAATTGTGGGATCGCAACTTCGACCTATGTGGTTACCAAAAACGGAATTACAACACATACAGGTTCCGGCACACTTTCTGGAGTACAGTTAACTGCTGATCAAACTTTTCCATATGTAATCACCTGGACAGTAACAGATATTCATGGTAATACAGTGATAGGGACACCATTTAGCGTAACTGTTTCAGATAATCAGGCACCGTTATATGTTTGCAGTGGTAATGTCATTAGAGAAAAGAATTATGGAGATTGTCAATATCAGGTATCTGGTACCGAGTTTGATCCGATTAACCTGGTCGACAATTGCGATCCGGTAGGGAATCTTACCATTTCTTACACTATAAACGGAGTTTTGGGCGCTGGAACAACCTTAGACGATGTTATACTGGATGCAGGAGTTCATACTATCATCTGGACTATTAAAGATACCTGGAATAACAGCACCAATTGTGTCTTTACAATTACAGTTAAAGATTTGGTTGACCCAATTATCACAGCCATAGCCGATCAAACACGTGAAGCGCCTGCATCAACTTGTTATTATGTGGCTGTAGGTGGAGAATTTAATCCGTCAGCCTCTGACAATTGCAACTTACCAACCCTGACCAATAACCTGAACGGGACAAACTCACTGGATGGTTACCAGTTTCCGGTTGGCAAAACGGTAGTTGTGTGGACAGCAAGGGATGCTTCTGATAACATGACTACTATGGAATTTGAAGTAACCGTACTCGATGTTACTCCACCTGATTATACATTAACTGCTACAGTTGACAGGAATGCCTCTGCCACAGGATGTTATTATGCAGCAATTGGCAATGAATTTGATCCACAGAATATTTCTGATGCCTGTACTCCTGATAATTTCTATGTTAACAATCCATACAATGATTATTCGAGTCTGGCGTATGAACAGTTTCCGGTTGGATCAACCACGGTTGAATGGACGGTGCGAGATTTTCACGGGAATGAGCAGAAGAAAAGCATTACCATCAATGTCACAGACATCACACCGCCAGTCATCAATTGTCCGACCAATGACTATGTGCGTATCGTGGATTCAGGCCAAAACTATTATACGGTTGGTGTCAATGAATTCAAACCCGTAACAACCGATAATTGCGGAGTAGTTACCTATGTTCACAACTATGGACCACAAGCTGATAAGACCACATTGAATGGGGTGCAATTACCGGAAGGGTCATATACCATTACCTGGACAGCAACCGATGCAGCTAATAATGTGACAACATGTGCTGTCAATATTCACGTAGTTACTTCATTACACCCACCTATCACTTGTGTAGGTGATCAGATCAAAGACAATACAACAGGAGATTGCAGCTATACCGTTTCTGGTAATGGATTCAATGCTACATCCACTTCCGGAGCAGCTACACTAACACACGATGTCCAGACTGTTAATTCTGGTATCCTGCCTTATTCACCGAATAGCAATACATTAGATGGAGCCGAATTTCCGGTTGGTGAACAACTGGTAACCTGGACAGCATCACAAACGATTTCCGGTACAGTTTATACGAGTACCTGTAGTTTCTGGGTAACCGTGGTTGATAATGAAGATCCGGTAATCACTCCCGCCGCAACCGTGAACGTCAACACGAATTCCGGATGTTATGCTTCAGGAGTTAATCTAGGCACTCCGGTTGTCACAGACAATTGTGGCATTTTCAATTATTGGAACAATGCTCCAACCTATTATCCCAGAAATTCCACAACGGTGACCTGGTGGGTGGAGGATATTTATGGAAATATATCCTCCGCAGAACAAGAAGTGGTGGTTGCAGATGATGATCCGCCCACATTTAGTTGTGTTGGCTCTCTTTGTCGTCAGGTTGATGAAGGGCAAACTTATTACACTGTAAACGGTCACGAGTTTAATCCATACGGCGTTTATGATTGTTCCGGGATCAAGAGTATTACCAATGATTTTGACGGAAATGCTTCATTAGACGGAGCTCAGATCCCGACAACAACTACTTCAATCACCTGGACAGTGACAGACAATGCGGATAATGTCAGCACATGTACTATCAATATTTCTATTCTTTCCAGTGATCCTCCGTCAGTGACCTGCAGGGGAAATGAAACAAGACCGACAGATGCCGGGACTTGTACATATATTATTTCCGGAACCGAATTCGATATTTCTTCAACAACAACTCCGACACCTACTATAACTTATACCCTTTCAGGTGCTACCACGGGTAGTGGTGGCTCAACATTATCTGGAGTAACGCTTAACAGAGGTTTGACTACAGTTACCTGGAAAGCAGTTTCGGGCACGGAAGAAAATGAATGTTGCGTTTTTACGATCAATGTTTATGACAATCAGAATCCTTCAGTGACATGGCCTGAAAATGTAAGTGTTAATGTGGATGTAGGGGGTTGTACAGCAACCAATGTGAATTTGGGAACGCCCACAGCCACGGATAACTGCGATGATGATGAAGTTATTGTCTTTACCCGTACGCCTTCAGGGAACACCTTCCAGATAGGTACTACCTCAGTTTACTGGCGTGCAACTGATATCAGGGGAAATGTTAGTACACATACCCAGACCGTAACCGTTGTGGACAATATCGCGCCCGTAATTGCCTGCCCCACCGAAAGGTATTACCGCGAGTTCAACAACTCAAGCGTCAGCTATTACACCATAACAGGCACGGAGTTCAGGCCCGGCCGTTCCGATAACTGCACCATTGCCAGCTACACCAACAATATTCCGGGATGGACAACCAGCACACTAAATGGCCATAACCTTGCCATTGGCGACCATGCCATAGTTTGGACTGCCACTGACGGAAGCGCCAACACTGCCGAATGCACCGTGAACGTTACGGTGGTGGATTCCTTTGAGCCCATCCTGAACTGTCCTGATGATGTTACCTTTTACAGCCCTGCTGACCAATGTGACTATACCGTTTCTGGCACAGCCATTGACCCCTCCTGGCAAAACCAAAGTGTGATCGCTGGAAGAACACTTACACATAATATACAAACGGGCAATTCTGCAATTGTCCCTTATGCTTTGAGCTCAACTACATTGGCAGGTGCTGTCTTTCCCAAAGGAGTAACTTCTGTTACCTGGACAGCCAGTCAAACCATTGGTGGTATCACTTATACCACAACGTGTGAATATAATATTGAAGTGATTGATAATACTCCTCCTGTAATTACTCCTCCAGCCGATATTTCTATTGACAATACACCCGGATTCTGTTATAACAATTCATTGGTACTTGATCCGCTTGTGGTAACGGATAATTGTACAACTTATGGAAACCTGACGATTATCAATAATCGTCCGGTAAATTTCCTGGTAGGCACAACCAACGTAAGATGGACAGTGACCGACGAAAGTGGTAATTTCTCAATTTACGTCCAGGAAGTAACAGTGATGGATAATGAAGGACCTGAAATCTCAAATTGTCCAACAGAACCCATCACAGCGCAATCAATTGGTGCTTCCTGTCAGGCGGTGGTATCATGGCCTCCGCTTATTGCAACTGATGCTTGTAGCGGTGTGCTGAGTTTTGTCACGTCTCATTCTCCCGGTTCACTATTTCCGGTAGGTACTACCGAAGTAACATATACAGCTATTGATAATGAGGGAAATATCAGCACATGTACATTCGATGTTATTGTGACAGACATTCCTCCGGTTATAACCTGTGTAAGTGATCAAACACGCTCCACCAATTCGGGTGTATGTTCCTATAAAACACTTGGAAATGAGTTTGACCCGTTGGTATTCAGTGATAACTGTGCAGTAGCCAGTTTGAGCTGGAGTTTTTATGATAAAGTTGAGGAAGAAGTTGTAACAGGCTTCAATACACTTTCAGGAGTGGTAATACCCCGGGGATTTGGACTGGGAGAAACAGGTATAGTTACTATTACCTGGACAGCCACCGATGTGAAAGGAAATACGACGAATTGTGAATTTGATCTGACCATTCAGGATCTGGAAGGCCCGAAAATCATTGTGCCGGGTAATGCTATAAGGTATACGGATAGTTATACCAATACATATACAGTAAATGGAACCGAATTCGATGATGTCATTGCTACGGATAACTGTGGCATAGTAGTAAAACTTGAGAATCATTACAATTCATCAACTCTTGCAGATAAAACACTTAATGTGGGTTTAAATATTATATCCTGGTATGCAGAGGATGATAAGGGTAATCATAATACTGAATTGTTTTATGTAACCATACTTGATAATCTGGATCCCAGGTTACAAGATGCAGAAACCGGAACTACTGTCAATGCAGGAGAAGAATGTGAAATAGCAGTAAATTATACTCCTCCGGTTTTTGAGGATAATGTAACCGGAGTTCCACCCAATATAGGTAGTCTTTCTATCACGATTTCGCCGGATTGGGCTGTACCGGGTGCAATTTTCCCAGTAGGAGTGACAGAAGTAACTTATATGGTGGTTGATGAAGCCGGGAATAATTTTGCCTATACATTTGATGTAACTGTTTTGGATGAAACCCTGCCAGTGATTACTTGCCCGGCAGGATCTCCATTTACCAGACAAAGTGATCCGGGAGAAGCATATTATACAGTGAATGCAAATGAATTCAATGCTGCTGCTACTGATAATTGCGAAGTAAACCTTACGAATAATTTGGATTTTTCTTCAAATCTTTCCGGTGACCACATTCAGATAGGTGAGCATACCATTACATGGACAGCTACTGATGCAAGTGGAAATGTTTCTACCTGTCAGATTGAGGTTGATGTAGAGGATAATGAAGATCCTGTGATCGCCGAGTGTCCGTCGTCATCTGTAGACCGGGTTGCAGATTTGAATTTCTGCCGCTATCGGGTGGCCGGTGCTGAATATGATCCCTTTGGCTTTACTGATAACCATCAGCTCCAAAAAATAACTTACCAGATTGACATGGATGCTCCGGTTGGTAATGATCTGACCACCTCTTTGGCTGGCGTGGATATACCTGTAGGCGAGCACACCATTACCTGGACACTTTATGATGTCAGCGGGAATATCACTACCTGTGTAATAGACTTTGACGTAATTGACACACAGCCACCGGTGATTGTAATTGCAGACAATCAAAATCGCACAGTTGATGCCGGTGAAGCAAATTATACAATAATAGAAGATATTCCGGGCAATAGTTGGAATCCGGTGGTAACCGACAATTGTGCAGTACAATTGATTACATACAAGATCAATGACGAAGATCCTGTTGGAACTGGAACAGGAACCTCCATTTTAGGTGAAGAACTCCCGGTTGGAACCCATGATATTATTTGGGAAGCAACAGATATTTACGGGCACAAAAGCACTGGAGTATATACTGTCATAGTGACTGATAATGAGCCTCCTACGGTCAATTGTAATGATATAACGGTTGAATTGAACAGTAACGGACTTTATACTCTTACTGAAGATGATAAAGAAGCTATCGGCGCAGGATCTTCGGACCCAAGCGGAGACGTGATATTCACCGTTTCACCTGATGTTTTTGAATGCATTGATGTGGGTGAAAATGATGTTACTCTCACTGTCACGGATATTTATGGAAATTCGGCAACCTGTGATGCAGTGGTGACTGTGGAGGATAATATTGCCCCGGCTGCCATTTGTAAAAACATACTATTGCCATTAGATGTACTAGGTCAGGCAACTTTAACAGCCAGTGATATCAATAATGGATCTGCCGATGCATGTGGCATTGCGAGTTTGTCAGTGGATAAAACCAACTTTACTTGTTCTGATTTTGGTGTCAATACAATAACACTTACGGTTACTGACAATAATGGGAATTCTTCAATCTGTACATCTGAGGTAACTATTGAAGATGATTTAACTCCATCTGCAGTATGCAATCCGATAACCATTTACCTGGATGATAATGGTAATTATTTATTGGGAATTGATGATGTGAATGCGATATCACTTGGTTCAACGGATAACTGTTCGCTAATCAGATCAGTAGTACCAAACACTTTTAATTGTAATGACATAGGTTCAAATGAAGTGACTCTGACCGTTACCGACCCGAGTGCAAACAGTGATGTTTGTACTACGACCATTAATGTCGTTGACAATGAACCTCCGGTAGCAATTTGTAAGAACATCACAGAGGTATTGGATGCACTTGGTACAGCAAGCATTCTTCCCGGAGATATCAACAACAACTCAACAGATGCCTGCGGAATTTTTAGTCTTTCTGCAAGCAAAACTGATTTTACGTGCGCTGATTTAGGTGATAATAACGTGACTTTAACATTGACAGATAATAATGGAAACTCATCAACCTGTTTGGCCATTGTAACCATCGTAGATGATATTGATCCGGGAGTCATTTGTACCGGAAATAAAACGGTTAATACAGATCTGGATGAATGCAGTTACCAACATTCTGGAACAGGATGGGATGCTTCGGCCAATGATGTCTGTACAACCATTGCCAGCCTGACCTATGCTTTGTCGGGAGCAACAGAAGTTGTTTCTAATCCTCTGAATACCAGTTTAAATAATGTTGAATTCAATAAAGGTGTTACTACAGTTAACTGGACAGCTGTTGATGGATCAGGCAATAGTTCAAACTGTTCTTTCACAGTTACTGTTGAGGATAATCAGGATCCTGAAGCCATTTGTCAGAATTTGACAATACAGCTGGATGTAACCGGTGAAGCGACGATCACACCAGCACAGGTTGATAATGGCTCAAATGACAATTGCACGGATATTTCACTTTCTCTGGATCAATCAACATTTGATTGCAATGACCTTGGAGTTAATTCTGTAACACTGACAGTAACTGATGGTAGTTTAAATACTTCAACCTGTTTGGCAAATATTACAGTTGAAGACATCATTCCTCCGGTAGCGGTTTGTCAGGATATCACCGTTCAACTTGATGTTTCAGGTGAAGTAACTGTACCAGGAAATCAGGTAAATGACGGCTCAACAGATAATACTTCATGTCTGTTGACCTACTTAGTTTCAAAAACGAGTGATGGAATTTATACTGAAAACATTGAATATCATTGTGGAGAAGTTGGCATAAGAACCTTATACATGAAAGTTCGTGACTTAGCCGGAAATCTTTCAACAGACTATTGTTCAGCTACTATTACTGTCGAAGATAATGTAGATCCGGATGCACTTTGCAAAAATATTACTGTTCAGTTGGATGTAACAGGCAATGCCAGCATTACTGCCAGTCAGATTGACAATGTTTCCACAGATGCCTGCGGAATTTTTAGTCTTTCTGCCAGCAAAACTGCATTTTCATGTGCTGATATAGGTGAAAATACGGTTACGTTGACTGTTACTGATGTAAATGGAAATATTTCTACCTGCGATGCCTTAGTCACGATTGAGGATGAGGTAAACCCGGTATTTACATCCTGCCCGGGGAATAAAACAGAAGTTACCGATAATGATTTATGCACTTATGAACATCCTGATGACACATGGGATCCCGTAGTGGGAGATAATTGCGGAGTAAGTACCCTGATATATACGGTTTCAGCTCCTTCAACCTTAACAGCCCCAAACACGACGCTGGAAGATCAGATATTTGCTAAAGGAATAACTACGGTTACCTGGACAGCAACAGATGCATCGGGCAATAGTGAAACCTGTGTGTTCACGGTTAACATCAATGACGAACAAGATCCGGAAGCTTTATGCAAAACTTACACTGCTCAATTGCAACGCAATGGTGAAGCCATTGTCACACCGGTACAAATTGACAATGCTTCTTATGATAATTGTGGAATTGTCACTTACGAAATTTCAAAGGATAATACAAACTGGGCTTCTTCTGTAACATACAATTGTTCAGAAATCGGCACGCCAACAGCTTATTTAAGGGTAACTGATGCAGCCGGAAATTCAGATGTCTGCTCACACCAGATTTCGGTGGTTGACCAACAGGCGCCAGCATTGGATGCTGAAGATATTGCAGACCTTGAAAAAGAAACAGATAATAATGTATGTACCTATACACATACTGATAACCAATGGAATCCAACTGACAATTGTGATCCTGCACCGACGATCACTTATACATTGAGTGGCAGTACAACTGTGGTTACTCCACCAAATACAACCCTGAATGGTCAGGTATTTAATCAGGGTAGCACAACGGTAACCTGGACAGTTGCTGATGCGAGTGGAAATAACGGAATAGTTGAGTTTGTGGTAGTGGTTATTGATGAAGAAGATCCAACGATTACTTGTCCGGCGAATATTACTCAAAGTGTTGCTGACCCGGGTGATCTTGATGCGATCGTATCATTAATTCCCAATCCGGATTATGATGATAATTGTGCAGTTACCATGCTGACCTATGCCTTTAGCGGAGCTACAACATCAAACCATCAACTTTCAGGGATCAATTTGTTGAACGAAGCCACTTTTAATGTTGGGACAACTACTATCAGCTATATAGCATATGATGCTGCAGGGAATTCACACAACTGTAATTTTACAATAACAGTAAATGCTTTGCCATTGGATGCGGTAATTGTTGCCGGAGGCCCAATCACTACATATGAAGATCAGGCACATGGTCCAGCTACATTTACAGTTAAGTTGCCTGCAGCTCCAACAGGAGATGTTTGTATAGATGTAAAAAGCCTGGCAACTTCTGAAGGATTGGTCAATACCGCCAACAACCGGGCAGGTGCAGCAGAGACAAAAATGATCTGCTTCAATGAATCAAACTGGAACGTAGAGCAAACCATCTATGTTTTTGGAGTTGATGACCTGGTTGATGAAGTAGTTGATAACAATCCATATACTATTGAACTCACTATTAATCAGGCAAATACTGATCTTGGTTCTGGATTCTACTATGCTGATCCTGAAGATGTTGATGCAACACATGTGGACAACGATATTGCAGGAATCACTGTGGTGCCGATTGATACAGAAACTACTGAAGCAGGAGGTACCGGTACCTTTACGGTGGTGTTAGACACAGAGCCTACTCACGATGTAACGATAACGCTTTCAAGCAATGATCTGACAGAAGGGGATATTACTGATCCGGTAACAAAAACCCTTACTTTTACACCCGCCAACTGGAATATTCCCCAGTTAGTGACTGTTACTGGTATCGATGAAGAGATAGTGGATGGTGATGAAAGTTACGATATAGTTACGAGTGCAAGCTCTTCGACTGATCCCCAATATCACAATCTGGTTGTGGATGATGTAACGATGATCAATCTGGACAACGATGTTCCCGGTTTCATTGTTACACCGCTTACGCTGGTAACTACAGAACACGCGACTACACCTACCACTGCTACGTTTACTGTCAGGCTGACCAGCAAACCAGCTACTGATACACAAGATTTTGAGGTTGTGGTAAATGTAGTCAGTGGCGACCTGACCGAAGGTACAGTGGACTTATCAACCCTTACCTTTACTGCAGCCAATTGGGATATTCCTCAAACGGTTACAGTAACTTCTGTTGACGATATAGTAGTAGATGGCAATATCACTTATACCATTACCCTTTCAACTGACAGGGACGAATTGGAAACAACTGATCCTGTTTACAGGGATTTATCAACTGAAGATCCGGACAATGTATCGGTTACCAATAATGATAATGATGCAGCTACGGTTTCTATCAATAATGTAAGTCTTCCTGAAGGGACATCCGGGACGACCACTCCATTTTCATTTGTTGTGACACATTCAGGACAAGAAGTGATCGGTGGATATTCAGTGACCTGGTACACAACTCCGGGTACTGCCCGTGCGCCCAGTGATTTTACAGGAGCAGGAGGCACTATTAATTTTGATGGATCTGTTGGAGAAACAGAAACCATTACCATTCTCATCAACCATGACAATATGGTTGAACCTAATGAAATATTTACGGTAGTACTGAATACTGTTAATGCAGGCGGTAAAAATGTAACAATACCTCTTGCAGGGAAAAACGGGACAGGAACTATCCAAAATGATGACGCTTCATCACTTTCTATCAATGATGTATCCATTGTGGAAGGAAACAGCGGTACTCAAACACTTACATTTACGGTGACACTGACCAACCCGGTTGAGTTAGGTGTAAAAGTAGATTACACCACGCAGAATGTAACAGCGCTTTCCGGTGAGGATTACGTCGGTACATCGGGTACTTTGACCTTTATTGGCAATGCAGGAGAAACCAAAACCATAAATGTCACTATTCCGGGAGATATAAAAGTGGAAATGGATGAAACTTTCAATGTGATCCTGAGCAATATTCGTTTAGGTAATGACAATACTGATGCTAACCTTTCGATATCGGATGCCACAGGAGTCGGAACCATTACGAATGACGATTCAGCAACTTTAAGCATTGATAACGTTACGCTCAGTGAAGGACATGCAGGTAATACCAATTTCGAATTTACAGTTACAATGAGTCAATTGTCGGATGCTATTGTCACCGTTGATTATGCTACGGTTGATGGAACTGCGACGTCGGCAGACAGTGATTATAATCCTGTCTCAGGCACTTTGACATTCAATCCCGGTGAAAGCACGAAAACCATAACTGTTCCTGTAAATGGCGATTCAAAAGTTGAACTAAATGAAGCATTTACTGTTGTTTTGAGCAACTTGGTCAACAACGGAAGAAATATATCCATTCATCCTGCGAATCATACAGGAACAGGTACTATAACTAACGATGATGGAGCTACGCTCGCTATCAATGATGTAAGCATTGCTGAAACAGATGCCGGTACAACAACATTGGAATTTACCGTTACTCACAGCGGTGATCCTGTAGATACTGGATTTTCAGTAGATTTTGCTACTCAGAACAGCACTGCAACGGTTATTGATGGTGACTATGTTTCTCAAACCGGTACGCTTAATTTTAGTGGAGCAACCGGAGAAACTCATTCTATCAGTATCACTATCAATGGAGACGAAAAAGTGGAACTGGATGAAACATTTAATATACTTTTAAGCAATATTCAGGCAGGCGGCCGGAATGTGACCTTTACCAAGCATACAGGCATGGGAACAATTGAAAATGACGATGCTGCTGAAATCAGTATAAATAATGTTACTTTGAATGAAGGACATGCAGGTAATACCAATTTCGAATTTACTGTCTCCATGACTTATGCCTCAGATGCAATAGTTGCTGTAAACTATACCACTGCAAATATCACTGCGACAACAATTGACAACGATTATACACTTACATCAGGAATGCTCACTTTCAATCCGGGAGAAGTTACGAAAACAGTTTCAGTTCCTGTGATCGGAGACAATACAGTTGAACTTGATGAGACATTTTCTGTTAATTTAAGTGGACTGGTAAATAACGGAAGAGCTATAACTATTTTAGACGGCAACGGTTTGGGTACTATATTAAATGATGACCAGGCTGTGGTTGCTATTACTGATGTTTCAGAGTTTGAAACAAATTCAGGACAAACTACTTTCCGTTTTACAGTGACATTGTCAACTGATTCAGATGCAACAACTACAATTGATTATACCACAGTGGATGGAACAGCTCTTGTAGCAGATGATGATTATGAGTTTCAATCCGGAACGCTTACATTCTTACCAGGTGAAACTGTTAAGTATATTGATGTGTTGGTCAATGGCGATTTAAAGGTTGAACTTGACGAAACCTTTTCCATTAGTCTGAGTAACCTGGTTGAGGATGGAAGAAATGTGGTCATGCCTGAAACAGTGGGAAGCGGAACAATTAATAACGATGATTCGGCGACGATAAGCATCAATGACTTGTCGATTGACGAAGATCATTCCGGAACCACTGAATTTACTTTTACCGTTACTATGTCAACCACATCGGATGTAGCGGTGTCATTTAATTATGTGTTGGCCAATGGTACTGCGTTGGTCGGTGATAGTGATTACCAAATGATCAGTGGTTCACTAACATTTGATCCTGGCCAAACAGAAAAAACCATCACTGTTCTGGTCAATGGAGATATTAAAGTTGAGCTCGATGAAACATTTGCAGTAAATCTTTCCGATTTGGATAATGATGGACGTGATATAGACTTCGGCAAATTTATCGGAGTTGGTTCTATCATGAATGATGATAATGCAGAAATTATGATTACCGATGTGATCCATAATGAACCTAATCCGGGATATACCCAGGAGTATATTTTCACGGTAACGCATAGTAGCAGCAGTGTAGACTCACCTTTTACAGTTAATTTTGAAACAGTTGATGTAACTGCAACAGCAGGAAGTGATTATATTTCATCCACCGGTACATTGACTTTTAGCGGTGCTACTGGCGAAAGTCATACTATTACGATTGTGGTGAATGGAGACCATATCGTGGAACCAACAGAACTGTTTCATGTCTTACTCACCGAAGGTGATTTTCTCGGCAAAGATATTTTTATCACCAAAGATACAGGAGTCGGTGCTATAACAGATTATGATGTTACCAATGTTAGCATTGTTGCTACGAATCACGGTGCTGAACCAGGAACAAATGGCCTTTTTACAGTTTCGATGCCATTTCCATCTGAAAGCGATACCGAAATTAGTTATACAGTAACAGGAACGGCTACCCCAGGCGCGGATTACACATCACTTTCAGGAACAATTATTATACCCGCGGGTTTGCTGACAGCTACCATACCAGTACCAGTTATGGATGACGACTTATTTGAAGAAACAGAAACGGTCATTGTGACCCTTCAAAGCATTGTTTCAGGAGAATCATATGTATTTATCGGTTCACCTAATACTGCTACTGTAAATATCACAAACGATGATGATGAAGCCACGGCATTTGCCGGTGATGATGCAGCCATTTGTTCTTCAACAGCTTCTTACACGATAGCTGATGCCACAGCTACGGATGCAGACACATATTCCTGGGTCACCAGTGGAACTGGGAGTTTTGGGGCTACAGGTAATACACTGAATGCAACTTACACTCCAAGTACAAACGATATTAATGCAGGTCAGGTAACCCTTACTTTAACTGTTTCGGGTAATGGAGGCACTGCTACAGATGAAATGATATTAACAATTTGGGCAGCAGCTACGGTTTATGCAGGACCAAATGCAACAATTTGTTCAGGTAATTCTTATGTTATTACAGCTGCAACAGCCTCTGATTATGAGACTATTACCTGGTCAAGTACAGGTGGAACATTTAATAACGCGAATGCATTAAATCCAACTTTTACACCTTCTACGACTGGAAATATTACGCTTACATTGACTGCAACCGGTTTAGGAAATTGTCCTGATGCTGTTTCGTCCATGATTTTAACTGTGAATCAGTCTCCGACTTTAACAGCCAGCGGTATCGTGAACACGCAGTGCAATGCATCGGTTGGACAGGTGGTACTGAGCTCAAGTGATGCAAGCACGATCACATTGAACGGAGTGACACAAGCTTCAGGCACAACATGGACGGGACTTGCGGCGGGCTATTACACGGCGACGAGCAATGGCGCATGTCCTGCGAGTGTAAACTTTAACATCATCAACACGAACAGCACGCTGGCAGCGGCGGTATCAGTGGCCAACCCATTATGCAATGGCGGTGTGGTTACGGCTACGGTGACGGCAACAGGCGGCACAGCACCTTATAGCTATGTACTCAATG
>ERZ761607.911-NODE-911-length-41942-cov-5.183255_pt1 | contig 41942 bp, 39 predicted proteins | sample MGYA00511164_ERZ761607 | MGnify/ENA primary metagenome ERZ761607 (study PRJEB28899, sample SAMN02445080) | bioreactor sludge metagenome | biome: EBPR sludge | place: Australia: Brisbane, Thorneside Wastewater Treatment Plant | collected 2011-06-22 ...
GTCATGCCGCGGACGCGGCCCGTACCGAGGACTTCCGCGTAGAGATTCCCGAAGGGGCCCTCCACGCTCCACTGAAGCTCGACCTTCTGGTTGTCGCTCGCGTCGCTCAAGCCTTGCAGCAAAAGCGCGCCGAGGCACGCTTGCCCGAGGTGAAGCATCGAGGGAGGCATCAAGCCCTGGCGAGCCAAAAGCTCTTCGGCGACCCCCGTCGCGTCGACGGAGACGACCACGACGTTGCCGTCCGAGCTCAGGACCTTGCGGAGATACCCGCCGGGACGCGACTCCATGGAAAAGCCTAGAGGACTTTTTTAACGAGGTCTTCGATGACTTCTTTCGGGTGGTTCCCGACGAGCTGATCGACCATCTTGCCGTCCTTGAAGACGATCAACGTGGGAATCCCGCGGATGCCGAACTTGGCCGGCGTCTGCACGTTCGCGTCGACATCCATCTTCACGAACTTCATCTTGCCTTCGTAACTCTTGGAAACTTCCTCGAGTTTGGGCGAGAGGGCGCGGCACGGGCTGCACCAGGTCGCCCAGAAGTCCACGAGCACGGGGACTTTCGAGTTGATCACGTCATTGTCAAAGGAATCGTCGGAAACGGCTTGAAGTTGGGACATAACCCTTACGCTAATCCTATTCGCCGGGCCCGACAAGGTGTAGGAAGAAGGGGCAAAATGAGCCTTCATTCGCTTGAGCTTTGGCTGATCTTCCTGCTCCCCTGGGTGCTCGACGCCGTTTCGGGTCGCGGGGTCCTGGCTTCGGCCTTCGGGGCGATCCTTTGGGGCATGGCCCTCGTCATCGCCCTGTTGCGCAGCGGCACCCGCGACGAGCGCTTCAAACGCGCCCAAAGCTGGGCCCTCAGCTTCTTGATCGGGGCCTGGCTGACCTACTGGCTGCTCTCGTGGGCCGGCACCGAGCCCAAGAACTGGACCGTGACCGAAGAAACCCTGCGCGCGCTCACGCTCTTGCACGCGGGGATCCTGGCCGCGGGCGTCGGCATGGTCGCCGTGCACTGGGGCGCCGCGCTCGCTTGGGTTTTGAAGGAATCCTCGCTCCGCAAGAGCAGCTGGGCGCGTCGCACGTTGCGTCTGGAGCGGCTGACCTTGCCGCCCCTCGAATCGATCGGCCGCGTTTGCGAAGGTGCGCTTCGTTACGCCGTCATGAGCTGGATCTTCGGCATCGGCCTGGCCCTCGTCACGGCGAGCCTGCGCTGGGGCGTCGAATGGGTTCGCGACCCCAAGATCCTGATCTCGATCATTCTCGCGATGACCCTGGGGGCGAGCTACAAAATGACCCAGTGGCTCGAAGGCCGGGGCCGTACCCTCTACACGGCCTACCTCACGCTGTCGGGAGTCTTCCTGATCGGCTTCTCGCTGCTCATGAGCTTCGACGTCTCGCGCATTCACGAACCCCTTCGGTGGTTCGTCCGGTAGACGATGCGACTCGACGGACTGAGCTGCCTTAGCCTGAGCGCCCGGGATGGCCACGCGGTGGAAGCGCGCGAAGGCGCGCACCTCGCGCCGGAACGGATCGAAGCCCTCCTCAAGGAGTGGCGGCGCGCTTTGGCCGAGTCGAACGAAGCCGACGCCGGGCTCTTCTACCTGGGAACCTGCCACCGCGTGGAGCTCTACTCCTTCGGGATTCCCACGGAGTCGCTGCGCCTGGCCTGGAGTCGGGCCACGGGGGCCGACCTCGGTCGCGCGACGCTCGTCGAGGGTTCCGCCGTGCTCGACCGGCTCGTACGCGTGACGGCGAGCCTCGAGAGCGAAGTTCTGGGCGAAACGCAGATCACGGGGCAAATGCGCGACGCCACTGAGTTCGCCCGCAAGATCGGGGTTTTGCACGGGCCCCTGGATTCCATTTCTCAGTTCGCGCTTCGCGTCGCCAAGCGCATCCGCAGCGAGACGAAACTGGGCGAAGGCACGATCAGCGTCGCGCACGTCGCCGTCGACGGGCTCCTCGAGGTTTTCGAAAGCCTCGAAGACAAATCCGCTTTGGTGCTGGGCGCGGGCTCGATGGCCGAGCAGGCCCTCGTGCGCCTGCGCAAACTCGGGCTCTCCCGTATCACGTGGTCGAACCGCAGCCCCGATCGCCTGGCCGCCCATCCCCTCGCGGCCGAATGCGAGATCGCTCCCTTCGCGAATCGACACGCCGAAGTCTGGCGCCACGACATCGTGGTCGCCGCGACGTCGGCCGAATCCGCGATCCTTCGGCTCGAGGCTCTGCGGGCCGAACGCGCGACGAAGGGGCAGGGGCGACGCGGCCCCCGCGTTATTTTGGATCTCGGCCTGCCCCGCAACGTCGACGAGAAGATCCACGGCTTTTCGCAGTTTTACGTTCGAAACGTCGACGAGTTCAGCACGCGCATCCGCGAGAACGAAGCCCGTCGGCAGTCCTGGGCCGAAGCTTCGGACCGCATCGTCGAAGAGGAAGTTCGGGAATTCGCTCGGAGTTTCGAAGTCCGCGCCCGGGGCCCCCTCGTCGGTGAACTCTACCGCTGCGTGGAGGCCCTCCGTCTCCACGAACTCACAGAAAAAAACCTGGAAAAAAATTCAGAAATCGACTATTTATCCCGCACCATCAATTCAAAGATGATGCATCTCCTCGTGCGTGAATTGGACGCTCTCGACGACGTCCCGGCGCGACAGGTTCTGGAGGTGTTGTTGCGTGCGTGGAGGCAAGCGGCCGAATGGCAGCCAAGAAAAAGTCGAACGCCCGAAAACCCGGAAGCGCCCCCGCCAAGTCTGGCGCCGGTGCCAAGGGAAGCAAAGCCAAAGCGGCCGTAAAGCCGGCCGCGGCCAAAGCGCCCGTCGCCAAGGAAGCTCCGGCTCCGAAGGCGAAAGCGGCGGCGGCCAAGCCGTCGCCCGCGGCGTTCGCGATGGAGTTCATCGGCACTTTCCCGATCCGTCGCGGCGACGACGACAAGCGTAACGACGCGAAGAAGCAGCCCTCGGGCCCCGTCTTCAATCGCGGCGACTACATCGTCGGCTCGTGGAACACGAGCCTCGGTCGCGTCATGAACGAAGAGTTCAACCGCGTCTACCTGGGCCGGCACAACCAAGACACGCTGACGTGGCAAGGTTTCGAGTCGCCGCTCGTCAAATCCGACAAGACCTCGAGTTCCGCGCCCATCGGCTTTCACACCTATTCGCGCGAGCTCTACCAACAGCTCGTCGGCAAGAAGATCGACATCGTCGTTCAGAACATGAAGGACGTGCCGCTCAACCTGCCCGAGGGCCTCGCGCTCGTTTCGACGCTCAAGCGCGAAGACCCCCGCGACGCGATGGTAACGCGCTCGACCTACGGCGCCATCCAGGAACTCCCGACGCGCGCGCGCGTCGCGACGACTTCGAAACGCCGGATCATGCAGATCAAGACGCTGCGTCCGGACATCGAAATCGTCCCGATCCGCGGCGACATCCCCTCGCGCCTGGAGCGACTCGAAGAGGACAACCTCGACGCGGTCATCCTGTCGTGGGCGAGCCTGCGTCGATTGAACCTTTCGCCGCGCTTCTACGTCGCGCTCCAATCCGACTTCATGGTGCCGGCCGCGTGCCAGGGCATCGTGGCCGTCGTTTGCCGCGCCGACGACGCCGACCTCATCGCGAAGCTTCGCTACGTCGAAGACTCCGAGGCTTCGTGGGCCAGCCGCTGCGAGCGCGCTTTCCTGCAGAAGATCGGTGGCTCGCGCGAAGCGCCCGTGGGCGCCTTCGCCCACCGCAAGGGAACGCAGGATCCTTGGATCCTCGACACCGTGCTAGGCGATCCGCAGTCGGGCGAGCTTATCCGCCACCGCGAGATCGGCACGAGCCGCTGCAAGCCCGAGTCGCTCGCCGACAAGGCCTTCACCGGCATCCTGTCGAAGGGCGCGCGCAAGTTCCTTCCGTTCCGCGTCGAATACTGACGCGAGTTACTTTTTAGGCTGGGGGGTCGAGACACGCCGGTGGCTCGCTCCCTTCGGATCCCCCGGAAGCGCTTTGGCCTTCGGCGGCGTGCCTTCGCTCACCGCGTCCGTGATCTCCTCGAAGCAGTTGTCCTTCACGAGGTAGACCCTCGCTTTGCGTTCGGGATCCTTCGGGTCGGCCGGGGTTTCGGTCACGCGAAAGCCTCCGCGCTCGCCGTCGAAAGTGAAGGAGACTTGGGTCTTCGCCTCGAAAGCGGGCTTCACCGTAAAGTGATCGGCGCCTTCCACCGCGCTCCGGCTCAACGAAAAGAGCGGCATCTCGCGCGAGTCCTTCGAAAAGAAGCCGAGGGGGGGCGACTCTCGGAGGAAGCGCCGACTCGGCCGGCTCCGATCGAGCACGTTTTCCGTGGGGATCCACTTTCCGCCGGCTCCTTGCTTCCACTCGTAGACGACCGCGGGGTTCGTCTCGTTGCCGTCGTCGTACACCGCGACGCCGTTCATGCCCAAGCGCGCCGTCGCCTGCGGCCGACCCTCGGTATCCTGAAAGACGAGCGCGGGCGGAGCCGAAGCCGACGTCGCGCCGGACGACGGGAAACTCAACCTCAGCGTCTCTCCGCTTCCCGAGGCCGACTCCAAACGAATCGCTTCGGTGCGACAGACGGGGCCCGCGAGGATCGCGCCGTGAAAAAACGTCGCGAAGAGAAGAACGCGAAGCTTGGCGTGCATATCGATGACTCCCAATCCCGTCGAGGAACCCTAGCGATATTGTAAGAGCCACGGACCGTGCCGCTCGTCAAATCTCTGCCGCGCGGAAGCCGCCGCGGGCGCTTCCGTTCCGATTAGAATGAGACCAGTCCCTACTACCCGACGCCAAGGAGGCCACTTGCTTATTCGCGCCGTGACGCTCGCCGTTTCCCTCGCTTCGACGCTTGCCCTCGCGAACCCGCCGCTTCCGTCCGAAGCGGAGCCGCGTTCGGAGGCGAACGTAAACGATCCCCGTTCGGTCCCCCCGCCGACGCCGCCGAAAGTCGCGGCCGCGGCCAAGGACTTCGCCCTGAACGAGACCCGCCGCAAGGGTTCCCCCATCGCGGCCCTCGTGGCGAAAGCGCGCGAAGGCGCGGGCGGACGCTTTCTCGGAACCGCCGTGCGCGTCGTCGAAGTCGGCGAAGAAGGCTCGGCGACCCGCCACTTCCTGGCCGTCGTCAGCGTGAAGGAATCGCACACCGAGGGCTCGCAAGTGAAGCCGCTGCTCGGCTTCGCGGTCAGCTGCTCGAACTCCGCCTGCTCGGCCGGCAACCAGGTCGACCTGAACTTCCTCATTCCCTGAGCCCCTTTGCGCGCGGGGGTGTTCACGCCGTGAACACCCCTTTTCTTGATAAAATCCTGAAAATACGGGTCTCGACGGGCGGGTCTCGCTCTTGCTTTAAGGTCGACGGCGCAAAGTCGCGCCACGATCAAAGGAGACTCTCGCCATGCCATCGCTTCGTTTCGCCTTGCTCACGACCCTCGTGATGTCGACCCTCCGGGCTGCGGCCGGCCCCGCGGACTTCGAAGCCGCCGCGACCCAAGTGGTCGAAAACGAAATCGCGCGCGAGGGTTCCGCCCTCAAGCGAGTGGTCGACGAAGCGATCGCTTCCCTGACGTCGAGCAATTCGAGCGTCGACACTCAGATCGTGCTCCGTCTCGTGAGCGCCAAGGAAGACAGCGTCGAAGCGAGCTTGCCTTGCGACGCCCCGTCCGTCACGGCGACGGCCAAGTACAAAGCCACGGTCGTCGTGACCGCGGAATACTACAACGGCGACGACTCCCGCCAGCTGACCCAATCGACCGAAGTGTCGGTGACCTGCGTTTCGAAGGACGACGCCCCGATCGAGTGTCGCCTCGAGAAGTAGCGGCCCGCGTTCTTAGTCTTGCATCATACGGGTCGCCTTCGAAGCCAGGAAGGCGGCCCAGTCGTCGCGCGAGTTCAAGCACGGCACGTAATCGAAGCGGGTGCCGCCCGCCTTCAAGAACTCCCCGCCGATCTGTAACTTCGTCTCTTCCAAAGTCTCCAGGCAATCCGCCGTGAAGGCCGGACAGATGGCGACGAGATTCTTGACCTTATCTTTGCCGAGATCCCGCACGACTTCCTCCATATAGGGTTTGATCCAAGGATCCCGCCCGAGCCGCGATTGGAAGGCCACGGTGTATTGCGCCGGGCGCAACCCGAGTCGCTGGGCGAGCAGGCGGGCCGTGGAAAAGCACTGGGCGCGGTAGCAATCTTTGTTCGCGCCGCAGGCGACGTCGCAACAGCTGGGCGACTTGAGACAGTGCTGCCCGGTGGGGTCGGTCTTCTTGACGTGCCGTTCGGGCAAACCGTGAAACCCGAAGAGAACGTGCGAGAAGCCTTCGGCCGAAAGGCCTTCGCGGAAACTGCGCGCGAGGCATTCGATGTACTCGGGCTCGGAATGGAAGGGCGCGAGCCACTGGAGCTTGGGCTGCCATCCGAGCTCGCCCAAAACTTCGAGCACGCGCGCCTTCGCCGTCTCGGTCGAAGAAAGCGCGTACTGCGGATAAAGCGGAAAGACGAGCAGGCGCTCGACGCCTTCGGCCTGCAGCTCGGAGAGCACCTTCGCGAAGGCGGGCTCGCCGTAGCGCATCGCCAAGCGCACCGGCGTCTTCGGTCCCAGGATGGAAGCGACCTTATCGCGAAGGTCCTCGGAATGAAACAAGAGGGGAGAGCCGCGCTCGGTCCAGATCTTCTGGTAGAGCTTGCCCGAACGCCGGGGGCGCAATGGCAAAATCACGAAATTCAGTAGCAGCCAGCGCGCGAGGGCCGGAATGTCCAGGACGTAGGGATCCGAGAGGAACTCCCGCAGGTAAGCGCGGACGTCACGCGTTTTGGTCGAGGCCGGGGTCCCCAGGTTCACGAGCAGCAAGGCCGTCTTCATGCGATAGCTTCCACGGTAGCACGAACGGCGCCGATGAGGCGGGAGAGCCCGAGCGAACCCCGATAGTTTCCGACAAAATAATGCCCCGCGCGCTCAAGACTCGCCCACTCCGGGCGCGCGAGCGCGGCCGCCAAGGCTTCGTCGTAAACGGGCAGCGCGAAGGGCCAGCGTTGGACCCGCACGCCGAGGGGCGCGGCCTTCGTCGCGCCGCCGAGCCGAAGGCGATCCGCGGCGAGCTGCTCCACGACGATCGCGTCGTCGCGCGGAACGTCGGCGTGGGAGTAGATCCAAGTCTCCGAGCGAAGCTCCCCGCGACCTTCGAAGATCTCGGCGTTGAAGAGCGCGCCGAGCGCGACCACGCCCTCGCCCCGGGGAAAGAGGCAGCCGAAGCCGCGCAGGTCCGAGGGGCGGGGGTCGAAGAACGCGGTCACGCTCACGAGACCGATGCGGCCGACGCGTCCGAGGGCCGCGGCCAGGACGGGCGACAAGGTCGTCAGCGCGTCGACCGCGGCGGGCAGCGGTACGGCCCAAACGACGCCGCCCGCGGCGGCCCAGCCTTGGGCCTCCGCCGCCGTGACGCCGCGGCCGAAGCGAAACGCGACGTCACGGGCGCGAAGCGAAGCCTCGAGCTTCGCGACGAAATCTCCCATGCCGTGGCGGGGCGCGACGAGACCGCGCAAGCGACCCCGCTTGGGGGCCTTGAACTTCTGTCCGAAGAAGCGCCGGAGCAGGAGCGGCGCCGACAGTCTTTCGGGCGCCGCCGCGTAGATGCCCGACAGCGCGGGCGCCAGCAACCAGCGCACGAAAGCGGGTCCGCCGACGCGACGCCCCCAGGTCGCCACGCTCTCGCCTTCGATCGGCGCGAGAAAGCGGAAGATCCACGCGAAGAAAAGCCGAACGATCACGCCGACGCCTTCGAAAAAACGAAAAGGCCACTGCCGCGCACGACCCGCGCGAAAGAAGAAGCGCCGTCGGCTCGCGCGGCGCGCGGGCTCGAGCTCGCAGCCGACCGCGTCGGCCACCGACTCGATCTCGAGGTTCGCGAGGAATCCGTTCGCGGCCGTCTCGGCGAGCCCCCAAGGCAGGCGATGCGTCTGCAGCAGCCCGCCCGAACGCGCCTCGGCCTCGAAGACTTCGACCTCGAAGCCGCGATTCCGCAAGTAATGGGCCGCGAGCAGCCCCGAAAATCCCGCGCCGATCACGCGGACCTTGCGCGGAGAAACCTTCGTCATCGGCTTCGCCTTAGGCGAGACGTTCGCGCACGATCTCGACGAAGCGTTTTACGTTGCGCTCCGGCGTCTTCGGCAAGACGCCGTGACCGAGTCCGCAGACCCAACCCGCGCGTCCCGCGGCGCCCAAGCGCTCCAGGGGCGCGAGCCACTTGAGCAGCTCGGCTTCGAAGTCCGCGGGCTCCATGTGCAGGAGCGTCTGGTCGAAGTTGCCTTGGATAAAACCCTCGCGGCGAAGTCCGAGCGCGGACCCCATCGCCCACCGATGGTCGACTCCCATCCCGGCCCAGGGGGCCAGCAAAACTCGCTCGTCGCGAAGGTGATCGGGACCCGTGCCGCGCGAGTAGTAACCGAGACGCCCCGGAAAGCGATCGGCGAGACCGCGCAGCACCGGAACGATGCGCTCACGAAAGGCTTCCGAGCTCAGCTCGCCGGCCGCCGTGTCGAAGATCATGACGATGTCCGCGCCCGCGTCGAGCTGGAGCCGGATGTTCGCCTCGAGGACGGGAACGAGGTGCTCGGCGAAACTCGCGAAGAGATTGAGACGGCGCTTGGCTTCCAGCAGGCCACCTTCGTGGCGCCCCTGCACGGCGTAGGAGAAGAGCGTCCAGGGACCGCCCACGAATCCGAGCAGCGCCTTCTCGCGCGGCAGACGCTCGCGGATCTGGCGGAGGGCGGCGGCCTGGAAAGCGAGCGAGGCGACGACGTCCGCGGTCGGGCGCAGGCGCTTCAGATCCTCGGCCGCGCGCAGATGCCAGCCGAGGCGAGGACCCTCGTCCGTGTACTCGAGCCCCATGCCGAAGCCTTCGAGCGGAAAGAGGATGTCGCTGAAGAGGATCGCGGCGTCGAAGTCGAAGTCTTGGATAGGCCCCATCGTGACTTCGGTCGCGAGCTCGGGAACTTTGCAGAGGTCCATGAAGCTGTGCTTCTCGCGGATCGCGCGGTAATGCGCGTGGTAACGACCCGCCTGGCGCATGAACCAGATCGGCGGAACGTTCTGAACCCGACGGGAAAGGGCCTTCGAAAACTTCGTGTCTTCCATCATTCTCCTACATGATCCTCAGGGCACGGAGGCGGTCTCGCGCCGCGAGTCCGCTTCCAGTCCGAGTTCCTTCGACCAATCCTCGTAACCGAGACAAATCCACAATCGATCCGCCGAAACCCCGGCCGCCGCGAGGGCGTCGGCCGTGTGCCCGGGGCCGCAAGCGTGAACGCCGCGCGCGGCGAGCGTCGGGTTCGCGGCGCGCGCTCGCTCGAACAAAGAAGCGCTCGCCCAAAAGAAAAAGCGGCGCGACGCGAGCTCGGGCACGGTGCCCACCGGAAGGAGCGAGTAAGTCGCGCGCAGAGGCAGCTCCGAACGGGAAGGCGCTTCGGCGTGGCTCAGCTTGCGCCAGGCGAGCTCGGGGCGCCACGGCAGAAGCGGAAGCCGCTCACCGAGCCCTTCGTCGGATCCCGAAACGAAGACCCCGCGCGCGACGAGCTTCGTCCAGGTTTCGAGCCCCGCCGTCCAGACGACCTGTTCCGCCGACGCGAGCTCGGGCCTCCAGGCCTCGGCCTTCGAGACGTAGAGCGCTTCCGCTTCGCCGGCCTTCGGCGCTTCGAGCGGGCGACGCTCAAAGCCGAAGCCCGACCGCTCGTCGGGGCGCGGAAACACCTCGGACCAACCCGTGGGCGCCTCGAACGAGATCTTGCGCTCCAAGCGCCGCTCGTCCAGGCGCACGCCGGCTTCGGTCAGGCCCTTCAAAACTTCGAAGCGGTGCCCGCGCAGCTTCGCCACGTGCACGCCGATCTTCTGGTGGCAGCCGCCGCCGTGGCTCGCGAGGATGCGGCGCTCTTCCTGCACGCACTCGAAGGTGTCCGCGCAATGGAGGCCGTCCCAAAGCGCGCGCAGCTCGGCGCGGCCGCGCTTGGCTTCCACGGCGAGCGCACCCTGGGCCGCGGCCGGCGGGTCCAGCGCGACCGGCAGAACGACGAAGCGCAGGCCGCGCAAGGAAGCACGCAGGCGCGCCTGCAGCTCCGCGAATTCCCCTTCGGGCGCGGTGAGCAGGCGATCCAAGGCGGCCTTCGCGAGTACGAGCCCGACCGCGGCGTCGTCGCCGAGGAATTTTTCGAGCCGCGTGGGGATGTTCCCGCGGATGGAGCGAAAGTCCGGGGAGCGCTCGGAGACCCCGGGCAGGAGGCGGGGCAGGGCGCTCGCCAAATTATAAGCGCGGCGGGGAGAAGACGAAAGGATCTCGAAGGGAGCCCGGCCCGCCCGCACGTCCTCGAAGCGCGCCGGCTTCAGGAGCAGGAGATCCCGCACGTCCGCGCGAGGCAGCGTGGCGATGATCTCGGTGCCGACGCGCTCGGCGACCGGCAGATCTTTCCAGGAGTGAACGACGAGATCGCAGCGACCCGTTTCGAGGTCCTCGACGAAGTCCTCGGTAAAGACCCCGCGCTCGGGCATCTTCCAAAGCGGATCGTGCTGGTTCTTGTCGCCCAGCGATTCGCGGAACGCGTACTCGACCTTCAATCCGGGGTGCTTGGACATCAAGGCCTCGCCGACGCGGTACGCTTGGTAGCGCGCCAAATCCGAGCGGCGAGCGGCGATGACGAGACGATCCGTTCCCATAAGCGCGACCGAGCGTAGCAGCTCGAAGCTAACGCGTCACGAAGGGTTCTTGCGGGGCTTCTTTCGGTGGCGCGGGCAGTCGGACGAGGTTCGACACGGCGAGGTCGCCCTTGCCGTAGATCCGCTGGTAATTGATGTAGTTCCTCAGGATGGATCGCACGTAGTTGCGCGTTTCCTGGTAGGAAATGCGCTCGACGAAGGCCAAAGCGTCGCCGTCCTTATAGTAGCCCAACCACTTTAGCACCGGCGGGCGACCCGCGTTGTACGAAGCGATCGAAGAGATCCAGGACGAATCGAAGCCCTTCACGAGCCCGCCCAAGTGGTAGGTTCCCAGCCGCAACGCCGTCGCCGGCTCGTAAAGGTGCTCGGGATGAAAATCCTCGAGCCCCAGGCTCTTTGCCTCGGCCTGCGCGACGGGCGGGATCATCTGCATCAACCCCAGGGCGTTGGCCGGCGAGCGAGCTTCGGGATCGAAGGCGCTTTCCTGCCGGATGAGGGAAGCCACGAGCCAGGGATCGATGCCGTTCGTGGCGGCTTCCGCCTGGATGCTGGGCCAGTACGGGAGAGGGTAGAGGGAAGCGAAGTCCTCGGGACCGAAGTCGCTCCCGAGACTCGTCCGCGCCACCTCGGCGGTCCGTAGGCTACCGTAGGCGTCGCCGACCGCGCGGCGCAACCAGACCACGGCGCGGGAGATCTGCCGGCGTTCCCTCGACGAGAGCTTCGCGTTCGCGATTTCGTCGGCCGCTTCGCGACCCAGCTCGGGGAGGGCGCGGGAAACTCCCGCCTTGTCGGCGACGCGCGCGAACTGCCAGACGCGCGCGAGGGCCGAGTAGATCTTGCGGCCCGACGCCTTCTCGACGAGCGCTTCGATTTCGGGGCGAGAGATCTCGCCGTCGAAGCCGATCTCCCAGTCCTTCGGCTTGTCCTTCAGGCGGAGCAGCTCGAGGCCGGCGAGGTTGCTGTAAAAAGAATTCGGATCGGCTCGGTAAGCGAGACGGAACTGGTTCTTGGTCTCTTCGCCCTTCTTGGCGAGCTCGGCGACGCGCGCCGCCCAGAAATGGTAACGGGAGCGATCGAAGGCCGTCAGGTTCTGGCTCTTCGTGGTCTCGAGCGCGTCGAGCGTTTCGGCGGGCGAGCGCGCGCCCTTCTGAGCCTGGTCGAAATAGAGCAGGAAACGCCGGAAAGCGAGGTCGGCCGCGTTCTCCTGCGGGAGGGCCTTCTTCACCTCGAGGGCCCGGTCGATCGCCGCGATGGCCTCGGGAACCTTGCCGGCCTGCTCCGCGATGCGCGCCCGGATGTAGAGCGCCATGGCGAACTGGCCGTCGGGGGTGCGCGGCCGGTCCTTCGGCGACTTTTCGAGGAGGATGTCGAGCAGGGCCGAGGCCTTCGCGGAGTCGTCGTAGGTCCAGGTGTGCCGCGCGATATCGAGAATGCGTCCGTAAAATTCCCGGGCTTCTTCCCCGGGCACGTACTTCAAGAAACGTCCCCGCTCGGTGTAGGCGCGCAAGATGGGCGGAATGAGCGGACGTTGATCGAGAATCCGCAGCACCCGGATGTGGAGCTGCAGCGCCTCCCAGTGGCGATCACGGGAAAGGGTGATGGCCGGCAGCTCGAGCACGCGCTGGATCGTCTTGCGCGCCAGGATGCCGTCGATGTCGCGCACGTGGGCTTGCGTCTTGAGCAGGAGCTCTTCCACGGTCATGTCGGGCAGGGTGGGGGCTTTGAAATCCCGCGAGATGCCGATCCGCTCTGCCGTCTCGCGGATGAGTCGCGCGTGATCGAGCTTCGGGTAGGCGATCCAAAGCTTGCGCAGTTGCGCGAGCACCGTCGCGCGCTCCTCGGGCGCCACGGGCCCCCTCAACTCGAGTCCCTTAAGCCACATCGTGAGGATCTGCGGGCGGGCCGCCGTGATCTCGGCCGGGCGTTCGCGCGTGAATTCTTCGCGCAACCAGTCGCGCAACGGACCGCCGCCTTCGCGTTCGACCCATTCGAGCGTCTTTTCGAGGACGCGTTCCTTCGTCGGGCGCTGCCGCAGATCGAGTTCTCCGCCACGAATCAGCTCGTAGGCGGCTTCGAAGCGGAGGCTCGCGCCGTAGGCCTCGAAGAGTTCGGTCACCGCCTGCGGACGCAGGAGGCTCGACTTGTCGAGGAGCGGGGCGATCGCCGTGCGCAGGACTTCGAGCACGGGCTCCGTGCGGGCGAGCAGTTTTCCTTCGCGGCTGGGCGTCGACGTCCGGGGGTAGGCGCCTTCTTCGTCGCCCCGACGGGCCGACATCATGGCGGGCGCTTCGCGCGGCGCCGACTCCGGCGGCGGCGTCCCGATGCCGAAGCGCTGAAGCCAGCGCGATACGAAAGATCGCTCCAAGCTCCGTTCGGGCTTCACTGCGAGCAAGTCGGTCGCCTTCTCGCGCTGGATCTCGGCTTTCATCACGAGAACCTGGTCCTTGAGCAAGCGCGCGATAACGAGCCTCAGGCCCGGTTCGATCTTCGTGTCCGCGAGCAAGCCCTTCTTGAGTTCTTCCAAGGAGCAAGCGAGGCCCCAGCGTCCGTCGTGCTCAAAATACCCCGTCGGATTCGCGAGTTCTTTCAGGCAAGCCGCCTCGAAAAGCGGCCCCGACGAGACGAGCGGAACCCGCGTTTCCTTGAGCTCCACCGCCTCCGCCCGCTGAAGCGCCGCGAAGGCCAAAAGGCCCACGAAATTCAGCGACGTCAAACGGTGAAATCTGCGCATGGAAGGCTTCACGATAACATGTCGAAGCCGGATGAATCGGCGAGTCAGGATCCAAAAAAATTGCGCCCTAAGGCGGCAAAACAAAGAGGGAGTGACGGGGGCGATTGGAGGGGATGGGTGGGCGTAAGGATGGGTGGAAACGCCCCCGTCATGTCGAGCCGCTCGCCGCCTTCTTTGACCTCCTGGCAGCCGTTGTAGAAGAGGATGACGAAGCTAACCATACATTTGTATGTCTTTCCTGCCAAGTCCTTGAACAATTTCTCGCTTTTTTGTTCACCGGAGCCCCTAAGAAACTCGCCTTTGGCGGCGGAAACCTCTAAGACGATTCCGCTTTAAAAGTTAAAGCAAAACGAAGACTTGAATGTCCAAACAGGAAGCGTTGAAAGCCCCGAAACGGGCGGACGGAATCATTGACGCGGCGAGTCTTTTTTATTATACCCATGGGCGCCCTTTGGGAGACCAAAGCGCGCGTCGAGGAAGGAGGCTTTGAGTTTGAAAAATCGCATCGATCACTCCCTCCTGCAGGCCCCAACGCGCGCGCTCCTTAGCGACGATCGCGTTCAGTGGACGGGTCACGACATCGCGTCTTTGTTCCAAGAACTTGGAAACGCCCTCGAGCAACTCACCGAGCGTCACGACTACGTGGCCGTGAGTTTTCCGAATTCGGCCGTGCAAGCGCTCGCGATTCTTTCCGTGCTCGCGCACGAGCGCGTGCCCGTGATCCTGAATCTTTCCGACTTGAAATCGCGGCCGGACGCCTGGATCGAACGAACCCAAGCGTCCTTGCTCCTCACGCTCGAAGGCCTCGAGACGGCTTTCGAAGCCCGGATTCCTTGCCTCGCGCTCTCCCGGGAAGGCGACATCGTGAAGCGCCCGCCCGTCCGGCCCGAGTCCAAGGCGAAGGCGAGCCCCGAGACCGCGCTCGTGCTCTTCACTTCGGGTTCGACGGGCCAGCCCAAGGGCGTGCTCGTGCCCAAGGCGGGACTCCTCACGACCGCGGACTTTCTCATCGACTACTTCTCGCTCGGCCCCGCGACCGTCGCGCCCGTTATGCTCTCGATCTGCCACAGCATGGCGCTCAATACGCAATTCCTGCCGACCTTCCTCGCGGGCGGCCACTGCCACTTCATCAACCCGCAGCTCGAGATCAACCGTCTCTACCGCAACATCCTCGATCTCCGCGGCGACTTCGTCTCGCTCATCGGCGAGACGCTGCTCATTTGCGACGAGGAACGTCGTCGCAAGAAGCTCCCCGCCGCCGATCACGTGCGCCACGTCCAGCTCGCGGGCGGCCTCATCAATCCCCGCCACCTCGAGATCGCGCGCGAAGTCTTTCCGAACGCCGTCATCCACAAGGGCTACGGTCTCACCGAGGCGATCCGCGTGACGATGATCGACAGCCGCGACCCGAACTTCGGATCGGGGGCCGTCGGACGACCGCTCCCGTTCGTGGACGTCGAAGTGCGCGACGGCGGCCGCCCGGTCTCCGCGCCTTCCGAGATCGGCGAGATCTTCGTGCGCGGCCCGAACGTCCTGCGGGGGCTCCTGAACTCGGCGTCGATCCCCGTCGACGCACAAGGTTTCCTGAAGACGGGCGACGTCGGCTACTGGAACGCGGCCGGCCAGCTCTGCATCACGGGCCGTCAGGACGGGCTCTTCAAGATCAACGGCCACCGCGTCTCGGGTTTCGAGATCGAGAAGATGGCCATCGAAACGTCGAACCTCATCCGCAACGCGAAGTGCCTCGCGATCGAGGAAACGCGGCGCGCCGGCCACCGTCTCGTCCTCATGGTCGAAGTTCCCGCGGACCTCGAGGCCCAGTTCCTTTCGACGGGCTTTCCCGCCATCCAGGCCGACCTCTACCGACGCTTTCGGCAGCTCCCGCATTTTCCGAAGGAGATCGTCCTCCTTCGTCACTTCCCGCGCACGTCGAACGGCAAGCTCGCGGTGGCGGAACTCACGCGTCTTTACCTCGAATCCGAGAAGACGGCCGTCGCGGCCAACCCGGATTCTAGCCTTCAATTCTTGAGGCTCCATGCGGCCTAGTTCCAGGGAGGGAACCATGAATCGTCGTTTCGCTTTGATCGCTTTCGCCCTCGTCTTCGCGCTTAGCCTCGGCCAACCCGCCCGCGCGGGCGACGTCGCCACGGACGGCGCCAAGCGCAAGCCCTACCGTCGCGCGCTCGTCGTCGCGGGTGGGGGGATCGCGCCCGCCCTCGTGCTCGGCATGATCGAAGGCGCGCGTCACCGCGGCTGGAATCCCGACATCGTCATCACGACTTGCGGCTCTTCGATCGGCGCCGCGATCGCGAACTCCTATCCGGGCGACGGCCAAGCGATCGCCTTCGCGAAGTCCAAGGCTTTCCATGACCTTCTGTCGCAGGTCACCGTGGCGACTCCCCAGCTCCTCACGGTGCAAGCACGGATGGACGCCCTGCGAGACTTCGTCGGCGTTCCGCAGATCTTCAACGAGTTCCTGATCCACATGCCGAGCCAGACCTACTTCCTGCCGCGCAAGACCTTCAACACGAACGGCCCCACGCGCTTCCTCATGCTCGCCGCCAAGGCCGAGTTCGGCCCCTCGAGCGTCGGCGTTCGCGGCGCGAAGCCCGACTACACCCAGGTTTACTTCACGGATCCCGAGACGGCCCGTTACCTGGAAGGCGCGAGCTCGCCGATCCGCAAACTCTTCCCGAAAAGCTACGTTCGCCGCGATACGATCGTGCGCGGCGACGTGCGCCCCGAGGACGCCGCGCGCGCTTCCGTTTCGGATCCCGTGCTCATCAACCCCGGCCGCATCGACGGCGACTACTACTTCACGGGGGCGGTGGACCTCATCCCGATCGAGACGGCCCGCCTTCTCGCCGACGAGATTCTCGTGACGCATCCTTCGACGCTCTTCGCCGACTACGAAGACCGCGTCATCGAGAAGAGCTTCGGCTTCGGCCAGAACATGCGGATGTTCGGCGCGATCCAAGCGCAGGACGTCAAGTGGATCGACACCTACAACCAAGCCAAGACGTCCTTCAGCCCCGCGCCTCAGTACCTGACGCTCTCGCTCCAGAACAAGATCCCCAAGGACGCGGCCGCCTTCGCGCGCGGCATCCAGCGCCAGTACGACTTCGGCTACGACCGCGTCCAGGAAGCCCTCGACGTCCAGCCCGGTTCCGTCGTGAACGTCCGCTCGCACCTGCGTCGTCCGATCAATCCGCGTCTCTGGTACGGCTTCAACTGCGAGAACGCCTACGTCTGGAAGACGGTGCACAACCCGTACTGCACGAACGACAACTGGAACGGCTGCAACCGCCGCACGGAGGCCGCCACATGCGTCGTCATTCGCTAAACTTTTCCGCGCGGGAGGCTCGCCCATGCGCTGGCTTCTGATCGACCGCATCGTGGAATGCGAACCCGGCGTCTCCGCCGTGGGCGTCAAAACCTTTCCGCGGAACGACGAGATCTTCCTCGACCATTTTCCGGGGTTCCCGATCGTGCCCGGCGTCCTGCAGGTCGAGATGATCGCCCAGATGGCCGGCAAGTGCGCCGCGATGACCCGTTCCGACATCCTGCCCGTCCTCGGCTCGGTCAAGGCCGCCAAATTCTACCGCAACGTCCGGCCGGGCGATCGCTGCGTCATCCGTGCCCGCATCGAGAAGATCGCGCGCAACTACGTCCTGGCGAACGGCGAGATCGAGGTCGACGGCGAGAAGGTTTCCTCGGCGAGCCTTCTCTTCGGCGTGGTCGAAAGGTCGAAGACGAGTTCGAACGACTTCGACGCCGTCACCCAAGAATGGCTGGCGAGCCAAGCCGCCAAGCAAGCGAGCGTCCCATGAGCCGCGTCCTTTGGCAGAAGTTGCTCATGCCCGATCTGTCGGCGCCTCCGGCCACGCTCCGCGACGAGCCCTACAAGGACGAGGTCACGAATACCCGCGCCTACGAAAAGCCGAGCGCGGAGATCGCCATCCCGGACCCGAAGGCTTTCCGCTCCATGAGCCGCGCGTCGATCTTCCTCGCGCACATCGTGCAGGATGCGAAAGACGCCTTGGCGCCTTACCAAGCGAAGACGCCTTTCTCGGTGGGCGTCTACTGCGCGGTCGAGAACGGACCGATCGACGGCCCTTCGACGGCCAAGATCCTCGCCCAACCCGACCCCGAGAACTTCGCCGAGCACTACCGCAAGTTTCGCAACCCGAAGATGTACCTCAAGCAGCTCCCGAACCTCGCGCCGGCGCAGACGGGCATCTTCATGGATCTTCGCGGCCCGCTGAACGTCTACACGCATAGCCTCGCGGGCGCCTGGCACGCGCTCGACCAAGCCGAGTGGGATCTCGAGAGCGGCGTCGTCGACGCGGCCCTCGTCTGCACGGCCCACGCCTTCGACGATTTTCTCGTGGTCAAGCGCGCCCGCCGCGTGGACCCACGTTGCCTGACCGAGGGCGCCGCGGCGCTCCTGCTCGTGAAGGACGGCGGCCGCACCGATTGGACCTCCCGGGTCGAGCTCGACCCGCGCAACTTTTTTGGGATCTCGGATCCTTTGATCAACCTCCTGAGGAGAAGCTAATGTCGACCGAAACTCTGCAATCCATCGAAAGCGCCATCCGTAGCGTCGTGAACAACCAAGGTCTCGCGGTCAAGCCCGAGAGCCGTCTCGTCGAGGACCTCGGCCTCGAGAGCATCGACCTCCTCGACGTGAGCTCGGAACTCGAGAACTCGCTCGGCTGGGAGCTCGACTTCCGCGAAGTCGCCGAGTTCATGGCCAAGCAATCGGGCAAGCCCGCGGACATGAAGAGCATCCGCGTCCAGAACCTGCTCGATTTCATCGCGCAAAAAGCCTAGTCGCCTTCGCGGCGGAGGAACCATGAAGCATCGGGTTGTCGTGACGGGTTACGGCCTCGCTTCTCCCATCGGGATGAGCGTCGCCGATTTCGAACGGAATCTCTTCGCCGGCAAGTCCGGCGTCCGGGACATCCGCGGCCAACTCGTGCCCAAGGATTTCCCGGTCCCCTACGCCGCGTGGATCCGTCGCGACGAGCTTCCCCCCTCGCGCCTCTACGCGCGCCCCGAACGGGCCCTCAAGTCCTGGCTCATGACGGAACACGCCGCGCGCGAAGCCCTGCGCGGGCTCGATCCCGAGCACGGGCTCGACGCCGTCGTCTACGGCACGGCCGACGGGGTGTCCTACGAGATCGCGAACGAAGTCATGCGTGACGGTCCCCAGGGCTTCGAGACCGCGGCCTTCTGCTCGGAATCCTCGCTTTACGCGATCCGCGACCTCGCCGAGACCCTCGGTTTCGGCGTTCTCGACGATCGCAAGCTCATCTGCATCAACAGCGCTTGCGCGAGCGGCAACCAAGCCATCGGCATCGCGTTCGAGGGCATCCGCGACGGCCGCTGGTCGCGCTGCCTCGCCGGCGGCGTGGACGCCCGCTGCGAGCCGAGCAACTTCCTGAACTTCTTCCACTTGGGCGCGCTCACCACGGCCGACCTCCCGCCCGAAAAAGCGAGCCGACCCTTCTCGAAGGATCGTTCGGGCTTCGTGCGCGGAGAAGGCGCCGCCGCGCTCGTGCTCGAGAGCGAAGCCTCCGCGCGCGCGCGCGGCGCCACGATCCTCGGGTACGTCGAGGGCTACGGCTGCACGAGCGACGCCTTCCGGCTCACGGACGGCCGCGACGACGGCTCCTCGGTCGTCGAAGCGATACGCCGGGCCGTGACGAGCGCGGGGCTGGGCGCCGAAGCGATCGACTACATCAACGCCCACGGCACCTCGACGCCGCTGAACGATCGCCTCGAAACGCTCGCGATCAAACAAGTCTTCGGGGAACGCGCGCGCTCCATTCCCGTCAGCTCGCTCAAATCCCAGATCGGCCACTCCACGATCGCTTCGAGCGCGCTCGAAGCGATCGCCTGCCTGCTCATGCTCCAACGCCAGCGGGTCTCGCCCACGCTCAACTGCGACGTACCGGATCCGGAGTGCGACCTCGACTACGTACCGAACGTGAGCCGCGACCACGCTCTGAAGCACGTGCTCAGCAACAGCTTCGGCTTCGGCGGCCAGAATACCTGCCTCGTGCTCGGCAAGGCGGATCCGTCGTGAACGCGCCGACGCGGGGACTCGCCCTCGTGACGGGAGGCACCTCGGGAATCGGCTTTGGCGCCGCGCAGAGCCTGGCCCCGGATTTCGACCTCGCCTTGGGCTACGCGAGCAACGAGGCGAAAGCCGACGCCGCACGCGAAGAGCTCCGCTCCCGCTTTCCATCGGCCCGCATCGAAACTTTCGCCGGCCGCCTCGCCACGAAAGCCGACGCCGAAAGCCTGCACCGCCGGGTGACGGAAACGTTCGGGCGGGCGCCGAGCGCGCTCGTCAACTCGGCCGGACGGCTTTCCGATTCGCTTCTGCTACAGGCCGACTTCGACGCCTACCGCGCCATCGTCGAGGAGCATCTCGTCGCGACGATGGCGCTCTGCCAAGTGGCGCTCAAGCCGATGTACCGCGCCAAGTTCGGCCGCATCGTCAACCTGAGCTCGATCAGCGCGAGCTACTCGAAGCGCGGACAGGGCAACTACGCGGCCGCCAAGGCGGGCCTCGAAGCGTTCACCCGCACGATCGCCCTCGAAGTCGCGCACCGCGGGATCACGGTCAACGCCGTCGCGCCCGGCCTCATCGAAACGCCGATGACCCGCGATCTCATCGCGAAGATCGAGGCCGGCGACGTCGACGTGCGCGCCCGCGTTCCCGCCGGCCGCTGCGGTCGCCCCGACGAAGTCGGCGACCTCGTCGCCTTTCTCTGCTCCAACAAAGCGGCCTACATCACCGGCAGCGTCATCACCATCGACGGCGGACGCTCCCTCGGAGATCCCCAATCATGAACGCGACGACTCCCCGTACGGCCATCGTTACCGGCGGCACCCGCGGCATCGGCCGTGCCGTGAGCCTCCAACTCGCCCGCGAAGGCGCGCGGGTGCTGGCCCTCTACGGGCGAAACCGCGAAGCCGCCGAGGCGCTGGAAGCCGAAGCCCGCGCGGCGGGCCTCACGATCGAAACGCTCCGGGGCGACCTCACGCACCCCGAAAAATTCGCCGCGCTCGTCGAGGAAATTCGCGCGAAGGCGGAACGGATCGACGTCCTCGTGCATTGCGCGGCGAGCGGCGTCCACCGCAAGGCGGCCGAGCTGAGCGCCAAGCACGTGCGCTGGACCCTCGACATCAACGTCGTCGCGATCCACGAGCTCCTGACGGCACTGATCGAACGGATGCCTTCGGGGGGCCGCATCGTCGGGATCACCTCGTCGGGCGGGACCCGCGTCATCCCTTTCTACTCGGCCGTGGGCGCCAGCAAGGGCGCGCTCGAGTCGCTCTTCCGCCATTACGCGTCGGAACTCGGACCCCGCGGCATCGCGGTCAACCTCGTTTGCCCCGGGCTCGTCCTGACGGATGCCGTCGACGCGTTTCCGGATCGCGAGGCGCGCGTCGCCAAGACGCTCGAGGCGACTCCGTCGGGCCGCCTCACGACGCCCGCCGACGTCGCCCAGGTCGTCTCGTTCCTTTGCGGTCCCGCGGCCGCCCAGATCATCGGGCAAACGCTCGTCGTCGACGGCGGAAAAACGCTCAGCAGCTAGAGCAGGGGAGGGACGGCGATGTGCGGAATTTGGGCTCGAACGCGATTCGACGCCGCCGTCGATCCCGCCGAGCTCCTTTTTCCCGTTCGTCAGCTCGCCCACCGCGGGCCCGACGGCTACGGGTGGTACGCCGACGCGGGCTGCGCGCTCCTCCATACGCGGCTTAGCATCATCGATTTGTCGGGCGGAAGCCAACCCCTCGAGAGCTTCGACGGGCGCTGGGTTGGCATCGTGAACGGCGAGCTCTACGATTTCGAAGCGATCCGGGAAGAGCTGCGGCACGACGGCGTTTCGTTCCGCACCCGCAGCGATTCCGAGGCGCTCCTCAACCTCTTCGCGAGCCGCGGCGCCCACGCCCTGAACGGCCTCTCCGGCGAGTTCGCCTTCGTCTTCTACGACCGCGTCGGCAAGCGCCTGGTCTTCGGACGCGACCCCATGGGGGTCAAACCCCTCTTCTTCGATCGGCGCGACGATGTGTTCACGCTCGCCAGCGAAACGAAGGCGCTCGGCGAGGCGACGCCGGAATTCGACCCGGGCTACCTCAACACCTTCCTCGCCCACATGATGGAGCCGCCGCGCACGGCCCTCGCGAACGCCCACCACATCTGGCCGGGCCGAGTTTATACCCTCGACCTCAAGACGCGCGAGCTGCGCTGGGAGCGCTACGCCGATCTCCCGCTTTTCCGTGCACGCACGCTCGCGGGCCCCGAAGCGGAGGCGCGCGTCGAAACGGCCCTGCGTGCCTCGATCCGCCGCCGCCTTCGCGCGGACGTCGAGGTCGGGACCTACCTCAGCGGCGGCATCGACAGCGCGCTCGTGGCGGCGCTCGCGAGCGAGGAGGGCGCGGCCCCGCACGCCTTTACGGTCGGCTTCAACGACCGAGACTTCGACGAAAGCTCGGAAGCCGCGCGCATCGCCTCGGACCTCGGCCTGCGACACTCCATGGTCCAGCTCACGGCGCGGAATTTCATGCCGAGCCTCATCCGCTCCATCGTGGCCTTCGAGAACCCGATCACGAATCCCCACGGGGCGGCCAAAAACCTGCTCGCCTCGCTGGCCGGCCAGCACGTCCGGGTCGTGCTCTCGGGCGAAGGCGCCGACGAATGCTTCGGCGGCTACGCCTACCTTCGCGTCAAGAAACTCAAAAGCTTCGTCGCCCGGCACCCCTCGCTCGGGCGCAACGCCATCGCCTCCTTCCTGGCCCGCGAGCGTCTGCAAAGCCTCAAACATCTGGACGGCGCCTCGACCGCGCACGACGCCATGACGGCTCGGCACTTCGGGGGCTTTTCGCCCGTGCTCTTCGGCCGGCTCGTGAAGTCCCGCTGGTACCGTCACCTCACGAGGGAATCCCTGGCGGACCGCGCGAGCGAGATCGCCGTATCGCTCGCCCGCAATCTCATGAGCGAGCTGCCGGCCGAGAATCTGGATGATTGGGATTTGAACGCCTGGCTGAGCTTTCGCGTCGACCTTCTCCACTACATCCTTGCGAACGTCGGCGATCGCCAAGAGATGTCGCACTCGATCGAGGGGCGCACGCCGTTTCTCGATCCCCAAGTCCTGGACGTCGCCGGCCGCATCCGCGAGAACTCGCTTCTGCGGGGGCTCCGCGAAAAACACGTTCTTCGCAAGATCGCCGGTCGGCGTCTCCACCGGGACCACTCCCACCGCGTCAAGAAACCCTTCTTCGCCCCCATCAAGTACCTCTACCTGCGCGAAAACCGCGAGGCGGTCGAGTTTTACCTCGGACGCGCGGAGGAAGCCGCGCCGTGGCTCGACTGGCGGCACATCCGCCACGTGCTACGCTCGGACCGGCGCCAGGCCTCCTCGGCGCTCGAGGGCAACATCGTCTCGTTGCGGCTGACACTTTTCTCGCTCGGCGTCTTGCGCGAACACTTGCGAAAAACCCCGTCGCTCCCCGAACCGAGAGGGTTTAAGATCCCCCTCGGAGTGAGTGAGTTGGCGCCTTACCGAAAGAGTGTTTCCTGATGTACTTCGTCGAAAGCGGCCGCCGCGACGGCCCGACGCTCGTTTGCGTGCCCGGCCTGCTGGGCGGCGCCGAGAACTTCAACGGCATGTTGGCCGAGCTCGAAGCCACGTTCCACGTCGTTCGGCTCGACCCGAACGCCGAGCGACGTCTCTCCGACCTGACGAGCGAGGTCATGCGCGAGCTTTCCTACACCTCCACGGCCGACGCCGTGGCCGAAGTGCTGGACCGGGTGGGGCGCCCGCAGGCCTACCTCGTCGGACTCAGCCTCGGCGGCAAGATCGTCTACGACTTCGCGATCAAGTTTCCGGGGCGCTTCCGCGGGGCCGTCATCACGGACGTCGGCCCCGGGCCCTTCGAGGATTCCGAGCTTTATCGCTTCGTCGACGGCCTCGTGACGAATGCCCCTTTGCACCTGCCTTGGCCCGAGATGCGGGAGCACCTGCGCAACACGATCGCCGACCGCAACCTGCGCAGTCTCATCCAGAGCCAGATCGCCTACCCGGGCCAAAAGCCGCCGGCCATCTGGAAGACCGGCATGAAAGACTTCGGCGAGATGCTGAACCGCCAACGCATCGGGCACCAGTTCGACGGACTCGAGCGCGTCGACGCGGAGCTCGTCGCGCGCGGCGTCCAATTCCGCGTTCTGCAATCTTCGAGTTGCAGCGGCATCAGCGCGAGCTCGCTCCCGAAGATCGCCGAGCTTAAATCCATGCATCTTCGACCGGTCGCGAACTCGAGCCACTTCCTGCACATCACGCACAAAGATCTCATCGTGCAGGAATTGCTGGCGATGCTAATGCCAGGCACTTAGGGGCTTCCGCCGAGTACCGGAGTCGGCACGAACGCTCGAGTCCTTATCCCCAAGCTCAAGTTCGATTAAAAGCAATCGAACAATTCTACAATACAAATTATGTAAACTAATGCGTTTCGCCACTCCGAAACGCGGAGCACGAAGCCGTTCGATGAGTTAGCCCTAGAGGGGCGGACCGGGACGATCGGCCGGCAAGATTACGCGGAACGTCGTCCCCTGCCCCACGTCGCTGCGGAGCTCGACCCGGCCTTCGTGGGCCTCGACGATGCTTTTTACGATGTACAGCCCCAGGCCGAGCCCGCCGAAATCCTTGGTGGCCACGGCGCGCTCGAAGCGGTTGAAGATCCGCGCCTGGTCCTCGGCGGCGATCCCGATGCCGTGGTCTTCGACCTCGATGACGAGCGCTCCGTCGTTGGCGTGCGACAACCTCGCTTCGACGTCGAATCCGCGTCCGTAAAGCATGGCGTTGCGCAGGAGGTTGATGAAAACTTGTTCCAGGCGGATGCGATCCGCGCGGATCCACGTCGCTTCCGTCGTCGGCTTCACGAGGATGCGCCCGGACGTCGTAGTGAACCTCGCCGTGGCGATCCAGCCACACCCCGATCACCAAGGTAAAGAGACTATAGGCGATCAAAGCCCCCCGCGACTGGTAGCAGGCCGCGATCGCGAAGACGGTGATGTAGGTCGACACCGGCCAAGCCACGTCGTTCCAGTTCAGCCCCTTCAAGTAGAAATTGTGGGCCGTCAGCACCGCGGTCGCGACGTAGAACAATCCCTCGATGCGGGAACGCACCAAGCCCGAGACGTAACTCAAACCGTAGAGGGCCAAGAAGAACGCGACGACCAGGGCACGGCTGAGCGCGGGATTCTGCGAGTTCGGCATGAGCCGATCGACCAAGAACCACCAGGTCCCGTAGAGGAGCCCCGACAACACGAGAAGAAAGCGCATCTGCGCGAGGCGCTGCTCTCGTTGCGCCTGAATCAATGCTTGAATCACGAAAGCTCTGATTTGCTATCGGGGCCGGCCGAAGTAAAGGAAAAATCTCTCTATAGATCCCGTTTAGCTTAGTCCCAAACAGGAACAAGGCCGCGCAAGAGCGCGCTCATTTGCTCGGGCGCCGAAGCGTCCTCGGGTCCCCTCCGGACGGTCCGGCGTTCCGAGGCCGTCGCTTCGCCGAGCGCGCCCAAGAAGCCCTTCGCTTCGCGCTCGTCGATCTCCTTGTTGTTGAGGAAATAGCGAAGCTCCTGGTCTTTGATCGCGACCCGAAGCTCGGCCGTGTAATCGGGAAACTTGAACCCCACCACGGCGCCGCCCTCGGCGCCCGCCTCGGAAGCGGCGATCTTGACGTCGATGTAGTTTCCGATCGGGCCGTACGCCTTGGACTCGATCTCGCCCGCGGCCGAGAACGAGACTTCGCCCGAAGAGCCTTCCGCGTCGATCTTGCCCGTCCCCTTGACCGTGTATCTCCGAACGTCGACGTCGGCCGCGAAGTCCGCGCGCTTGAGCTCGTAGACGGCCGAAAAATCGATCGCGCCGCGGATCGCATCCTCGGACGGGCGGCTGAACTTGACGTCGAAGGCGAGGTCCAGCTTGAGCGGTTATCCTTGATCCCCGCGCGCATCTGTACAGGCCGACCCGCGAGGTTCTGCGGATGGCCGTCCCAATCGTCCGCCCGGAAGCTCATCTCGCAGGCGCTCTCGAGAAGGTCCAGCTCGGTCGGCGAGAACGAGGGATCCGAGACCGAAGCCGCGTCCGCCCGGTCGAAGCGCGCCTTCGCGCCGCGCGATCCCGAGCGGGAGTAAGCGACGGGCTCCGCGACCTCGCGCAGGGTACGGCGCACCGCTTGCTTTTGTTCGGAGCTCAGGGGCTTGAGGTTGCTCGTGTACTTGACCCCCTGGTCCGCACAAGCGGCGAGCAGGGAAAGCGCAAAGATGAAGGCGGTCGGCGGAAGGCGAAGCATGGGATCCTCCTGACGAAGCGAAGTTTAACGGATCCGCGAAGCGATTTCCCGTCGCGGAGCGCCAGGCTCAGAGCAAGACCCCGGCGATGGCCGCGGCCAGGAACGTCGAGAGGCTTCCCGCGAGCACCGCGCGCAAACCGAGCGACGCGATGTCGCCTCGCCGTTCGGGCGCCATCGCGCCGATGCCGCCGATCTGGATGCCGATCGACGCGAAGTTCGCGAAGCCGCAAAGCGCGTAGGACGTCACGATCACGGTCCGGTCCGAGAGCTGCCCCGACAGGTCCGTGAGCGAGAGGAAGGCGACGAACTCGTTCAAGACGACCTTCTGTCCGAGCAGGTTCCCGATGAGCGGCGCCTCGGACCACGGGATTCCCATGAGCCAAGCTATCGGCGCGAAGAGCCAGCCGAAGACGAGCTCCAAACTAAAGGAAGGCGCTTCGCCCGCTTTGAGGAAACCCGTCGGTACGAAGGCCCCGCCCCACGCGGCGAAATTCGCCCACTCGCCGACGAGTTTGCAGCCCGCGTTCACCAGCGCCACGAAGGCGATGAAGGCGATCAGCATGGCCGCGACGTTGAAGGCGAGCGCGAGGCCTTCGGCGGCGCCCCGGGAGATGGCTTCGAGCACGTTGCGATCGACGCGCGTTTCGTCGTCAACCTTGACCTGGCCGCTCGTCACCGGCTTCTCGAGCTCGGGCACCATGAGCTTCGCGATGAGCAGGGAACCCGGCGCCGACATGACGCTCACCGTGATGAGGTGGCCGGCGATGTCGGGCAGGCGTCCCTTGAGAAGGCCGACGTAAGCCGCCAGCACGCCGCCGGCGACGTTGGCCATACCGCCCACCATGACGGCGAAGAGCTCGGAACGGGTCATGAGGGGGACGTAGGGCTTCACGGCGAGCGGGGCTTCGGTCTGGCCCAGGAAGATGTTCGCCGCGCTCGCGAGCGACTCGGCGCCGCTCGTGCGCATCGTGCGGACCATGACCCAGGCCACCGCGCGCACGAACTTTTGCATGATGCCGACGTGGTAGAGCGCCGCCACGAGGGCCGAGAAGAAAATGATCGAAGGCAGCACGAGCACGGCGAAGATGAAGCCGCCGGACTTCACGGGATCCGCGAGCGGTCCGAAGACGAAGCGCGCCCCTTCGATCGAGAAATCCAAGATACGCGTGACGAAGCCGTTCATCGCGTCGAAGACGAAGCGCAAAGGCCCGGACCATCCCAAGGCGGGCACGCCGAGCACGAGCAGCGCGAAGATAAATTGCAGACCCAGTCCCCAAGCGAGCAAACGCCAATCGGGGCGGCGGCGCTTTTCCGCCACGAGCCACGCGATGGTCAAGAACGCGAAGATTCCCACGAAGCTCACGGCCCTTTGCATGGGAACCTTTCGTAGCAGGAGTCCCCGGGGCGTGCAGCCCTAAAGCGTGGAGAAGCCGCGCAGGATCAAAAGGACGAGGACCGCCGGCACGACGAAGCGGATCGAAAGCCGCCAAAGCAGAAAGAAGGGGTCCAGCAGCAGCCCGCGCCCGAAGATATTCCGCTGCGCCCGCGCGGGCATCCGCCACCCCGCCAGCAGGGCGAAGCCGAGGGCGCTCAACGGCAAAAGCACGTTCTGCCCCCAAGCCTCGATCCATTGACGAAGTCGCGGAAAAAGCTCGGGAATCAAAAGAATTGCGCCGATGCCGAGCACGTGGATCATCGCCTTCCGGCGCGACCACTTTTGCTCGATCTGAAGGTTCGTCACGGCGAAATCGAGGAGGGTCACGAAGGCGACGAAGCCGGCCGAGAGGAGCGAAACGAGCAGCAAGCTTCCGGCCGCCTCGCCCAAAAAGCGGGGCCCGAAGATCTGAGGAAGCCAATCGAGCAAAAGCTGGTCACCCGGGAGCGGACTCGACTCCAAACCGCCGACTCCGAAGGGGGAAATGAGCGCGAGCGAAGCCAGCGAGCTTACGATGTCGGCGAGCAAAACCCAGCCCAGGACGCGTAACGGCCGGCCCGCGCGGGCCCAGAACCCCAGCCCCTCGACCACGGTCTGGCGCGGGCGCTGCGACCCGTAAAAAGTCAGGTTGTACACGATCCCGAGTCCCGCGGAGAGAGTGAAGAGGCTGAAACTCGAAACCTTCAGGATAAGATCGGAAGAGATCGTCGCCGTGTCCCAGTAGAGCAAGCGGCCGAAGCCTTCGCCGCCCCACTCCAGCGAAACCCACGCCGAAAGCACGGCCCAGCTGCCGAGCGAGAAAAGAACGCCGTAGCGAAGCCACGGGACGAGCCGGGACGGCCGCCGTACGACGAGGGCTCCCCCCAACCCGAGGACGAGCAAAGCCGCCGTCAGCTGAAAGCCCCGGTCCGCCAAGTTCTCGAAGCGCAGCCCGGGCAGCCCCCACCCCAACAGGTTCAGGTAGCGGAGCGAATAGACGACGAGCCGACCCAGTTCGAAGGCGTAGGCCGTCGCGATGAAGGCGGTCGCGAAGAAGGCGACCGTGGGCACGATGATGAAGCGCCGGTCGAGGGCGCGGGCGCCTTCGTTGAGTGGACGCAGCAACCAGCGGCCCAGGATGATTTCGGCGAGCACGAGGGGCACCCCCAGGAGCGCGAGCCCCGCGAGGTGCAGCAGCAGGACCTTCAGGCCACCCTGGTAGAGCACGAGCTCGGGCAGCGTCAGGAAGTTCCCGACCCCGACGGCCGAAGCCGTCAGGAAAATCGTGAAGTCCGAGGCCCGATCAAAGCTCCAAGGGGTAGCCTTCTTGGTCTGCATTACGCTTGCTTGAAGTGCAGCTTGATGGGCGTCCCTTCGAAGCCGAACTCCTCGCGCAGGCAGTTCGTGATGAAGCGCCGATACGAGAAGTGCACGCCCGAACCCGGGAGGTTCGAGAAGAGCACGAACTCCGGCGGCGAAACCGAGACCTGCGAAAGGTAGTAGAACTTCGCCGTCTTGCCGCGGGGCCCGAGCGGATGGTGGTGCAAGCGCATCTTCTTCTCGAAGAGCGCGTTCAGCTTGGAAGTCTGCGCGCGCGTGCGGCGACCTTCGAGGACGCGATCGACCGTCTTCAAAAGTTCGCCGACGCCGCGGCCCGTGAGGGCCGAGATCGCGACCTTCGGCACCCAGTGCAGGAAGTCGAGTTTGAGGTCCTTCGTGCGTTCCAGGTTTTCGACGAGCTGCTCGGCCGTCCCGCCCTGCAGGCGATCCGTCTTGTTGATCGCGAGAACGACGCTGAGACCGAAGTCGACCGCGAGCCCCGCGATCGAGGCGTCCATGTCGGAGATGCCTTCCGACGCGTCGAAAACGATGACGGCGATGTCGGCCTCGCGGGCGGCTTCCTTGAGCTTCTCGCGGGCGACCCATTCGACTTCACGCTCGAGGCGACCGGGCTTCCGCATCCCGGCCGTATCGACGAGGCGCCAGCGGTGGCCGTGGCGTTGGTACTCGCTCTCGATCACGTCGCGCGTCGTGCCGGCGACCTCGGAGACGACGTGGCGGTCGTCGCCGAGGATCGCGTTGAGCAGCGTGCTCTTGCCGACGTTCGGCCGCCCCAGAACCATGATCCGCGCTTCGGGCTTGATTTCGGGAACGGGCTCCCCCAAAGGTCCGCCGCTTCCAAGAGCCGCGTTCAGCGCGTCCCAGATATCGAGGATCCCGTAGCCGTGCTCGGCCGAGATCTTGAGCAGATGATCGAAGCCGAGGCTGAAGTACGAGCTCTCGTCGCAATCCTTCGCGTCGGACTTGTTCACGATGACCCAGATCGGCGTCTTGTCGATCTGGCGTTGGCGCCGCAGCCAACGGGCGACTTCGAGCTCGTCGACGCCGCACTCGCGCGTGCCGTCCACGACGAAGAGCACGACGGCCGCCCCTTCGACCGCGCGACTCGCCGAGCGTTCGATCTCGGCGCCGAGCGGATAGCGCAGGGCCTCGGGCCCCACCCCGCCCGTGTCGACGATCTCGACGGGCCCGATCGGGCTTTCGTCGAGACGCATCTCGTGGCGATCCACGGTCACGCCCGGGCGATCGGCCACGATGGCCTTGCGGCTCTTCGTGAGGCGATTGAAGAGCGTGCTCTTGCCGACGTTCGTCGGACCTACGAGCACGATCCGAGGCAGCGTGGTCTTTGGGGGCGCCGCTTTACTCGGGGAGGCCATAACCCAACTCCCTCAGGTCACGCGCGCGCGTGAACCACTTTTCGTTGACCTTGACCATGATGCGAAGCACGAGGTCTTCGCCCGTGACTTCGCGGAAACGCGTGCGGACCTGGTGGTTGATCTCGCGGATGCGGGATCCACCCTTGCCCACGACGATCGGCTTGATCGAGTTCTTGCCGACCCAAATCGTCGCGTCGACCTCGGGCATCTTGCGCGAGCCCTCGGGCTCTTGGAAACGGATGATTTCGCAATCGCACTCGTAGGGCACTTCTTCGCGACCGAACTGGAAGATGGCCTCGCGCACGAGCTGCTGCACGAGGTTGCGCTCGCTCAGGTCCGTCCACGCGTCGATGTCGTAGAGCGGCTCGCCCGAAGGAAGCGCTTCCTTGACCACGTTCAGAAGTCCTTGCAGGTTCGACGAATCGTCGACGAGCCCGAGCAGGCCCGCCACGGGGACGATATCGCTGACTTCGGGAATGACCTTCACCGTCCGCTCGATGAGCGGCAGCAGCTCGGGCTTGCCGAGCGTGTCGATCTTCGAGAGCACGACGATCCAGCGCGTCGCCTTCTCGCCTTTTTCGCGGGCGCGCGCCGACTTGGCAATCTGCGTGCGAAGCCAGCCGAGGGCCTTGTCCGTGCCCGGCTTCTCGAGCTCGAGGTCGCGCAAGTCCTTGCCCCAAGTGCGGGCGTCGCCGACCCACAGCGCGACGTCGACGTCGTTCAGCGCGTCTTCGACCGAGCCGATCATGACGCGATCGAGGAGCTGCCCTTTCTTGAGATTCACGCCCGGCGTATCGATGAAGACGATTTGCCCCGTCCACATCTTCTTGTCGCGCGCGCCCTCGACGACCTGGACGATCCCGCGCACGTTCGTGCGGGTCGTCTGCGGACGGGACGAAGTCGCGCTCACGGCGACTTCCATGAGGGCGTTCAGCAGAGTGGACTTGCCCGCGTTCGGACGGCCCAGGATGGCGACCGTGCCCGAGCGGAAGTACTTCGACTTGCGCGGGTTCGCGGCAACCTCGACGGCTTTCGTCTTCTGCGGCTTGGGGCTCTCGCGCTTGGCCTGGCTCTGGGTGGGGTCACGCTTCGTCACGCCCGATCGGGTCGCGCCAGACCGGGTCGCGTTAGACCGGGTCGCGCTCGACTTGGCCGCGGCGGGCTTAGCCGATGCCGCTCCGCGCTTCGCTTTGGGCTGGGGAGCCGCGCTTTTCTTCTTCGTATTCGACATGTCTCTTTCCGTCGCCCACTTCGGGGCGTCTATTCCTTCGTCAGCGCGCGCTCGCGCGCCTTGGCTTGTTTGGCTCGCGCCGTGCGGGTCGAGGGCTTGAGCCCGCGTTCCTCGAGGTAAAGCGCGAGGCTTTCGCAATCCGCGCCCTTGAGCAGCAGCGCCCGCGCGGCCTCCTGCGTGGCTTCCTTCTTCGTGGCGCCTTCGGCGCGAATGACTTCGATGCCCGCCACGTAGAGCGCCATCGTAAAGCAACGTTTGTGGTCGGGCCCGCTCGATCCCAGGCAGTCGTAGGTCGGCGCGCCGTAACCGAGACTTTGGCAGAGCTCCTGCAAACGGCTCTTCGCGTCCCGCTCGATGAGCGCCGAGAAGCGCGCGTCGCCCGCTTCGAGCCCGCCCGCGGGAAGCAACCCGAGGTGTTGGATGACCCCACGCGCGGCCTTCAAGCCGCCGTCCAAATAGACGGCCGCGAGCACGGCCTCGAAGGTGTCCGCGAGCAGGGAATCGCGCTCACGCCCGCCGGAGGCGTCTTCGCCCTTCCCCAGTCGCAAGACGGGACCGAGCTCGAGGTGCCGCGCGACCCGCGCGAGGCTCGCTTCGGAGACGATCTGCGAGCGCATCTTCGAGAGCATCCCTTCGTCCGTCGTCGGCGAGGCTTCCATGACCATCTCGGTCACGACGAGATCGAGGACGGCGTCGCCCAAGAACTCGAGACGCTCGTTGTGAAAGGAATCCCCAAACTCGTGATGGTGCGACCGGTGAGTCAGGGCCTCGATGATCAGTTCAATGCGTTTGAACGGATAATTGAGGGCCTGCTCAAGGGTCGCGTAAGTGCGACGCTCATTCATTCGGGGCGCAGCCTGCCCTGACGCGGGTCGTCTTTCAAGGCCTAAGTGATGGGAAAAACTTGATTTCCAAGCCCCCCATCCCCCTGCCCCTCCAAAGGTCCGCCAATTTCAACATTCAAAAAAGAAGGGTGAATCCCGGAGGATCCACCCTTCTCGGGCTCGAGCTTTAGCGAGTCGCGGCCGTCGTGGCTTGCGGCTGCGGCGCCGGGCGGGCGCGGGTCGCCGGGAACTCCGCTTCTCCCGGGTAGGAGAAGAGATAATCCCGAACGGCATCGATCTGCTTCAGGGCATCGTCACCGAAGTGACCCGGAACCGCCGCGCGCGGCGACTTCGGATCCGTATCGTCGAGGAGCGGCCAAAGCGTCGGCATCCGCGTTCCCGGCATGATCGCCGCGGGGTCCTTGAGCCACTGGGCTACCCACGTCGGCTTGAGGCGTCCCTTCACGTTTTCGAAATGCGGAGCCTTCGCGGACAAGTCCTCACCCGCTTTCGCCTTCGCGTGGCAAGTCATGCAACCGAGCTGCTCGACGATCGCCGCGGCGCTGCGACGATCCGAATCCGAAAGCGTCGAGGCCATTTGCGTGTCGTACGGGAACTCGGCTCGATCCACGGCCGCGAAGTAGCGCGTGAAGCCCATCGCCGTCGACTCGCTCATCTGGAACTGCGGCATCCGCACTTCCAGCCAAGGCCGGATCTTCACGTTGGGGTTGAGCAAGAAGGCGTAGAGCCAATCCGTCTTCGTCTTGGCGCCTTGCGTGTTGAGGTTCGGCGGCCCGAGCGTCGCGTCGTCGGGGTAGTGCGCGAGGATATCCCCGCCCTTCTTCTCGCCGCCCATGTCGAGGGCGTGGCAACCGATGCAGTTCTTCTGGTGCACGAGTTGCTGGCCGGCGATGATCTGCTCCCAACGGCCATCCACTTTGAAGGTCGCTTCGTTGTCGACGTTCTTGTTCTCGTGGCCGATGACGATCGCCGTGATGGCCTGCGCCTGGGCGTCCGTGAAGCCGAAGTGCGGCATGCGCGTCTTGCCTTCGAAGTCGCGCTTCTTGCCCACGTCCCAGATCCGCGGCGTCCGGATCTTCGTGAAGATCCAATCGTGGCGCGACTTGTGGTGGAGCTGCACGTTCTCGAAGGCGAACTTGGAGACGTCCTTGGAACCTTCGTAGGTCAGCTCGGCGCCGATCTTCGGCGCGTTCTCCCACCCCGGCAAGGCGTGGCAACCGTAGCAGCCGTAATGCGAAACGAACTTCTCGCCGAGGAACTTTTTCTTCGCGTCGAGCGACATCGAAGCGAGCTTGGCCGAAGCTTCTTGCGGCGGCATCGTCTTCTCGAGGTAGCCCGTCACGATCGAATCGCGAAGCGCGTCGTTCACCGACGGCAGCGTCGCTTGTTCCCACGCCGGGTTTCGGAGCTCCAGTAGGAAGCTCGCGATGTCGACGGCCTCTTGCTCGCTCAGCTTGAGCGAAGGCATCGAGGTTCCCGGGTGGTACTGCTGCGGGTTGAGGAGCCACGAAACGAGCCACTCCGACGACACCTTCGACCCGAGCTGATTCAGCTCCGGTCCAAAGTTCGGCACGCGCGGGTCCACGTAACCGAGCGCGCGCGGATCCTTGGGATTCTCGCGCGGTTTGGTCTGGATCGCGTGACAACCGAGGCATCCCACGCTCTCAACGAGATGCTGGCCGCGCGCCGAATCGCCCTTCAGGCTGTTCGACGCGAGCTTAACGGGCTGCCAGGGCTGCGACTGCGCCACCATGTAATGCGCGATGGACTCGATTTCGACCGCCGCGCGGGCCAGGGACTCGGGATCCGAGTTGTTGTGCGTCTTCCAGAAAGAGGGCATGAGGGTCGTCGGACGGAAGGCCTTGGGATCCCAGAGCCACTTCTGAATCCATTGCTCGGTCAGCTTGGATCCGACGTGAGCGAGGCCGGGACCGGCCTTCTTAACTTTGGAGAACTCCTCGAGCGGACCGCCGAACTTGTGGCAACCGTAGCAGCCGAAGCGCTCGATGAGACGCATGCCCGCGTTGAAAGTCGGCGCTTCGGCCAGCTCGCTCTGCTTGGCGTGGCATTGGATGCACTTTCCTTCCACGAGCGGTACCGGGATCATCGGCGTGCCGATGTGATGGCTGCGATGGTAGTGGTATTTTTCTTCCCACTCGGCCTCTTGGGCCGCGTCGCGCGGCGTGTGCGCCGAGAGGGTAAAGTCGACCGACTGCGGAACGCCCGCGTGGCAGGTCGTGCAGCCCACTTTTTCGACGGGGTGCTTGGAGGCCGGGCCCACCATAAGGTGAAGCTTGGGGTGCGTCTTGTACGGTTGCGGGAAGTCTTCGAAACCTTCCTTGTTGGCCATCGCGTGGCAGGTCATGCAGCGGTCGACGCGCGGAACCTTGTTGAAGAAGTAATCGTCCTTGAGGTGCGCGAGCACGACCTGGTTAATCTTGATCGTCGGCGCGATGAAGTCGACGACGGGCGCGTTCCGCACGAGGTTCCCGAGCGAGTCGCCGTTCTGGTTGATGAGCTTCAGGAGACGGTTACGCTCCGAGGTCAGCTTGAAGATCTCGTCTTCGACCTTCTTGCGTTTTTCGCCGTAGGCCGTGCGACGGGCGAGCGCCTCGTCGCGGGCGCGCTCGGCCGTGTCGGCCACGAGCTTGAGGCGCGCGACGTGCTTGACGTCGCGGTCCAGCTCGGGCCGGAGCTTCTTCGCCTTGTCCGACTTCAAGTCGTGAACGGCGTGCTCGAACTTGTAGAGCTTCTCGTCGTAGGCCGCCTTGACGAACTGGTACTCCTGGTTCGCCTTGAAGTAGACCGCGATGCGATGCTTGATCATGGACTCGAGCTCGTCCACGATCTTCGTGTCGGCGGACTGGATATCCGCGAGCTGCTTTTCGAGCTCGGCCAGCTGGGCCGGATCGATCGAGGCCTGCTGGACCTTCAGCGCGAAGCGGGACTTGGCCGCTTGAACGCGCTGGGCCTGGCGGGCGTAGCCCTTCCACGGACGGTCGTAGTCTTCGATCACCGCCCAAACGACGGCGACGAGGAGCAAGATCGCCCCGATCGCGAACCACTTGGAGAGGGTCTTCGTGTTGTAAACGGTGTCTTGCGTCGCCATCGTTGTATCGCCTGACCTCAAACGTTGAACAAATATTCCGGGATCGAAATGATGTACTTCAGGTTAAAGAGCCAGCGCAGGTACATCTTCAGCGGAAGCGAAACCATCACGAGCAGCAGGAACATGAGCAGGTTGTAGCGCGTGAAGCCCATCTTCGCGTAGAGGTCCTTGAAGATCGTCGTGGCGAGGATCGGCGGAATCACGACGAGATACGCGATCGTGAGCAAGATCCCGAAGGCTTCGCGCACGAGCACGTTCGTGGGCAGACCCGTGCCGAAGAGCTTCACCCAAATGAGCTCCGACAGGTTGATGTTGTTGAGCGCGACGACCTTATGCGTGTCCCAGTATTCGAAGGGACCGAAGAAGTTCCATCCCGGGCCCCGCATAAAGGTCCCCAAGAAGATGAGCGCGATCCACAGAACGATGAAGCCGAAGCCGAAGCCCCAGATCGCGAAGTAGCGTTCCTTCACCGTGTAGTAGCCGTTCCCCTTGGGGTTGATGTCGTAATACGGGAGCGCGATGAGGCCGACCAAAATCAGGGTCGGCAGCACGACGCCGGCGATCCAGGGATCGTAATAAACGAGCATTTCCTGGAGACCGAGGAAGTACCACGGCGCTTTCGCGATGGCCGGCGTGACGCCCGCGTTCGCGGGTTCTTCGAGCGGAGCCTTAAGCAGAACGGCCCAGCAGATCATGAAGGCCGTGAAGAGGACCATGCAGATCAGTTCGGAGTAGACGAGGTCGGGCCAGGTGTAGACCTTTTTGTCGGACTCCTGCTTCTCGAGGTTCGGTTTGCCCTCGGCCATGAGCTGATCATTGATCACGCCGCGGCGGAAGCTGAGCCACATGAAGAAGCCCACCCCACCCGTCATGAGCCAGATGGGGACGTTGTCGGGCTTCGTCGCCTCTTTGTAGAAGTTCACGTCCGTGAACGCGAAGGCCAGGAAGGCGAGCGCCACGAGCGTGATGTAGCCCGCGACCTTCGGGCGCGTCCACACGTGGTGGAACTTCATGACCGCCCACCACATGACGATGGAGAGCGAGAAGTAGATAACCGGGTTCGAGAGGAAGTTGATGAGGTCCTTCAGCGCTTGCATGATCTCTCCTCGATTTCGGATTTTCCCTTAGAGGGGGCCCGAAATGCCTCCGTCCTTACGCACGCGCCAGAAGTGCAGCGCGATCAGGATCGTCACGACGAACGGGATCGCGATGCAGTGGAGCACGTAGAAGCGCAACAGCGTGGCTTCCCCGATGAAGCGACCGGCGAGCAAGCCGAACTTCACGTCGTTGCCGCTGTGAACGAGGTTCACGTCGCCGATCTTGAGGAACATCGTGCCGGGGCCTTCGACGCCCTGGAGGGGCGTCGCGGCGCCCATGTTCGCGCCGACCGTGATGGCCCAGATCGCGAGCTGGTCCCACGGGAGCAGGTAGCCCGTGAAGGAGAGCAGCATCGTGAGGACGAGCAGGATGACGCCCACGCCCCAGTTGAACTCGCGCGGCGGCTTGTACGAGCCCGTCATGAAGACGCGGAACATATGGAGCCACACCGTGATGACCATGGCGTGCGCGCCCCAGCGGTGGATTTCGCGGAGGATCCCGAGGGGGACGTGCTCGCGAAGCGCGATGATGTCGTTGTACGCGAACTCGAGCGTCGGGCGGTAGTAGAACATGAGCAAGATGCCGGTGACCGCTTCGATCAGGAAGAGGAAGAAGGTCAGGCCGCCCATGCACCAAGTGAAGGACATCCGCACGCCCGACTTGCGCGTCTTGACCGGGTGAAGGTGCAAGAAGACGTTCGAGAGAACCGCGAGGGACTGGTCACGCGGATTATCCGGAAGGTTGTGGCGGAAAATCGATTTCCAAACCTGGGTCTCGCGGATCTGATCCCAAAGACGACGAAGAGGGTTTGCCAAGGCTGCTGCTCCTTATGCTCGGTCCAAAAACACGGTCTAAAGTTCCAAAACGATCGAAGATCCCCTTCGCTTAACCGCGAAGGAGGAAATCCGGGTCACTCCATTGGTTCGCGAAACGGATCGCGCGGGACTTGTCGATTTTGACGAAGCCCGTCTCGTCGATCGAGACCGCGAAACGCTCCAACGGCCGCGGAGCCGGACCTTCGAAATTGAGCCCCGACATACGGAAACCGCTACCGTGGCAAGGGCACTTGAACTTGCTCTCGTTCGGCAACCAGTTCGGCGTGCAACCGAGGTGGGTGCACACGGTCGAGAGCGCGTAGATGCCTTCGGGCACGCGCACGATCCAGACGGATTGCGTATCCTTGAAACGCTCGTCGACGCCGAGACCGAACTCCGTCGGGGGACCCGCGCGGAAGCTGCTCGGCTTTTCGAAGAGGACGTTCGGGAAGAGGTAGCGTCCGAGCAACGTAACGATGGCGCCCGCCGCGACCGAGAAAGTGATCCATCCCATCCAGAACCAGGAGAAGAACTCCCGACGATTGAGGTCGTTTGAACCGCCGACTTTTGACTCTGCCATGTCGTTTCCGTCGCTACTCCGTCGCTATCCGCACTGCCGAGAAACCTACCGTTGAGAGGCGCACAAAGAGATTCGAAAGCTTTACGCTTACACTCTCTTACGCTCTTTATCTTAACGCCGAGTTTATAAACCTCAATTCGGGTTTAAGTCATTATGACAATTCAGCTATTTTTTGGGATCCGGCTTCGAGCTCGACGCCTTGAGACGAGCGACGGCGGCTTGCCGAAGTTTGAGCGAAGGAGACTCCCGAGCGATCCTCTCAACCTTACCGTGAAGGTCCGAGTCTTCGAGCCGCAAAGCGGCCGCGATCGCCGACTCGATCGCCTGGAGCCGAAAGGCATCCAACACGGGACCGCCGCCTTGACCGCCCGCCAGACCTTCGTCCAGAAGCAAGGAGAGAAGATCGCGCCCCATCGGATCCCGCCAAAGCGCGGCCGAGAACGCCGCGTTCCACCGGACGTCTTCTTCGGCCGACGCGTGCAAGCGCCGCAGGATCTCGAGAACTTCGGCCCGACGTTCGCCCAGGGCCGAGTTTCGCTCGGCCAAGCCCAATACGAAGGCGACCGATTTGCGAATCGCCGGATCCGGATCCGAGGCCTTGGCCAACAAAGGCTCGCAGAGCGCGGCCGGCTCGACCCTCGCCAAACGACCTAGCCCCAAGACGACGAAGACCTGGGCATCGACGAGCTGCCCCTCGCGCACCTGCCCCAGCCATCCGCAAAGGGTCCGGGCCGAGGCCGCGGTCTCGGAGGAAAAAGAAAGGATCTGCGCGACCCCCGAGAGATAAGGCCCTTCGCCGACTTCGAGCGCTTCGATGCGCTCCGTCCCGAAGGCGCTTTGTAGTTTTAGGGCCTCGTCGCCCTGAGGGCGCCATTCCGCGACTTCGTCTTCACGCCCCCGCTCCTCGGCCGAAACGAGGCGACGCGACCATTCGATCGCCGCGGCCCGACGAAGATCGCGGCGGCCATCGAGGATCTTCGAAAATAGCTCGTCCCGGCTAGGCTGCTCGATGGCGACCCAGCCGAAACTCCAACTGACCCCCACCGCGATGACCGCAATGAGGCCCAGAAGGAGCGCCGTTTTCAAGAGAATGCTCGAAAAGCTCTCGGGCCTTTCGCGACGACGCAGCTCCGGCAGTGACACGAGATAACTAGGTCGTGATCAACGACTTCAGATGCAAGGCTACGCGCCTCGGGCCGCAAGGGAGCGCCGTGTACATGGTACTCAAGCGACCGAGAACGCGGCAGATGACGTCGTTGCGCACGACCTATCCCTTCGGCAGCGGGTTGTCGTCTTTGAAGTTGAGGTAGTCGTAGGTCAGCTTATCGCGATCGTACTTGGAGTATTCGAACTCGGGCGTGTGAACGATGCACTCCGTCGGGCAAACCTCGGTGCAAAGACCGCAGAAGCAGCAAAGCGCTTCGTCGATCTCGTAGCGCAAAAGCTTCAGCTTCTTGGGCTTCGAGCCGAACTCGGCCGGCGTGCGTTCGTCCAGGTTCTCGTCGGCCGTCTTCTTGCGGCTGTCGATCGTGATGCACTCGACCGGGCAGATCACGGCGCACTGGTTGCAAGCGATGCAACCCTCCACGTGGTTGAAGAGACGGTTCCGCGAGTTGAGCGGAATGTCGTCCTTCACCTCGGGATAACTCACCGTGACCGGACCGGCGCCGTAGTCCACCGAACCGAGCTGCTTTCGCATGCCGTTCGATTTGAGGAAGGCCCGGAAGGTGATGCCCATGCCCTTCGAGACCGACGTGACGGCCTCGCGGATGTTGGCGAAGTATTGTTTGAGGGAACCTTGGGTTTCGTTCATCCCGTCACTCTTTCCTTAAACGATCCCTTAGCGATCCACTTCGCCCATGACGAAGTCGAGACTGCCGATGAAAGCCACGATGTCCGAAAGCATCATACCGCTCGTGAGCTCGTCGAAACAGGCCAAGGAGATGAATCCCGGCGACTTGACCTTCACGCGGTAGGGTTGCTTGGAACCGTCGGCCACGATGTAATAACCGAGGTTTCCGCGCGGGCACTCCGTCTCGAGGTAAACTTCGCCCGTCGCCTTGATGGCCTTAGGAACCTTCGCCATGATCTCGCCTGCTTCGAGTCGCGCGAGCGCCTGCTCGACGATCTTCACGGACTCGTGCATTTCCTTCATGCGGCAGTTGTAGCGGTTCCAGCAGTCGCCGATGACGCCATGCTCAAGCGTCGCCGTGATGCTGCTGAACTCGTACTTCTCGTAGCCCGAGTAAGGACGCACCTTGCGGAGGTCCCAGTCGATGCCGCTGCCGCGCAGGTTCACGCCGCTGAAGCCGTAGGCCACGGCCATGTCCGGGGACACGATGCCGACTTTGCAGGTCCGATCCATGAAGATCGCGTTGCCGGAGAGAAGCTCTTCGATTTCGACGAGTTGCGGAACGAAGTAGCGGCAGAACTCGCGGATTTTCTCTTCGAGGCCGCGGCTCAGATCGCGCGCGACGCCGCCGGGGCGGACGTAGTTGTAAAGCAGACGCGCGCCCGAGAGCTCCTCGAAGATTCCGAGAATATGCTCGCGGTCGCGGAAAGCGTAGAGCATCGGCGTAAAGCCACCGATGTCGAGGGAGTAGGTACCGATCGCGAGCAAGTGCGAAGCGATGCGCTGCAGTTCCGAGACGATCACGCGGATCGTCTGCGCCCGGGGGGTCGCCTCGACCTCGATGAGCTTCTCGACCGCCAGGCAGTAACCCAGCTCCTGGTTCATGGCCGCGACGTAGTCCAGACGGTCCGTGAACGGCACGACCTGAAGGTATTCGCGGTTTTCCGCGTGCTTCTCGAAGCAGCGGTGGAGGTAACCGAGGTCGGGGTAAGCCGCCTTGATGATCTCGCCGTCCGTGACGATCTCGAGGCGCAGCACCCCGTGCGTCGACGGGTGCTGCGGGCCCATGTTGATCGTGATTTCCTGCGTGCGGAATTCTTCTTGAGTCGTCGACATTTAGAGCGGCACCTTCATCCCGTTGTACTCTTCGGGGAACACGTAATCGCGACGGAGCGGGTGGCCCACCCAGTCACTCGGAAGCAAAAGATTCTCGAGGTGCGGGTGATTCGTGAACTCGACGCCCGTCATCTCGTAGCATTCGCGCTCGTACCAGTTCGCGGCGCGGAAGAGGTCCGAAGCCGTGGGAACCTTGGGCGCTTCGCGATCGACCGCAACCTTGATCGCGACGATGTGGCGATGGGTGAAACTCGAGACGTGGTACACGACCTCGATGCGCCCCGGCTCGTCGGGAACGGCGGGCGCCGTTTCGGTCGCCGGCGTTCCTTTCTTCGCGAGGTAGTCGACGGCCGACACGCAAAGCATGTGCGTGCAGAGCAGACGATCGTCGTCGCGAATGACCTTCAGCACGTCCAGCAGCTTTTCGGTCTCGACGTGCAGGATGGAGTCGCCCTTGGCCGCCTTCACGAAGGGTTTCAGCGCGGAAGCGCCGACGCGCTCCTTCAGGATCTCCGCGACTTCTTCGGGAGATTTCGGAACGCCCGTTCCCAAAGCCTTGGGAAGCGCAGGAACCGGCGTGGGCCGGAAGGTCATCGCCAAGCCACCGGGCGCGGAGACGAGCTCCACGGCCGTTGACCTCGGGGTCGACGAGGAATTGTCGTGTTGTGCCATCCCCTTGAGAATTAACGGGAGCTATCGGAATTGACAAGGATCCTACGGCCTTCGAGATTGTTCGGAATGCCACGCGTTAAATCTTTTCGCTTCCCGATCCTGAAGTCGGATCCCCTCGACCGGGGCCGACGCCTCAGCGAGATCCTGGCCCAAACCGTATCGGCGACCGTGGCCTTGGCACGACTCTCGAGGCAGCGTCCCCGGCCGATGGAACTCGCCCGGAACATTCACTTTGCGTGGACGAGCCGTCTCCTGAGCCTCACGAACATGGGAATTCACGTGAGCGGCGAAATTTCGCTGGCTCCCACCCTTTTCGTCGCAAATCACGTGAGTTACCTCGATATCGTCGTGCTCAAGCACGTGCTCGACCCCAAGAATCTGACCTGTTTCGTGGCCAAAAAAGAAGTCGCGGCTTGGCCCGTCTTCGGGGCCGCCGCGACTTCGGCCGAGACCATTTACGTCGATCGAAAAAAGGCGCGCACGAGCCACGCCGTCCGAACCCAGCTCGCCGAGCAGATTCGAGAACGCTTCGCGAAAGGCTACAGCGTCGTGATCTTTCCGGAAGGGACCTCGACGATGAAAGTCGACCCCTTCAAGGCCGGGCCCTTCCTGACCGCCCAGGAGCAGAAGCTCCTCGTGCAACCCGTCACGATTTCTTACGCTCCCCTGAGGGATTGCGCCTATATCGACGACGACACGCTCTTTCCCCCCCTT
>ERZ761607.912-NODE-912-length-41888-cov-5.068319_pt1 | contig 41888 bp, 29 predicted proteins | sample MGYA00511164_ERZ761607 | MGnify/ENA primary metagenome ERZ761607 (study PRJEB28899, sample SAMN02445080) | bioreactor sludge metagenome | biome: EBPR sludge | place: Australia: Brisbane, Thorneside Wastewater Treatment Plant | collected 2011-06-22 ...
GAGCCGCGAGCGTTTCGCGCGTTCGTGTGTGGAGCTCGCCGCGCGCTACGGCTTCGACGGGCTCGACGTGGACTGGGAGTTCCCGGTGAGCGGCGGGCTCGACACGAACATCCGTCGCCCCGAGGACAAGGCGAACTACGTGCTCCTGCTGCAGGCGCTGCGCCGCGAGCTGGAAGCGCGAGCCTCGCGTGACGGACGCGCGGAGCCGTATCTGCTCACGATCGCGGTCGGCGCGGGGCCGGAGCCGATCGGGAACCTCGATCTGCCCGCGATGGCGGCCGCGCTCGATTGGATCAACGTGATGACCTACGACTTCCACGGCGCGTGGGCTCGCACCACGGGGCACAACGCGCCGATGGTCACGGTGCCGGGCGAGCCCGCGGGCTTCGCGGTGACGGACGCGATCGACGGCTACCTCGAAGGCGGCGTGCCGGCGAGCAAGCTCGTGCTCGGCGTGCCCTTCTACGGGCGCTCGTGGGCGGGCGCGACGGCGGGGCTGCGCGGCGCGGCGACCGGCGCGGGGCCTGGGTCTTGGGAGAGCGGTGTGCTCGAGTGGAAGGACATCGCGGCGCGTTATCTGACCGACGCGCGCTTCACGCAGGGCTTCGACGAGGTCGCGCAGGCGCCCTACCTGCACGACGCGGCGGGAGGTGTCTTCGTCTCCTACGACGACCCGCGCTCGCTCGCGATCAAACGCGATTTCGGCCGCTCGCGTGGCCTCGCGGGGTTCATGATCTGGGAGATGAACAGCGACGACTCCGCGCACTCGCTGATGCGGGTGTTCATGGAGTGAGCGGCGAAGGGGCTCGCCGTGGTCGTGATCGTCGACGTGGTCGTACGTGGTCGTGCGCGGCGACGTGAACGGCGAGGGCGTCGGTCTCGTGAGTGGCACGGCTGTCCTCGAGGACGATCGCGGATCGCCGGAATGCGAGCCCCCGCCTCGCGCGTCGACGCGGCATGTGGACGGAGCGATCGACGGACGAGGCGCGGCGGGAGCTCGTGACGTGGGTGGCGACGATCGGGGCTGCGCTCGCGAGCGTGCCGGTCGCGGCGATGGTGATCGACCTCTACGGGCTCGACGGCTACCACCGCGTCTTCTCGCCCGCGTTTCTGCCGATCGTCACGACCGCGTTCTTCGCCCGGCTCTTCGCGCGTTGGGCGATGCGCGCGTCGAGCACCGCGATCGTCGTCCTGATCGCGCCGCTGCTCGGGCTCGTGAATGCGTCGCTGATGGCGGGGCTCTTCTCGGCGTTCGAGCAGGGCGACGTCGCGGCGATGTTCGGGGCGATGATCCTGGCCACGATGATCGGGTTCCCCGTGAGCCTGAGCGTCGGGCTCGCGTTCGGGTTCGCGATGTGGCCGCTGCTCGGGCTCGAGCGTCACTACCGCGGGCGTGAGGATCTCGACGCGCGCTTGTCGCTCGAGGGCTTCGTGGCGGGCTGGGGGCTCGTGGTCGCCGCGATCACCTTCGCGCTCGAAGCGCACGCGCCGCTCGCGATCTACCCCGGTGGACCCGCGGTGATCGGTGTCGTCGCGTTCGTCGCCGCGGCGGCGTACGTGGTCGTGGTGGCGATCCGATACGCGCGGCTCGGGCACGCGCTGCAACGGATGACACGCGGTGACGACGCGGAGCACCGCCTCGTGCACGCGAAGGGATCGCTCACGGAGCGCTTCGAACGCGCGGAGCTCGTGGTGGTGCGGGTCGCTCATGCCGGCGAAGGCCCGTTCCGCGACGGAGAGCTCGCGGAGCCGATCGCGGGTGTGGTGTCGATCGGCACGTTGGCGCGACGCATCGCCGCGCTCGCGCTGGTGGCGTCGATCGCAGCGACCTCGGTCGCGCTCGTGCGTCCGGACACCAGGGTGCGGGTCGCGATCCAGCGCGCGCCGGGCTCGACGTTCGTGGATTGAGCCCTGCCGAACGCACACCTCGAACGCTCCGATGTGCTCCCACGATCGAGGGGCGTGGCGCGTCTGCTATCGTCGCGGAGTGAGCGACGTGCCGACCCGAGAGCTCGCGGCGCTGCGCTGCAAGGAGTGCTCGGCCGTCGTGTTGGTCGACGGAACGACGCGCGAGCTCGTGTGTGTCTGCGGCGCCGACGTGCGCGTCCCCAAGCGTGTCGCGGACGACCTCGAGCTCGGGCGCGTGTTGCCGAAGCTCGACGTGGAGCGCGAGGTGCGCGAGGCGACGGACGCCGTGGTGGAGGCGAGCTTCGAGCTGCCGCTGCCGCCACGGCTCGTGCTCGGAGGGCTCGCGGTGGGCGGCGCGGTGATCGGCGGCGTGGTGTGGTCGCGCGCCGGAGGGAGCGTGCCGCTCGGTGTGGTGGTGGGGCTCGCGCTCGGTGTGTTGCCGGTCGGCTTCGCGTCGCAATGGCTCGCGACGATCGCGCTCGGTCGCGCGGTCACGAACGCGAGCGTGGTGTTGCGTGGGGCGCCGCTGACGTGCCCGAAGTGCGTGGTGTCGATCACGCGGCCGTCGGGCCCCGGCGTCGTGAAGTGTCCGAGCTGCCACGAAGAGCTCGTCGTGCATCCGGAGGTCGTGGTGTCGCGTAGCGGCGATCGACGCGAGCCGCTGCGGGCCGCGATTCGCGAGCGGCTGGGGGCTCACGCGTTCTTCGCTCCGCGTCCGCTCGCGCCGGGCGACTGGGCGATCGTGCTCGGCGTGTGGGCGATGACGCTCGCGACGATGGCGATCGCGAAGCTCGGCGCGCCGTTCGTGGATTGATTCGCTCCCAGAGGCCCGCGGCACGCTCTCGACTCGCGTCTCGCAACCGCTCGAGACGATGGCCTCAGGGATCGGGGCGGAAACCCACGAGCAGGTCGGGGCGCCACGACTTCGCGTTCAGAGCGCTCATCCACATGCGCGGTGCGTGGGTGCGGGTCGCGTGGCCGAACGCGAGGAAGGGCGAGCCGACCGCGCCGAGCACCGCGAGCGCGTCGATCGCGGCCATCGCGGCGACCCACTCGTCGAGGGGGACCGAATGGGTCTTCGCGCGCTCGCCCGCCAAGTCTTCGAGCTCTCTGCGCCTCAGGCGTAGTTTGACGAGGAAGATCGGATCTTCGAGCGGGTGCTGGCCGTGCTCTTCTTCGCACCACGTCTCGAACTCCTCCGAGAAGCGGTAGCGATCGAAGACGTCCTCCGCGAGGTGCGCGTGTCGCTCCGATTCCGCGGCGAGCGCGGCGTGCAGATCTTCGCCGGTGGCGAGGCACGCCTTCACGACCGACATCTGACCGACACCGTGCGAGAGCACGAAGGGTTTGCCGTCGGTGCCGAGGATCGTGCCGCTGAGGATCAACGTCCCCTCGCCGCGCACGAGCGGAGGCGTCGCGCGCTCCGCGAACCACGCGACGGAGAGCTTGTAGCTCGAAGCCCAATCGCGCGTGTGGATGCGCGAGGGACCTTCGAAGCTGGTGGGCTCGTCCGTCGGCGGGCTCTTGGCGCCGTTCCGCGGACGAAACGGGACGATCTTTCCCATGAGGAGAGTGTCGGGGAGACGGCTTCGAAACGCCACCTCGCGGAGTGGGGTGTCTGTGACCAAGGGACCGGGGGTCGGGGAACCACCGGAGTTGGACTGGACGCTCGCGCCGCGCCGAGCTCAGCGCTTCAGCTTCTTCTTGGCGAGGAGCTGCTCCGCGAGGGATCCGGTCTCAGCGGGACCGGCCGGTGGCGGTGGTTCGTCGTCGTCGCGTTTCGTCGGGGCCGCGCTCGTGCTCGGTGGCTTCGCGGTCGTCGCCACGTCGCGCGCGGCGCGCAGCTCGGGGGCTTCGTCGTCGTTCTCTTGCCGATCGCGCTTCTTCGCGGTGAGCGCGTCGAGCGTCGCGGGGCGCGCAGGGGGCGTGCTCGCGCGTGCGGTCGCGGTGGGACGCGCGCGACGACGGCGGAGAAGGGTCGCGAGATCGGGGAGCACGAGGCGACGGAGCGCGACGCTCAGCAGGAAGAGCACGAGCGCGGTCGCGAGCAGATACGGCCAGAGCGGCTGGTAGCTGTAGGTCGGCGGCGGGCGATCGGTGAAGACGTCGCGGAGGTTCGTGCGGACCTCGCCTCCCGTGAGCGCCGCGAGCTGACCGAGGAGCGCGTGGTTGGTGCCTTCACCGCGGAGCTCGCTGCCGCGCGGCTGCACCACGCCCGCGCTGCCGACCATCGCGGCTTCGTCGCCGTCGCCTTCGCGTACCGTGACGAGGTAGGGCCCCGGCGCGTCGGCGTCGAAGGTGCCTTCGTAGCGGCCCGCGCCGGTCTGTCGGAGGTCAACGTTCAGGCTGCGTCCGCCGGGCGCCGCGACGGTGCCGCCGAGCTGCAGGTAGTTGCGGTACTCGCCGCCCGCGCTCACCGCCTCCACGCGCACGTGGCCGACCCCGCCGCGGACCTCGAGGCTCACCCGCGCGTCGCGGCGCTCGGGGCTGCGCGTGAGATCGCGCGCGAGCTGATCGAAGAGCACGCCGTAGCCGGGCCAGGAGAGCCACGGACGCGCGAGCTCCGCACCGACGTCGGTGGTGAAGACCGCGGAGCGCCCGACGCCGTGCTGCCACTGGAGGAGCAGCGGATCTTCGTCGCTCGCCGCGAGCAGCTCGGTCGCGCGGTTGCGTGTGTTGACGACCGCGTAGCCGCCCAGCGTGGGAGCGCGCGCGAAGTCGATGCCGCGCGTGGCGGCGCCCGGGAAACGTGGCTCGGCGCGGAAGGGCTCTTCGACGAGCGCGGCGCGTGACGCCTCCATCGTCTCCTGCGTGAAGATGCGCGGGAGCTGCGTCATGTCCTCGACGATGTAGAAGCGCCCGCCGCCCATGCGCGAGAGGTGCTCGAGCTCGGGGGTGTAGGGGCCCGAGCCCATCGAGACGATCGAGGTGGTGATCCGATCGCGCACCGAGGCCGCCACGACCTCGCGCATGCCGGAGAGGCCTTGCGAGTCGGAGCCGTCCGCGAACAACAAGAAGTGTTTGAGCTGCGTGCGCTCGGCGCGGAGCTCGCCGTACGCGGCGGGCATCGCGACGTCGACGTCGATGCCGCCACCACCAGGCTGCGCGCGTCGGCACGCGGCGGCGATCGCGGCGGGGTTCGTGACGGAGACCATCGGCTGCGTCCACGTCACGCCGGTGTCGACGTGCATCACGCCCACACGATCGGCGGGCGAGAGCAACATGGCGGAGCGGGCGGCCGCTTCGTTGGCGAGATCGAGCTTGGTGCGACCGCCCGCGACGGGCGCCATCATCGAGCCGCTGCTGTCGATGGCGATGATCATCGCGAGCGAGAGGCGGTCGCGGCGCTGACGCAGATCGAAGCGCGCGGGCAGGGCGTCCTCGACGGGGGTGTAGGCCCAGCCGCCGAGGCCGAAGCTGTGACGCGCGCCCGTCATGAGCAGACCGCCGCCGAGGTCGCGCACGTAGCTCGCGAGCGCGAGCATCTGCTCTTCGGTGAGCGCGCGGGCTTGCAGATCCGAGAGGACGACGAGGTCGTAGGTGGTGAGCTCGCCGAGATCGACGGGGAAAGTGCGCGCGTCCGCGGTCGCGACCTCGAGGCCGCCTTGTCGGATCGCGCGCACGAGCGCCTCGGACTCTTCGGGCGCGTCGCTCGCGACGAGCACGCGCGAGCCGCCCAGCACGCGGAGGAACGCGCCGCCTTCGTTGTTGTCGCGGCCAGTGTCGACGCCTTCGTCGAGCGGATCGACGAGCACGTCGTAGCGGTGCACGCCGGAGTCGGGCGCTTCGTCGCGCAGAACGAGCACGTCGCTGCCGGGGCGCAGATCGACCTCGGCTTCGGCGATGCGGGCGCCGCCGCGGCTGACGCGCACGCGCGCGCGGGTCGCGGTGGTGGCGCGCGTGACGACGCGGACCTCGACGGGCTCGCCCGGTCGCGCGGTGCGCGGGAGCCGCACGCTCTCGACCGCGACCTCGGGGCGTGGCGTGCGCTCAATCGGGAGCACGTCGATCACCACGCCGCGCCCGGCCGCGAGGGTGGCGGCCGCGAGCGCGTCGCCGCGGTTCTCGACGCCGTCGCTGATCACGACCACGCGGCCGGTGTGCTCGGCCGGCAGATCGGCGAGCGCGCGGCGGATGCCGGCCCCGAGATCGGTCGCGTCGCGCGGGAGGCTGGCCTGAGGGATCGCGATGGGCGGCTCGGGCGAAGGGAGCAGCTCGGTGGTGGCCTGCGCGCCGAAGACGACGAGGCCCGCTTGATCGCCGGGCTCCATCGTCGGGACGGCGTCGCGGATCGCGGCGACCGCGGCGCGCGTGGCGTCGAGGGCTTCGGTGTCCGGGACGGCGTTCGCTTCGCCGAGGCGCCCTTCCTCGACGCTGCGGCTGCGATCGAGCGCGAAGACCACCGCGAGGCGATCGAGGCGGTGGCCGAGCTCGAGCCCAGCGAGCGCGAGGGTCACGCAGAGGCCCGCGAGGACCATCACGATCTGGATCGCGCGGTGACGACGACCGAACACGCGCGGCAGTCGCCAGACGCGCCAGATCAGGATCGCGAGCAGAGGCAGCGCGATCGCGAGCGCGAGCGGCTGTCCGAAGCGGAAGAGCTCGGTCACGCGACCGCTCCCTTCCGCGAGGCCCACCACGCCTCGATCGCGAAGAGGAGGAGCACCAGCGCGGCGAGCCACGGCCAGCTCTCGCGGTGCTCGCGCGGTGCGGCGGGCGCGGCACCGACGTCCTCGCCCGCGCGTGAGAAACGAAGGCGCGCGCGCACGTCGCTCTCGTTCGCGTCGAGCAAGCTGCGGAGCGCGTGCAGCTCGCGGGGACCGCTCGGCAGATCGACGGTCGCGCGGAAGACCCCCGCCTCCGCGCGCACCGGCACGATCGCGAGACCCCCGCGGCTCGTGGCGTCGAGGCGCTCGCCGCTCGGCGTGATCACCTCGACCGACGCGCCGTCGGGTGCGGCGATGCGCAACGCGTCGCCGAGCCCACCGGCCGCGACGCCTCCGCTCGCGCGTCGCTCACGCGCGCGTTCGAGCAAGTTGCGGAAGAAGACCACGAAGGTCGGCTGACGCGGCCAGTCGCTGGTGGAGGGATCGAAGCCGAGGATCGTGGTCTCGCCGTCGGGGCGGGTGATCGACGCGATCGCGGCGCCTGCATCGGTGGTCACGAGCGCGCGCGCGGCGCTTCCGCCGATCGGTCGCAGGCGCGCGAGGTGGACGTCGCCCATCGTCACGAAGCGCAGGCGCGGGTCGGACTCTTCCCACGCGATCACGCGCGGCGCTTCGACCTCCGCGCCGAGCTCCGCTTCGAACGCGCGCTCGCCGCGCGGCGCGACCACGACGGAGTCGCCAGGGGGCGCGCGGTCGGGCACCTCGCCCGCGTAGACGAAGAGGCCGTCGAGCGGGGGCGCGTCGTCGTCGCGCTCCGAGAGCGCCTGCAGCGTGGTCGCGAAGAGCTCGACGTTCGTGTCCGCGCGCAACACGCGCTCGACGGGCGCGGGCGCTGCGCCCACGAGAAAGACGGGCAGCCTGCGCGCGCCGGGGCTCGGCACGACCGCGACGTCGTCGAGCGCGAGGTCGTCCTGCATGCCCTCGTGCGCGGCGTCGGAGCGTGAAAGCGCGAGGCGCACCACGGCGGCGCGACCGCTCGCGTCGGGCGGGAGATCCACCGCCATCACCACCGGCACGCTCGCGTCGGCCTCGAGCGTGAGGCGGCGCGACGCGAGCACTCCGTCGCGGCCTTCGAGGGTCGCGGTGAGGAAGACGTCGGCCGGCTCCCGCGCGAAGTTGCGAATCCGCGCGAAGAGATCCGCGCGGTCGGGTCCTTCGCCGACGCGCGCGCGCGCGTCCGCTTCGACGATGCCGACGTTGTCGGTCGGCGCGGCTCCCTCGGCGGGCGCCTCGGGCCCTACGAGCTGCACCTCGACGGGTACCCCACGCGTGTCGAGGGAGACTTCGCCGTCCTCCGCGCCGTCGGTGAGCAGCAAGATGCGGCTGCCCGAAGGCGCGCTCCGCAGACGCTCCGCCGCGAGCGCGACCGCGCCTTCGAGATCGGTCGCGGTGCCGGACGCCGCGAGCGCGTCGAGCGCACGCGAGAGGGTCGCGCCGTCGGCGGTCGGCGGCGCGAGCAACGTGGCTTCGGCGCCGGCCGCGATCACCATCATGCGACCGCCGGGCGGCAGCGCGCGCGCGAGCTCGCGGCCGACCGACACCGCGCGTTCGAGGCGCGAGTCGTCGCCTTCGCCGGAGCGCGCGTCCATCGAGGTGGAGACGTCGACCACGAGCGCGATCGTGGCGCCGGTGGGGACACCGCCCGCGCCGGCGGGACGCGCGAGCGCGAGCGCGCCGAGGACGATCGCGAGGAGCTGCAGCAAGAGCGCGACGGTGGGGATGAGCCGCTTCCACGGCCGCTCCGCGCGCAGATCGCGGAGCGCGGCTTCCCAGAGCAGCGTCGAGCCGATCACGCGATCGACGCGGCGCCGCTTGAGCACGTAGAGCAAGACGAGCGGCACGGTGAGACCGAGCCAGAGCAAGCTCCACGGGCTCAGCCAGGTCACGGCGCGCGCTCCGGTCGTCGAAGGTGCGCACGCGCGATGCGTCGCGGGCGGCGCGTGATCGAGCGCGTCGTCATGCGGCCCTCGAGTACGCGAGCAGCGCGTCCTCGATCGACACGTCCGCGCCCGCGCGCACGTACGAGAGCCCCCGCTTCTTCGCGTAGGCCTCGGCGCCTTCGAGGAAGAGCTGCACGCGGCGCCGGTACGCGTCGACGGTGCGCTGATCGAGCGAGACCTCCACGCGCGCGCCGCGCTCGCTGTCGACGAAGTTGAAGTCGCCGCCCGGCGTGGGGTCGAGCTCTTCGCGATCGAGCACGTGGAAGATCACCGGCTCGTGGCGCTCCGCGATCAGGCGATCGAGCGAGCGCTGGTAGCCGCCCGGGTCGAGCAGGTCGGAGAGCACGAGCACCAGCCCGGGCCGCGTGCGGCGCGCGATCAGCTCGTCGACCGCGCGTTGAAGATCGGTCTCGCCGCGCGCTTCGAGCGCGTCGAGGTGCTTGAGCACGGTGCCGATGCGCCGACGACCGCGCGTGGGCTGCATCGGCGTGCCGATCCCGGCGCCGAAGGGCACCACGCCGACCCGCTCGCTGCCGGAGAGCCCGACGTACGCGAGCGCGGCCGCGAGGCGCTTGGCGACGTCGAGCTTCGGAGGATCGCCGAAGCCCATCGACGCGCTGGTGTCGAGCAGCAGGTAGACGACGAGATCTTCTTCGGCGACGTAGAGGCGGAGGATCAGCTCTTCGAGGCGCGCGTAGGCGTTCCAGTCGATGCGTCGCACGTCGTCGCCGGGCGAGTAGGGGCGATGGTCGGCCATCTCGACGCTCTGGCCCTTGCGCGTGCTTCGACGCGCGCCGCCCGCGGAGCCCGCGAAGCGACGACGGACCAAGAGGCGCACGCGCGCGAGGCGACGAAGGAACTCCGGGTCGAGCAGCGAGCTCACGTCGAAGGCTCCTTCGAATCGTTGGTGTCGGCGCTCGCTTCGTCGTTCGCGCTCGGCTCGCTCGTGCTCGGCTCATCCGCACCGCTCGCGCTCGGCTGCGCGGCGACCGTCTCCACCTCGCCGTGCTCGCCGCTCGCGATCGCGGCCACCGTCGCGGCGACGGCGGCGTTCGCAGGCGGCATGAAGCTCGGTCGACTCTGCGCGGCTTCTTCGGCGCGCTTCTCGCGCAGCACGCGCTGCTCGCTCACGAGCTTGCGGACCCCTCGCACGCGCGCCTCGACGAGCGTCCAGAAGAAGAGCGCCATCAAGCCGTAGAACGCGACCGGAACCAGCACCTCGGCGAGCCGCCAGATCTCGTTGTCGTCGACGATCAGGATCGCCGTGATGATCGGCGAGATCGGGGTGAGCCGCACCAGCATCGGCATGTTCTCGTCCATGTTCTGGAGCGAGCTCGGATCGAGGAGCCCCGCCGCTAGGAAGGGCAGGATGCCGAGGCCGGCGAGGGTGGAGAGCGCGATGACGCGGCTCGCGACGCCGCTCCGCAGGACGATGCGGAGCCACGCGCCGAACATCTGCACGAAGAGCCCGACCGCCGCGTAGCCCGCCGCGAGCACGAGGAGCGCGGCGTCGGCCTGCGCGTGCTCGTCGTGCGTGGGGTAGGCGAGGTGGCGTCCGAGCCCGGCGGCGAGCGCGGAGCCGAAGGTCGCGAGCAAGATCACGAGCGCGCCGAAGCGCGCAGTGGGTGCGGCGCCGGGACCGAAGAGTCCCGCGAGCTTCGCGATGCGACCGCGCGACTCTTGGCGCATCTCCCACAGCCGCGGCGGCAGAGGCGGCTCGTTCGTGAAGAGGGTGGCGAGCTGGACGAGCGCGAAGCCCGTGAAGCCCATCACACCGACCGAGGCCTCCGGTACGTCGTGGCGATCGAAGAGCGTGATCACGCCGAAGACGATCGCGACGAGGCCCGCGACGGCGGCGAGCGCCCAGAGCTTGAAGGGCGTGCTTCGATCTTCGGCCGCGGGGCGGACGCCGGCGATCGCGCTCGCGAGGAGGAACCAGACCGTCATGCCGCACGTGTAGAGCGGCAACACGCCGAGGAGCAGGAAGGTGTCGGGCTCGGTGAAGCGCGACGCGAGCGCTTCGGTGAACCAGAACGGGCCCTCCATCGAGGTGCCCCATTCGCGACGCGAGACCTCACCGAACGCGGTGAGGATGCCGGTGGCGAAGCTCGCGAAGGGCACGAAGACGAGGAGCGCGAGCAGGATCGAGACGCGCGTCGATCGAAGACGCGCAGAGAGCGCGACGCCGAGCGCGACCGCGGGGCCGAGGATCAGCAGGAGCCCGTAGAAGCCGAGCAATACGTGCCAGGGCGAGGTGCCGCCGAAGAGGAACGCGATGCCGACCACGGGCGAGAACGCGACCAGCACGAGCGCGAAGACCGCGTACGACGCGAGGAACTTGCCCCACACGATGCGCGCCGGATCCATGCCGGTGAGCACGAGCGATTCGTAGGTGCCGGTCTCGCGTTCGTTCGTCAGCGAGGTCGCGGCGTGCGCGGGCGCGACGAGGCAGAGGATCGCCAGGGCGATCGAGAAGAAGACCTGGAAGAGCACCTGGCCGACTTCGGCCGGAGGCTGCGAGCCGCTCGCCGCGCCGCCGCCGATGCCGACGACGAGGAGCGCGACGAGGCCGGTGCTCAAGTAGAGGAAACGAACGAAGAGCGGCGTGCGGAGGATCGTGCGCAGTTCTTTGACGAGGATCGGGTTCGGATCCTCGGTGAGCCGTCGCAGACGCTGCCCGAAGCTCGGGCGCGGCGGCGGCGCGACGTTCGTGGTCGCGTCCGTGGTGCTCGTGGCGCTCACTGGAGCTCTCCTCGCGTGACTTCCAGGAAGATGTGCTCGAGGTCGTCGCGCTCCGGCTCTACGCGCACGACCTTGAGCCCCGCGCCGACGGCCTTCGCGACGATGGCGGCCACCGTCTCGTCGCCGCCGTGGTAACCGATGCGCAGGAAGCCGTCGGGCGCGCGCTCGACGTGCGCGACCTCGGGCAGCTCGCGGAAGGGCGCCTCGCAGTCTTCGGGGTAGTGCAGCAGGCGCAGCTTCATCGCGCGCGCCGACGCTTGCTCGGGCCGGAGCTGCTGCCCGATGCGATCGACCGGCCCCGACGCGAGCACGCGGCCCTTCTCGAGGATGCAGACCGCGCTGACCATGTCCGAGAGCTCGGTGAGGATGTGGCTCGAGAGCACGATGGTCTTGCCGAGCTGCTGGAGCTGCTCGATCAGATCGCGCATCTCGATGCGCGCGCGTGGATCGAGGCCGTTCGCGGGCTCGTCGAGGATGAGCACCTCGGGGTCGTGCAGGAGCGTGCGCGCGATCGCGAGCCGCTGCTTCATGCCCTTGGACATCGCGGCCACGAGCCGCTCGCGCAGCGGGCCCAGATCCGTCAGCTCCATCACCGCTTCGACGGTGCGTTTGCGTTTGTCGAGCGGGATCGCGTGCGCGCTCGCGAAGAACTCGAGGTACTCCGTGACCGTCACGCGCTCGTACACGCCGAAGCCGTCCGGCATGAAGCCGAGCACGCGGCGCACGTCGTTCGGACGTTCGACCACGTCGTAGCCGCCCACGAGGATGCGGCCTTCGTCGGGCTCGAGCAGCGTCGCCATCATGCGCAGCGTGGTCGTCTTGCCGGCGCCGTTCGGGCCGATGAAGCCGAACACGGTGCCCTTGGGCACGGTGAACCACACGTCGTGCAGGACCTTCATCGCGCCGAAGCGATGCTGCACACCCTCGACGCGGATCATCAGGGCACCTCCACGGGGGTCTCGACGGGTGGCGTCATCTCCTCGAGCATCTCCTCGGGCGGCATCTCGACCGGAGGCGGCGACGGCGTGATCTCCCCCATCGTCGGATCCACCGTGTCGACGGGGTCAGCCGTCGACGGGTCCAGCGCGGGCGGCGCGCCTTGATCCCACTTCGGGTGCACCGCCGGGCCTTCGACGTACGGAACCACTCGCACGAGGCGCAGCTCCTGCTCGCGCACGAACTCCTCCGCCAGCATCGCGGGGCCGGTCGCATCGATGCGCGCGTAGAGGGCGGGGTACGCGCTCACGAGCGATCCACCCGCGACCTGCGTGAGCCCGAAGATCGCCTCGCGTTCGTCGGGCGGCAGCCCGAGCTCGTTGACGACGGAGCGCAGCTCCGGATCGGAATCGCCGTAGAAGGTCGGGTTGTCGTAGCCGACGTTCAGACCGGGCGCGGGCGCGATCTCCACCCGCGCGCCAGGCGGCACTTCGCCGACGCGGTAGAGCCCGCCCGTGCTGTCGAGCACGAACGCGCCGTGCAGCGCGACGCGCGACTCGTTGCGCACCGCGACGAGGTGAGCCTCCGAGCGCTCGAACACGATCGGTCCCCCGAGCCCGGTGAGCTGCTCTTCGCGGAGGAAGATCGTCTCCCAGAGGCCGCCTTGGAGGTCGCCCAGCACGAGCCCTTCGCCCTGCGCGCGGATCTCGACGCTGCGGTTCGCGCTCTCGGGCAAGAGGCGCGTGGTGCCGACGTCGGGCATCGGCAGATCGAAGGTGGTCGGGCGCGTGAGGAAGAGCCCGAGGTAACGACGTTCGAGACCGATCGCTTCGCCTTCGGCCAGCTCGAGCAGGCTGACCGAGCGGTAGCGCATGGTGGTGCCCTTGCCGACGTAGCCGACACCGAGCAGCAAGAGCAGACATGCGGTGGCCGCGACGGGCGTCGTGACGAGCGCGAGGGTCGGGCGGTTCTTCTTCGCGATCCACGTGAAGCTCACGGGGCCCACGAAGATCACGTAGAGGAGCAGCACGATCGCGACCAGGCCGAGCGCGGGTCGGAACGACTCGTTCGGATCGAGCACGCTGCGCAGCGGCTGGAACATCCAGTTGCCCGACCACTCGTCGACCACGTCGTCGGCGCCGCCGAACGCGAAGAGCGGACGCTCGACGCCACGGGTGGTGGGGAGCCCGACGATGCTGCTCACGAGGCGTCGTACCTCGGTCGCGTCCACGAAGGGCGGCGCGGTACCGTCGTATGTCGCGACGTGCACGCGGCCGAAGCCGACCTTCGTCGACGCACCGTAGCCCTCGACGCGCGCGCGACGGCCGAGCGGCGTGTCGGCACCGACGAGCCCCTTGCCGCGCGCGCCTTCCGGCACGAACGCGAAGTGATCGCGCACCGCGACGTCGTCGATCCACGCGAGATCGACGAGCGAGTCGAGGAAAGGCGCGCGCAGATCCTCCGGCGTCCGTGGGAAGACGAGCAGCTCGCCGCCGCCGCGGATCCACGCGAGGAGCGCGTCGCGTTGCGGCCCGGTGAGCCGCTCGAGGGTGGGGGCGCTCGCGACGACGAGCCCGACCGCGTTCCAGCCGAGCACGTCGAGCGGCGCGAGCGGATCGCCGCTCTGGGGATCGAAGCCGACCACGCCGACGGGAACGTTCACCACGCGGGTGCCGCCGTAGGCCTGCTCTTGGTTCACCTGCAGATCGAGGATCGAGCCACGCAGCCGTGGGGGATCCGCGAGCACCACGATGCCCTCGCGCGCGCCGTCGTAGGCGAACGACACGTACTGACGCGTCGCGCGGCGACCGTCGATCTCGAAGTCGACCGTCATCGAGCCACCGTCGCGGGCGTACACCGTGAGCTGCGTGGTTCGCTCGGTGCGCGCGGGCAGATCGATCTCCACGCGGTGTCGCTCCGGGCGCGACTGCCAGTCGGCGGACGAGACGACGATGGCGCCGCGCACCGGGACCGCGAGCCGATTTCGGGCCCGCACGCGGAGCGGCACGTGGCGCTGCGGGAGGAGCAGCTCGGGCCCGAAGAGCCCTTCGACCGAGAGCTCGATCGGCTCGGTGGGGTCTTGGGCGCGCGCGGGCGTGGCGCTCGCGGTCGACGAGACGATCGCGGCGATCGCGATCACGAGCGCACCTCGACGTGTGCGCGGGAGGAGGTCGTGGGTCATCCGGCGACCCTCGCGAGCGAGGGCGGGGTCTCCGGCACTTCTTTCAGGAGCCGCTCGAGGATCGCGTCCGTGGAGATTCCGTCGGCCTCCGCCTCGAAGCTCGGGATCAGCCGGTGGCGCAAGGCCGGGAGCGTCACGCGCCGCAGATCCGCGAACGAGACGTGCGCGCGCCCGTTCATCAGCGCGACGACCTTCGCGGACAACATCAGCGATTGAGCGCCGCGCACGCCCGCCCCGTAGCGCAGGAGCTGCTTGGCGCTGGGCGCGGCGTCGGACGAGCTCGGATCGGAGGCGCGCACGAAGCGCGCGACGTAACGAACGAGCGCGTCGGCCACGCGCACCTCGCGCACCAGCTCGCGGAAGCCGAGGATGGCCGGGCCGTCCATCACCTGCGGCACCACCGCCTTCTGGTTGCCGGTCGTGCGGTCGAGGATCCCGACCAGCGTGTCTTCGTCCGGCGACGGTACGAGCACCTTGAAGAGGAAACGATCGAGCTGCGCCTCCGGGAGCGGGTAGGTGCCCTCCATCTCGATCGGGTTCTCGGTCGCGAGCACCACGAAGGGCTGCGCGAGCTGGTGACGCGTGCCCGAGATCGTGATGGATCCTTCGGCCATCGCCTCGAGCAACGCCGATTGAGTCTTCGGGGTCGCGCGGTTGATCTCGTCCGCGAGCACCAATTGACCGAAGAGCGGACCGCGCTGGAGCTCGAAACGTTTGCGACCTCCGTCGTCGACCACGACGTTCGTCCCCGTGATGTCGGTGGGCATCAGGTCCGGCGTGAACTGGATGCGGCTGAACTGGAGATGCAGCGCGTCCGAGAGCGTGCGCACGAGCAGCGTCTTGCCGAGACCGGGCGCGCCTTCGAGGAGCGCGTGGCCGCCCGCGAACAGGCAGACCAACACTTCTTCGACCACCGAGTCTTGCCCGACGACGATGCGGCCGACCGCGTCCCGGAGGGTGGCGATGGCGGTGCGGAAGGCCTCGATGCGGGCGGCGGCGTCGCCGCGATCGGGGAGCTCTTGGTCGCTCATGCGTGGTCTTTCTCGTGCGAAGAGCCGTGTGAAATCGGCCGTGTTTCGTGGATGTTCATGACGCGCGTCATCGGGCCGGTCCGAAGAACGTGCGGACGTGGTCGCGGTAGTCCTCGGGAATCGGCGCGCGCTCGATGTCGCCGTGCGCCCCCGAGCCGGTCGCGACGCCCACGCCGGGGCCACGCTCGCTCTCCGGCATGCCCTCGGGGTCGACCCATTCGACCCAGCTCCGGCTCGGATCACCCGCGCCGATCGTGGGGCGCACGCGCGCGAGGGTTCCGTCGTCGCCGGGGAGCGCGCGCGTCTCTCCGCCGCCGGGGCCACGTCCGGTGTCGTTCTCACCCCCCGGACCTCCGCCGCCACTTCCGTTTCCGCTCCCGTTCCCGTTCCCGTTTCCGTTTCCGTTTCCGTTTCCGTTCCCGTTCCCGTTCCCGTTCCCGTTTCCGTTTCCGTTTCCGTTTCCGTTTCCGTTTCCGTTCCCGTTTCCGTTTCCGTTTCCGTTCCCGTTTCCGTTTCCTTGTCCGCCCGGGACCGGCATGCCGCCCTGGCCGCCGCCGCCACCCGCTTGAATCTGCAGACGGTCCAGGTTCTCCAGCGCCTCGCGCAGCATGCGCTCGTACTCGTCGGCGGTGATCGGACGCTGCTCGCCGTCTTCACCTGCTTCGCGCGCCTGCGTGTTCTCCGCCGCCTGCGCGTCGCGCATCGCCTCCGCGAGCCGCTGCCGCTCCTCCGCGGAGAGCCGGCCCCACGCGTCGCGCATCGCGTCGACCATCGCCTGATCGAGCTCGCTTCCGTCGCCGTCGCGCTCGAGCCGCTCGAGCGAACGTCGGAGCTGCATGCCTTCGAGCTCCGGCATCGCCTCCGCGAGCTCGCGCGCCAGATCCGCCTGCCGACTCCGCCGCTGCAGCAAGCGCGATCGCTCCATCAGCGACTCCGCCATCGCCTCGTCGCCCTGCGCCCGCGCCGCCTCTGCCGCGCGCTCGAGCGCTTCCCGGGCGCGCTCGCGATCGGCCTCTTCTCGTCGTGCCGCCGCGCGCTCCACCGCACGATCGAGCGACTCCAGGTCACGCTCCGCGAGCGCGCGCTGCATCTCCGACTCCTGGGCGAGCTCGTCGACCGCCGCGTCGCGCGCGCGCCGCTCGTCCGCCGTCTCCGGTCGGCGCGAGCGCTCGGCCTCTTCGCGCAGCCGCTCGATCGCGTCGAGGGCCTCGCGTTGCTCCATGCCCTCTTCGAGCCGCTCGCGCAGCGCCCGCGCCTCCCGCGCGAGCTCTTCCAGCCGACGACGCTGCTCCTCGTCGCGGGCAAACTCCTGCAACCGCTCGAGGGGCCGCAGCGCTTCGGTGTCGGTGAGCCGCACGATCTCGCCGCCTGCGATCGGACGTGGCGGCGGTGGGATCGGCAAGAGCAACGCGGCCGCGTAGCTGCCCGCCGCGAGCGGGAGGCCCCAGAGCTCGCGACCGAGCACGCGTGGTCGCACGTCGCGCCGCTTCGCGTCGCGCAGCTTCGGCTCGGCCTGCGCGCGCGCGAGCTCGACGAAGGGACCCGACTCCCTGCGCTGCGCGGCCTCCCACGCGGTGAGCACCGCTTGGTTCGCGCCGAGGCGCAGATCCACGAAGACCACGAGGTCCCCCTCGGGCGGCATGCGCCGCAACGCGAGAAGGATCCCGATCAACGGCCCGAGGGCGAGCAGGGTCAGGCTCGGCCAGCGTGGCAAGGTCGGCGCGAGCCACGCGACCAGCAGCGCCGCGACGCCGAGCACGAGCGAGAGCCACGCCGTCCAACGCAACGCGCCGCGCAGCAAGAGCGCACGACGAACGGTGGCGACGAGGCGGCGGAGCGGATCCATGCGCGAGCGTCCTTCGACGACATCGAACGGACGACGGACACGATACCTTCCTTGGGTGCTCGCTCGAAACGCCCTTCGTCACGTGCGGGGTTCACCGGGCGTGACGTCGCTGCTCCGGCTCGAACGCGCCTTTCGGGCGCGTCCGGCCATGACGCTCGTAGGTCCCGAAAGGGGGCTCAATCCAGCGAGATGCGATGGATGCGATAGTGCGTCGGATCTTCCCAGGAGTCCTCGGGGGGCTCGTGCACGGCGAGCCAGACACCGTCCACGAAGCGGTCGTGCTCCATGGCGACGACCGAATCGAACGGGATCGAGACCCGCGTCTCGAAGAGGCGCATGCGGCTCTCGGCATCGACCTCGTGGAGCGTGCATCCGCCTTCGCACCCTCGGTCATCCGACGGCCAACGCGAGGCCCCTGCGAGCCCCCAAACGTCTCCCTCCGCGTCACGCGTCATCGCGAGGTAGCGCTCGTCGCCCGTGAGGGCACCCAGGTCGCCGTCGCGCGTGAAGCAACCGGTCTCGAAGGATGAGAAGTCTTCTCGGCAGTCCTCGTGAAAGATTTCGAACAGAGTACCCTCGTCGTTGACCAGATGCGTCACTGGTGTGCCGACGAAGGTGTAGACGTCGCGTGCGGAGATGCCTCCGTGGTAGGGCGACTCGCCGAGGTACACGGCGGCGTCGTACTCGTCGACGCGGTAGAGGTGGAAATCGCTCGGAGAGAGTCGAGTCGTGACGGTGACGAAATGGTCCGAGCCGGGCAACACGCGCATCGGAGTCCCGTTGTACGTGTAGGGCATCGACTCGGTGAGGAGCTCGCCCGTGACCAGGTCGTACGTCGTGAAGATCCGGTCCCAGTCCCGCTCTGGTCCACAGACGAACCGATGTCGCGAGACGATGACCGACGACGCGCAGCGTTCGAGGAGCATCGCGGTCGCCACGGGCTCGAGCGTCCGGGTGAGCGTGGTGAGCGTGGAGCGATCGGCGAGCGCGAGGTACTCGCCATCGAACGATGCGTGGTCCAGCTCGCGACCCGTGGAGAACTCGCGCAGCTCGTTGCCTTCACGGTCGATGACGTAGGCACGCCGAGAGTCGACGACGATGGCGCCATCCGAAGTGGCGAAGAACGCTCGCAACGTGCCCTCGCCGCGAACGACCGACGGCGTCGGGCGGTCGGGCCCGGCGTCTCCGCGAGTCTCGCCGCCGGCATCCGTCAGGACGTCGACGCCGCCGTCGCCGACAGCGCCTGCGTCGCGCGGTCGACCCGCGTCCGGGTCCTCGGACGGCACGCAGAAGCCGCGGAAACATTCGAGGTCGTCTTCACACCAGCGATCCGCGATGCACTCACCTCCGAGAGTTCCGCTCGGCCGGGCTTCAGTTGACTTCGAACAGGCGCTGACGCCGAGCACGACACAGGCGAGCGAGAGATAAACGACATTCATCTTCGACTCGGCGAGCGACACACGAAGCATCACGCGGGCATATCACTCTTCGTGCACGCGTCAAAGTCGATGGTCTGGGCGCTTTTCGACCTCAGCGAGGTCGTCGCCGGAACGGATGCGCGAGCTGCGCGAAGAGCGCGCGCGGTACGTGGTCGCGGGTGCCGGTGGCGGCGGGCAGCTCGGGCGGTAGATGGTAGGTGCCGAAGAGGAGATCCCAAATCGGGAACAGACCCGAATAGTTGCAGTCGCGATCGAGCGAGTGGTGCCAGCGATGGAAGGCCGGACTCGCGACCACGAAGCGCAGGCAGCCGAAGCGCCACGGGACCCGTGCGTGCAGCAACAAGCCGTGCGCGGCGAGCAGCGGCAGCAGGAACGCGAGCTCCCCCGGACGCGCGCCGAGGAGCACGAGCGGCACCACCCGCGCGAGCCCGCCGAGGAGCTCGTTGAGCGGATGACCGCGGAAGCTCGCGAGCCAGTCGAGGTGCTCGGACGAGTGATGGATCGCGTGCGCGCGCCAGAGCACGCCGCCGCGATGGAAGAGGCGATGGGCGAAGTAGCCGAGGGCGTCAGCCACGACGAGCACGACGAGCACCCGTGCCCCACGAGGGAGTCCGTCGAGCCAGGTCGGCGCTTCGTACGCGGCGCGGAGCGCCTCGCGATCGAGGGTCCCCTGCAGGGCGGCGAGCGCGAGGACGGTCACGACGAAGAGCACGCCGCGCGTCAGCGGTCGAACGAGGAGGGGCCCGAGGAACGCGTACGTGACGTCGAGCCCCCGCTCCGGTCGGGTCGTCGGCGCGCCGTACCGACGCTCGAGCGATCCGAAGATCAGCGCCCCGAGCGCGAGCACGACGATCACTCCGACGAGCGCCATGGACCCCGCTACGCGCGCGGCGGTCTGCAGATTTCATTCGCGCTCGGGCCAAGGACTGAGCGAGCGCCCGATCACGGAGGTGGCTGCGACCGCGGCGAGGGCGACGCGGGCATCGAAGGCCAACCGTCGCGCCAGAGGATGCGATCGACGAGCACTTGGCGTCCGGGGGACATGCCGATCCGATCGCGGAGCCACGCGTGGTAGACGTGCACGTGCTCGCCGCGTGGGCTCGTGACGATGGAGCCGTGACCGGGGCCGCCGAACGCGCCGTTGCTCACGAGGATGGGCGCGGAGGCCTTCTCGTAGGGGCCGAGCACGTCGCGCGAGCGCGCCACGCCCGCCGCGTAGTTGGCGCTCGCGTAGCCGTTGCCGCTGTAGAAGAGATAGAACCAACCGTCGCGCTCGACGATCCACTGACCTTCGACGAGCGCGCCTTCCCACGCGCGATCGTTGGTGAGGATGGTGCGGACCTCGCCCATGCGCGTGATTCCGTCGGCCGCGAGCTCTTGGATGCGGATCGGCGTCGCGCGGCCGATGGCGTTGCCGTCGACCTTCCACGTGAGGAAGCGGCGCCCGTCGCTCGCGCGGAAGTAGTGCGCGTCGATCACGCCGGGGTTCGGGTCGTGGACGAGCGGACGACCGAGATCGGTGAAGGGACCGAGCGCGGTGGGCGCGGTGGCCGCGCCGACCGAGAGCGCGCCGTCGCTGCGGTTGCGCGCGCTGAAGTAGGCGACGAAGAGCCCGTCCGCGACGGGATGGATCTCGGGCGCCCAGAAGTGACTGTCGGCCCACGAGGGCGCGCCGCTCGGGAAGATCGCGCCGCGCCGTGTCCAGCGCACGAGGTCGGGCGAGGTGAAGATCGGATAGATGCCACCGCCGTCGCCGCCGGTGCAGGTGAGCACGTACTGCGTGCCGTCGTGGCTGACGCCGGGATCGGGGCAGTCGCGCGCGATGACGGGGTTGGCGTAGAGGCCGCCGCACGACTCGTGCCGCAGCGAGACCGAGCACGCGCCGTTGCCCGCGAAGTGGGGCTCCCAGCCGTTCGAGAGGCGCGCGAAGGATTGGCCGCCACGATCGCGGCAGGTGCCGTCCCACGTGACGACGCCGCCGACGTCGTCGTGACGCGCGGGGTGGCCTTCGGGGGCGAGCCACGCGGCGCCGTACGCGACGCGGGTGCGGCAGGTGGGCGGCGCGGGATCGCACGCGCCGCGCGAGTCGAACGCGATCACACACGCGCTGCGACCGCGGAAGTACGGGCGCCAACCGTTCGAGAGCGTGGCGTACGAGTTGCCGCCGTCGTCCGCGCAGACGCCGTCCCACGTGACGAGGCCCGCGACGTCGTCGTGCTGCGCGGGGTGATCGTCGCCGTGGATCCAGGCCTCGCCGTAGGTGATGCGCGTGACGCAGGGCTCGGGCGTCGGCGCGTCCGGCGGCGCCGCGTCGAGCGCGGCATCGTCGAGCGCGGCGTCCTCGACGGTGGCATCGAGCGCGCTCGCGTCGCCGCGCGCAGCGTCGTTGCTCGCCTGCGCGTCGAGGGCCGAGGCGTCGAGGCTCGCGTCCCGTTCGGGATCGAGATCGGTGGTGCAGCCGAGGACGACGAGGAGGACGAGCGCGCGCATCACCAGCCCGGAGAGCAACGTCCGCGCCACGAAACGCGACGCGTCAGCGACGATCGTCGCACGAGAACGCAGCGTCGAGTGCGCCCGCGTGTCGCGCCCGCGACCACGAGTTGAACGGTGCGTAGTGTCGACGTCGGCCCCCTCGGGCGGTAGAAGCGATCGATGTCCGACGCCGATTTCGACGATCTCTCCGAGGCCCGCCTCGTCCTTCGTCCGCTCACGCAGGGCGACGTGGAGGCGGTGCAAGCGCTGCAGCGACGCTGCTTTCCGACCCTCGCTCCCTGGACCCGCGCGCAGCTCGAGAACCACGTCGCGACCTTCCCGGAAGGCCAGCTCGTGATCGAGCTCGACGGTGAGGTCGTGGCGAGCTCGAGCGCGCTGATCCTCTCGTCGAAGGAGTACGAGGACGAGCACTCCTTCGACGAGATCGTCCCCGACGGAACGCTGGCGCTCCACGATCCGAGCGGCGACGTGCTCTACGGCGTCGACATGTGCGTGTCGCCCGACACGCGCGGGATGCGGCTCGCGCGGCGGCTCTACGAGGCGCGCAAGGAGCTCGTGGAGCAGCTCGGGCTGCGCAAGATCGTGGTCGCCGGCCGCATCCCGGGCTTCGCCGCGCACGCGACGTCGATGGACGCCCGCGAGTACGTGCGGAAGGTCGTGCGCAAGGAGCTCGTCGATCCCGTGCTCACCGCGCAGCTCGCGAACGGCTTCGCGATCCGCACCGTGCTCGACGGCTACTTGCCGAACGACGCGGAGTCGAAAGGCCACGCGGTGCTGCTCGAGTGGATCTGCCCCGACTACGTGCCGGTCACCCGACCGCGCGCGCGCTCGCGGGTGCGCGTCGCCAGCGTGCAGTACCAGATGCGTCCGGTGTCGAGCTTCGAGGACTTCGCGAAACAAACCGAGTTCTTCGTGGACACCGCCAGCGAGTATCACGTCGATTTTCTCGTGTTTCCAGAGCTGATCACCAATCAGCTTCTCGGCCTGGTCGGGGGTGGCCGCCCGGGTGAGGGTGTGCGGCGCCTGCACCAGTTCACCGACCGCTACCTCGAGCACTTCGGGCGGCTCGCGATCCGCTACCACGTGAACGTCCTCGCGGGCACGCATCTCACGATGGTCGACGGAAAGCTGTTCAACATCGCGTACTTGTTCCATCGTGATGGGCGCGTCGATCGGCAGCTCAAGATCCACGTCACCCCGAGCGAGAAGCGCTGGTGGGGCGTCGAAGGCGGCGACCGCGTGGAGGTCTTCGACACCGACCGCGGGAAGATCGCGATCTCGATCTGCTACGACACCGAGTTCCCCGAGGTCGGACGAATCGCCAAAGAGAAGGGCGCGCGGATCTTCTTCGTTCCCTACAACACCGACATCCGCTCGGGCCACACGCGGGTGCGGGCGTGCGCGCAGGCGCGCTGCATCGAGAACCACGTCTACGCGGTCTTGAGCGGCGCGTGCGGCAACCTGCCGGAGGTCGAAGGGGCGGACATCCACTGGGCCCAGAGCTGCATCCTCACGCCCTCCGACATCCCCTTCGATCGCGACGGGATCGCGGTGGAGGCGACCCCGAACGTCGAGACGATGCTCGTGCACGAGCTCGACCTCGAGCTCCTGCGCCGCACCGAGCGGACCGGCACCGTCCGCACCTGGGGCGATCGACGTAGGGATCTCTACACGGTCGAGTGGAAGGAGCCGCGCGACTGATCCTCGACGGAAAACGAAACGGGACCCATCTGGGTCCCGTCGTCGTTTTCGCGCTCCGTCGGCGGCTGACCCGCCGACTGGATCCGCGCGATCAGAGCGCGCGCTTGATCAGCTCGGCCAGCTTCGCCTTCGGGGCCGCGCCGACCTGCTCGGCGATCACCTGACCGCCCTTGAACATCTTCAGCGTCGGCACGCCGCGGATGCCGTACTTCGCCGCGGTGCCGGGGCTCTCGTCGATGTCGACCTTCACCACCTTCACCTGGCCGGCGTACTCGTCCGCGAGCTGCTTCACGAACGGCTCGATCTGTTTGCAGGGGCCACACCACGTCGCGGAGAAGTCCACGAGGACCGGCTGGTCGGCCTTCACCACCGACTCGTCGAAGTTGAGGTCGTTCACCTGCTCCATCGCCATCTGCTCCTCCGATCGGGACCGCGCCCTCGGTGCCCGTGGGGGCGGTGGGCTCTCGTGCTCTCCGTGACGCGTGGACCCGAGCCCGCGTTACGGTCCTCTCCTCTATGGAAGGACGGGGGGCCTGTCAACGCCAGCCCCGAGTCCGCCGACGCGCCACGTACCGGCGTGTGCTCGTCGCGGCCGCGACCGGCGCCTCGACCGGCACCTCGACTGGCACCTTCACCGTCGCCGCGACGACGCGCTCCCGGCGCCGATCGCGTCGGCGTGGTAGCCTGTTCCGCGTTTCGCGCCCGCCTCGTCGCGCCGTCGACGAAACGTGCGCCGTTCCGCAGAGTCCCCGCATGGCCGAGCATCGCCTCTTCGTGTCGCAGGAAACGTTGGATCTCTGGATGACCGAGGGTCACGTCCAGGTCGACGGCGACGTGCTCACGCTCGCGGGCGGCCACCGCTTCAAGCTCAAGACCGCCGTGCACGTGCTCGAGGAGATCGCGGGCGGCGGTGACGCGGCGGGCCTCATCGGCACCGTGCGCGACGTCGAGGCGCTCGCGGTGCTCGGGGGCGAGCACGTCTCGGACTCGCTCATCTTGAACGACTCGGCCTACACGGTGGTCGAGGGTTTCCTCGGCGAGCCGATCTTCCACAGCGACGCGCCGCCTTCCTACGAGCCGACCGGGCAAGAGACCCTCGACCGCGTCGCGCGCTTCTTCCTCGGGCGGTGAGGTCGTGCTCGCGAGCCTCTTCATCGCCGCGGCCGTCGCCTACGCGCTGAGCAGCGCCCTCTACCTCGTCACGCTCGTGCGCGGCACGGAGGGCTTCGGCCGCTACGCGCACGGCGCGCTCCTGCTCGCGGTCGTGCTCCACGCCGCGTACCTCGGGGTCGACTACACGAGCGGCGGGCCGCCGATGAGCCGCGTCCACCAGACGCTCACCTTCCTCTCGCTCGGCATCGTCGGCGCGTTCCTCGCGGCGGGCCTGCGTCGCAAGGGCATCGCGATCCTCGGCGCGTTCATCACGCCGGTCGCGCTCTTCTTCTTCCTCGGCGCCGGCCTCGGTCGCAGCGTCGAGCACGTCTCGGACGACACACGCTCGGCGCTCTTGCCCTTCCACATCGCGGTCAACGTGCTCGGCCTCGTCGCCTTCGCGCTCGCGTTCGGCGCCGCCATCGCCTACGTGATCCAAGAGCGCATGCTCCGACAGAAGCGGCTCTCGGGCGTGTTCGAGCGCCTGCCGCCCCTCGACGTGCTCGACGGCTTCAGCCTGCGCGCGGTGAGCGTCGGCTTCCCGCTGCTGACCATCGGCGTCGTCACGGGCGCGTTCTGGGCGACGCGCGTGCAGCAAGGCGTGCTCGTCACGAGCCCGCAGGCCTTCGGGCTCGCGTCGTGGGTGCTCTTCGCGGGCGTGCTCGTGCTGCGGCTCGCGGCGGGGTGGCGCGGCCGTCGCGCCGCGATCGGCACCATCGTGGGTTTCCTCTGCGCGGCGGCCGTGTTGGTCGGCTACGTCGTGCGCGACGGAGGCATGACGTGAGGCCTCCGCGCTTGCCGTCGAAGGAGCACGCGAACCTCGCCGGAGGTCCGTCGTGAGCGACCTCGTCGTCGTCGGGCTCTCGCACCACACCGCGCCGCTCGCGTTGCGGGAGCGCCTCGCCGCGCCGCGCGATCAGCTCCCGGAGATCCTGCGCGCGTTGACGGGCGTGGTCTTCGAAGAAGCCGTGATGGTCTCGACCTGCAACCGCGTCGAGCTCTACGGCGTGGCGGCAGATCCGACGCGCGCTTCGGCGGCGGCGCGCGATCATCTGAAGGCACGTTCGGGCGGCGAGGACGTCGACCCCGTGATCTACGTGCACCGCGGCGCGGACGCCGTGCGTCACGCGTTTCGCGTGGCGGCGAGCCTCGACTCGATGGTGGTGGGCGAGCCGCAGATCCTCGGACAGTTCAAGGAGGCCTACGAGACGGCCACCGACACCGGCACCGTCGGCACCTTGCTCGGTCGCTGCTTCACGCGCGCCTTCGCGGTCGCCAAGCGTGTGCGCAGCGAGACCGGCATCGCCGAAGGCACGGTCAGCGTGTCGAGCATCGCGACCTCGCTGGCGAAGAAGATCTTCGGCGAGCTCGAAGGACGACGCGTGCTCCTGCTCGGCGCGGGCGAGATGGGCGAAGCGGCCGGGCGCAGCCTCGCGGGCAGCGGCGCGCGCCTCGCGGTGGTGAACCGCTCGCCCGAGAAGGCGGTGACGCTCGCTCGGGATCTCGGCGGCACCGCGATCGGCTACGAGCAGCTCGCGGCGGAGCTGGTGTCGGTCGACGTGGTGATCTGCTCGACCTCGAGCCCGACCTACGTGCTCACGCACGAGCTGATGAAGGGCGTGGTCAAGGCGCGCCGACACCGGCCGCTCTTCGCGATCGACATCGCGGTGCCGCGCGACGTGGATCCGCGGGTCGGCAACCTCGAGAACGTCTTCCTCTACGACGTCGACGATCTGCAGAAGGTCGCGCAGGAGAACCTCGACGCGCGCCGCAAATCGGCCGATGCCGCCGAGCGAATCGTCGAGATCGAGGTCAGCGAGTTCGAGGTCTGGCGACGCTCGCTCGAGCTCACGCCGACCATCGTCGCGCTCCGAAAACGCATCGAAGAGGCGCTGCGCGGCGAGCTCGAGCGCACGCTGCCGCGGCTCGGTCCGCTCGACGACAAACAACGTCAGGCGCTCGAGCGCATGACGAGCGCGATGGCGAACAAGCTGCTGCACGGGCCGCTCACGCAGCTCAAGGGCGCGTCGGGCGAGCCGGAGGGCGCGGCGCTCATCGCGGCCACGCGCGCGCTCTTCGAGCTGGACGCGCCGAGCGAGCCCGCGGAAGCGACGACTGAAGAAGCGCCGCGTCCGGCGTCGGTGCCCGCGCCGAAGGCCGGCTGAGGCCACGATCACGGGCGTGGTCTCCACGAGCGTGGTCGCGTGCGCGGAGAGAATCGAGCGGTCGCGACGGCGCGGTCGCGCGTGCTCAGCGCGGCCAGCTCACGGAGGGCGGGGGATACGCAGGGCGCGCGAGCAGGTAGCCCTGACCGTAGTGGACGCCGCAGTCGATGACCGCTTGCAGCTCCTCCGGCGTCTCGATGCCCTCCGCGACCACCTTCGCGCCGAGGTCCACGCAGAGGCGCACGACGTTCGCGACGAGGACGCGTTGGCGCGGCTGGACGTCGAGGCCGCGCGTGAGCTCGCGGTCGAGCTTCACGAAGGAAGGACGCAGGTCGATGATGCGCTTGAGGTTGCTGTAGCCCGCCCCGAGATCGTCGACGACGATCTGCGCGCCCGTGCGGCTGCAGAGCTCCGCGAGCACGTCGCGGCAGAGCTCGAAGTAGCCCATCGCGGCCGCCTCGGTGATCTCGAGGAAGAGCGGCCCCGGGTACGTGTTCAGCGGATCGTCCGGCCGCACGAGCCAGCGGCTCTCGAGCTCGTCCGGATGCAGGTTGATGAACACCGCCTGTCGCTCGTCGACCGGCAGCGCGACCTCGCGGATCAAGCGCCCGACGTAGCCCATCGCGCGCTCCTGTACCGCTTGCGCGATGAGCACGTCCGGACGCTCGAAGCCAGGTCGACGGCAGCGCACGAGCGCCTCCTGCGCGAAGACGCGCCGCGTCTCCAGATCGACGATCGGCTGGAAGTGCACGCCGATCTCTTCCGCCACGAGGCTTCGCGTCGAGCGCGCGATGTCGTCCGCCTTGAGCTCGTCGGCGTCGGTCAGGGTCCAGACGTGCGGGCGCTTCACGCACCGGAGGATATCAGCGCCCAACCTCGCGCGTCTCGGCGTCCGCCGAACACCCACACGCTCGCCTGCCCGTTCGTTCCGAGCCTCTCCCCGATCCGGGAGGGATCTCTGGCCCGCGCTTGGCTTCGCCGAGGGCTTGTCGCACCATCCGCGCCCGATGATCGTCTTGGCCAAGACCAGCTGGCTGCGCACGCTCCTGCTCCTTCGTGGCACCGCGGTCACCAACGTCTGGCCGCGCATCCTCGCGACCACCGCGGTCGCGGGCGTCGTGACCTACGCGCACGAGGCCTACGGCTGGTTCACCACGAACCTCACCGTCACGCCCTTCACGCTGATCGGCCTCGCGCTCTCCATCTTCCTCGGCTTCCGCAACAACACGAGCTACGACCGCTTCTGGGAAGGGCGAAAGCTCTGGGGCGGCGTCGTGAACACCACCCGCAACCTCACGCGCCAGCTCCTCGTGCACGTCGGGCCGGACGGGCTCTCCGAGTCGTACCGCACGACCGCGCATCCCGACGGCGCGGACGCGGAGGCGGTCGCCTTCCACCACCGCTCGGTGCGGCGCGTGATCGCGTACGTCCACGCGCTGCGGCATCACCTGCGTGGCCAAGAGCGTCTCGCGGAGCTCGAGCCGTTTCTGTCGACCGCGGAGCTCGAGGCGCTCAGGGCCGAGAAGAATCGCCCCGTCGCGATCTTGCAGCGTCTCTCCGCCGACGTGCGCGCGGCCTACGAGCGCGGCTGGATCCACGCGCAGCACGTGCCGATGATCGACGCGTCGATCGGTCAGCTCATCGATCTGCAGGGCGGCTGCGAGCGCATCAAGGCGACGCCGATCCCCTTCAGCTACAACGTGCTCCTGCACCGCATCGTCGCGGTCTACTGCTTCACGTTGCCCTTCGGCCTCGTCGACATCCCGGGCCTCGACGTCTTCACGCCGGTCGTCGTGATGCTCGTGAGCTACGCCTTCTTCGGCCTCGACGCGGTCGGCGAAGAGATCGAGGAGCCGTTCGGCGAAGATCCGAACGACCTGCCGCTCGGTGCCATCTGCAACACGATCGAGATCAACCTGCGGCAACGCCTCGGTGACGCGGAGCTCCCGCCGCCGGCGCAGCCGATCAAGAACGTCCTGACCTGACGTACGTACGAAGCGCCCCATGGACGACACCGCCGACAAGCTCCTGCAGCGCGCCAAAGAGCACATGATGCACGGGCGCCACGACGCTGCCCTCGCGGACCTCGATCGGGTGCTCGAGCTCGAGCCGCGTCGCACCGAGGCGCTCGGTCAGAAGGGCGAGGTGCTGCGGCGCCTCGGCCGCTACCGCGACGCGGTGCAGACGCTCAACCAAGCGATCGCGAACGATCCGAAGTACGCGTTCGCGCTCGCGAGCCGCGGCGACGCGCACGCACGGCTGGGCGATCGCGCGCTCGGGCTGGTCGACTTCGACGCGGCGATCACGATCGATCCCAACTACGCGTGGGCGCTCTTCCGGCGCGGCGAGGTCTTGCTCGACGAGGGGCGCTACGACGACGCGATCTCGGACCTCACGCGCGCGCACCGCGTGGAGCCCGAGCGCGCGGGCGTGCTCGCGACGCGCGGTGAGGCGCATCGACTCAAGGGCATGCACAAGGAAGCGCTCGCGGACTTCGATCGCGCGCTCGAGCTCGAGAAGGACGTGAGCTGGGTGCTCGCGTCGCGCGGCAAGAGCAAGGCGATGCTCGACCGGAAGGAAGACGCGATCGCGGACTTCGATCGCGCGATCGAGCTGCAGCCGGACTACCCGTGGGCGCTCGCGCAGCGCGGCGAGGTGCATCGACTTCGCAGCGACTACGGCAAGGCGATCTCGGACCTGTCGCGCGCGCTCGCACTCGAGCCGACGAACGCGTGGGCGTGGGCGAGCCGAGGGGCGGCCCTGCGCGCGCACGGTCGGCTCGAAGAGGCGTGGGCGGACCTGAGCCAAGCGATCCACCTCGACGCGCGCTATGCGTGGGCGCTCGCGAACCGCGGCATGGTGCTCTTCGAGCTGCGACGCTTCGAGAAGGCGCTCGAAGATCTCGATCGCGCGATCGCGTTCGATCCGACGAACCCGTTCGCCATCGGGCGCCGCGCGGAGACGCTGGTCGAGCTTCGTCGCTACGAGCAGGCGCTGCTCGACTTCGAGCGCCTCTTGCAGCGCGACCCCCAGGACAGTTGGTCGGTCGCGCACCGCGCCGACACGCTGCGCTTGATGGATCGTTTCCACGAAGCGATCGCGGCGTTCGATCGGGCGATCGAGATGAAGCCCGACTACGCGTGGGCGCTCGCGTCGCGCGGCGAGACCTACCACATGCTCGGCCGCGAAGAAGAAGCGGTGGAGGACTTCGACCGCGCGATCACCATCCAGCCGGACTACCCGTGGGCGCGCGAGGGGCGCGCGCGGAGCCTCCAGAAGCTGGAGCGCCACGAGGACGCGCTGCGCGACTTCGATTGGCTGCTCGCGAAGACCCCGAAGAACGCGCGCATGCTCCGGATGCGCGCGGACTCGCTCGTCGCGCTCGAGCAGCCCCAGAAGGCGCTCGACGACTACGACAAGGCGCTCTGGTACGAGCCGCAGCGGACCGACGCGACGTTCGGGCGCGCGAACGCGCTGCGGCTGCTCGGGCGGCACCGCGAGGCGCTCGTCGCGCTCGACAAGGCCCTCGATCAAGAGCCGAACCCGCTCGGCTTCGTGCGGCGCGGCGAGGCGCTCGTGAGCCTCGGTCGGCTCGACGAGGCGGTCGGCGACTTCGAGCGCGCGCTCGAGCTCGACGGCTCGGAGCCGCTCGCGCTGCTCGGTCGCGCGGAGGCCCGTCGCGAGCTGGGCGAGCTCGACGGCGCGCTCTCGGACTTCGAGCGCGCGCTGGAGGTCGACGAGTCGAGCGCGCGCGCGCGTGTCGGCGTCGCGGACGTCCTGCGGCGCCTCGGTCGCTTCGACGAAGCGCTCTCGCGTTTCGACGCCGCGATCCAACGCGATCCGGATCCCTCGCTGCTCGCGGGTCGCGCCGAGGTGCTGCGCGCGCAGGGCCGTCCGATGGAGGCGCTCGCGGATCTGCACACCGCGCTCGAGTCCGCGCCCACCCACCGCGCGGCGTTGCTCGAGCGGTCGCGCACGTACGCCGCGATGGAGCGCTTCGACGACGCAGCGCGCGACCTCGACGTGCTGCTCGCGCAGGACGGCGGTGATCTCGAGGCGACCTACCGACGCGTCGTGTTGCTGGTGCGCGCGGGCAAGCCTCACGACGCGGAGAGCTCGGCGCGCGAGGCGGCGGAGCGCTTCGCGGACGTGGCGTCGATCCATCACGCGCGCGCGATCGTGCGGCGCGCGCTCGGCGACGACGAAGGCGCGCGCATGGCGCTGCGCGAGGCCGTGCGCATCGCGCGATCCGCGGTCGAACAGCACCCGGACGAGCCCGCGCGGCGCATCGAGCTGCTGCTCTATCTCTGCGCGCTCGACGCCCCGGAGGCGCTCTCCGTCGCGCGCGATCTCACGACCCCGAGGTGGGCCTCGCTCGCGACGACGCGCCTCGTCGAGCAGGAGTCTCTGCTGGGCTCGAACGAGACCACGCGGCGGACGAAGGAGTCGCTCGCGCGGTGACGCCGTGAGCGAGCCCGTGGCGGAGCGGCGCGAGCGGGGCGATCTGCGCGCGGTCTCTGCGCTCGTGGACGGCTCCGGGATCGCGGTCGGCCTCGTGGCGCGCCACGGCGCGGCGGTGGTGGAGCTCGAGAGCGCGCGCTCGCTGCGGCCGACGCGCGCGCTGCATCTCGGGGACGCACCGGCCGACGCGCCGCCTTCGCTCGCGCGGATCGGCGGGCGTCTGGTCGCGGCGTGGGTCGATCTCGACGGAGCCCACGTCGCGTTCGTGGGCGAGCGCGGGCATCGGATCGCGGAGGCGGCGAGCGCGGTCACGCTCGCTTCGATTCGCGGCGAGGTCTGGGTCGCCGTCGCCGGGGACGCGCTCGTCCTGCAGCGCTTCGATCGCGGGCTCTCGCCGCGAGGCGCGCCCGAGCTCGTCCTCGAACGCCGCGACGTCGCGCATCTCGCGCTCGCGGAGTGCGGCGGCGACGCGCTGCTGCTCCACACGCTCGTCGATCCGGCGCTGGCCGTGCACCGATTCGATGCCGACGGGCGTGAAGAGGTGCGACACACGCTGCCGTCGCTTCCGTCGACTTGCTCGCTGGCGAGCGTGCCCGGCACGGTGGCGCTGGCGATCGACGACGGAGCCGGCAACGTGTCGTTCGCGACCTTCGATCGCCGCGGCCGCGCGAAGGAGCGCCTTCACCGCGTGGGTCGTGGGCACCGCACCGCGGCTTCGGTGTGTTGGCTCGACGACGACTTCGCGCTCGGCACGCTCGATCTCGATCGCTCGTGCTTCGAGCTCACGCGCACCGACGGACGTGTCGTGTTCGAGCGCGACGGCCTAGAGCTCGCGCCCTGGGTCGCACGTCATCACGATCGACGGTTGCTCTTGTTCGCCGCGGGCCGCGACGGCGATCGCGAAGAGCTCGTGCTGCACGCGATCGGGCGCGAAGGCGACGCGCAGCGCCACGTGGTCGACGTGACGCCGTCGGACGCCGCCGAGCGCGCACGACGCGCCGCGATCCGAAGCGCGCTTCGTCAGGTGGTCGAGCTGGCGCCGACGATCGGCTACCGAGGCGCCACGCGCGCGCGACGCGAGGGGGCGCTCGCGGTCGAGGTCCGCTTCGACGCGAGCCCGACGCGCGTGGCGATCGTGCAGCGCGAGGAGCAGCTCGAGCTCGTGTTGAGCGCGGGCGCGGCGAGCTTGCCGGAGGTGCCGGAGCCGACGCGCGGTGTGCGCGCGCTCTTTCGACGTGTGCCCGCGTGGGCGCGCGAGCTCGTGAAGGAAGAGCTCGGCGAGGAGCACGCCGACGCGACCGACGTCGTCGACGCCGCGCTCGTCGAAGGAGCTGCGTGGATGCGCGTGCGCCTCGGCGCGAGCACGCCGAGCGCACGATCGATCGTGCAATGGCTGAGGGCGCTCGCGGAGCGCGTGACCTGAGCCCCCGACTTCGTCCCGGCTTCGGACTCGGTCTCGACTCGGACTCGGACGGTCTCGGTCTCGGTCTCGGTCTCGGTCTCGGTTTCGGTCTCGGTCTCAGACAGGAATCGGACTCGGACCGGGACTCGGCCTCGTCAGCGCAGGCCCATCACGTCTTCCATCCCATAACGTCCCGGCGCGCGCCCCACCGCCCACTGCGCCGCCCGCACCGCGCCGCGCGCGAAGATCGCGCGATCGGTCGCGCGGTGCGTGAGCTCCAGGCGCTCGCCCGGGCCCGCGAGGAAGAGCGTGTGCTCGCCCACGATGTCGCCCGCGCGCACGGCGAGCACGGCGAGCTCGTCGTTCGTGCGCGCGCCCACCTCGCCGCTGCGACCGTGCAGCACCTTGCCAATCGCGCGCGCCTCCGTGACGACCTCCGCGAGCCGCACCGCGGTGCCGCTCGGCGCGTCGATCTTCTTGCGGTGGTGCAGCTCCACGATCTCCGCGTCGAAGTCGTCGCCGAGGCGGGTGCAGGCCTCGCGCGCCAAGTGGAAGAGCAGCGTGACGCCCTGGCTGAAGTTCGGCGCGGCGACCACGGGCGCGACGTCCGCGAGCTTCGCGAGCGCGTCGCTCGTCGCTGCGTCGAGGCCGGTGGTGCCGGTCGCGACGGGGATCTTCCATTCGGCCGCGCGCACGAAGAGCTCACGCGCGGCGCCGGGCAACGAGAAGTCGACGATCGCGTCGCAGACCGCGAGCGCGTCGAGGTCGTCGGTCACGTGCACGCCGCGCGCGCCGAGCCCCGCGAGCTCGCCGAGATCGCGCCCGACCTTGTCGCCGCGATCGATCGCGGCCCCGATCGTGAGCCCTCGTTCGTCGGCCACCCGCGCGACCGCGAGGCCCATGCGCCCGCCTGCGCCGAGGAGCCCGAGCTTCACGACGCGCTCAATCCCGCGCGCGCGATGGCGGCCCGCGTCACCGCGATCGACGACTCGGCCGGCCACGAGATCGGCAGCCGCACCTCGGGCGCGAGCATGCCGGCCTCCGCCATCATCGCCTTGATGGGTCCGGGGTTGGTCTCCACGAACATCGACTCGTGCACCGGCGCGAGCCTCATGTGCCGCGCGCGCGCCGTCGCGTAGTCGCCCGCGAGCGCGGCGTTCGTGACCGCCGCGACCTCGGCGGGGAAGAGGTTCGAGGTCACGCTGATCACGCCCGTCCCGCCGATCGACATCATCGGCAGGGTCAGCGCGTCGTCGCCGCTCAGCACGTCGAAACGATCGCCGAGCTCGCACAGGATCTGCTGCGCGCGCACCACGTTGCCGGTCGCTTCCTTGATCGCGACGATCGAGGGCACGTCCGCGAGGCGCGCGAGGGTCGCGACGGAGAGGTCGCAGCCGGTGCGGCTCGGGATGTTGTAGAGCACGATCGGCAGCGGCGTCGCGGCGGCGATCGCGCGGAAGTGGGCCTCGAGCCCCGCCTGGCTCGGCCGGTTGTAGTAGGGGCAGACCAGCAGGAGCCCGTCCGCGCCCGTCTCTTCCACGAGCTTCACCAGCTCGATGGTCGCGCGGGTGTCGTTCATGCCCGCGCCCGCGATCACCGGCACGCGCTTCTTCGTCTGCTCCACCACGATGCGCACGACGCGCACGTGCTCGTCGTAGTCGAGCGTGACGCTCTCGCCGGTGGTGCCGCAGGGCACGAGCCCGTGGATGCCGCCCACGATCTGCCGCTCGACGAGCGAGCGCAGGCTCTCCTCGTCGACGAGCTCATCCCGGAACGGAGTGACGAGCGCGGTGTACGCGCCCTGATGACGACTCATGCGCGAACGATTCGCAGACCACGCGCGCCGGGTCAACGCGGCGGTGGGGGGCGGAGGCCGAGGCGCGTCGGACGAGCGCGGCGGGCGTGGGCTCGCGACCCGAGCTCAGCGTCTCGGTGACCGCCGCCGTGAGGAGCGAACGGGCAATCCACACGAGTGACCGGAGGACGAGCGTGAGGTCGTCTGGTGTTCGAACCGAGCTGCCGGCTCGAGCGACGATGCGCGCGCCGTGAGGCTGAACGTCGAGCCTGCGATTCGCGAGCGCGCTTCCATCGCGCGCCCCCCTGCGCTACGCCGGTCCGCGATGAAGCGGCTGAAGCTCCACCACTGGATCCTGATCGCGATGCTGCTCGGCGCCGGGATCGGGTTGCCGCTGAGCTGGCTCGGCGCGCGCGGCGACGTCGATCCGGACACCGTCGCGACCGTCGCGCACGTCGGCAAGAAGCTCGGCGATCTCTTCTTGCGCCTGCTCCAGATGCTCGTGGTGCCGCTCATCTTCACGTCGCTCGTCAGCGGCGTGACGGGCATGGGCGACCTGCGAAAGCTCGGGCGGCTCGGCTGGCGGACGCTGACGATTTACATGGTCACGAGCTTCCTCGCGATCGTCACGGGCATCGTGCTCGTAAACCTGATCGCGCCAGGCGCGGGCGCGGATCTCGCGCTGCTGCAAGCGGGCAGCGAGGGGCACGAGCTGCCGTCGGTGGTCGGGCAAGAGCGCGGCGTCGGTGAGGTGCTCTGGGCGCAGCTCGAAGGGATGATCCCGAAGAACCCGCTCCAAGCCGCCGCGAACGGCGACATCTTGCCGCTCATCTTCTTCGCGCTCGTGCTCGGCGTGTTCTTGAGCCTCGTGGAGCACGGCGCGGCGCCGAAGCACGAAGCGAGCTACCGCGAAGGCGCGCCGTCGAAAGAAGCGGAAGAGCAACGCACGCTGCGTGAGAACGTCGCGCTCGTTCGGCGCTTCTTCGAAGGCTTCTTCGCGGTGATGATGCGCCTGACCCTCGCGGTGGTCGCGCTCGCCCCGATCGGCGTGTTCGGCTTCATGCTCAGCGCCGCCGCCGGTCACGGGCTCGCGGCGTTCGAGGCGCTCGGGCTCTACGCGCTCACGGTGTTCGCGGGCCTGCTGCTGCACGCAGGCGTCACCCTCCCCACGATCGTGTGGGCCTTCGCGAAGCGCTCGCCGCTCCAACACGCCAAGGCCATGACCCCCGCGCTGCTGACCGCGTTCAGCACCGCGTCGAGCAACGGCACGCTGCCGCTCACCATGAAGTGTGTCGAAGAGTCGGGCGTGCCGAACGAGGTGAGCTCGTTCGTGCTGCCGCTCGGCGCGACGATCAACATGGACGGCACCGCGCTCTACGAGGCGGTCGCGGTGCTCTTCATCGCGCAGGTCTACGGGATGGATCTGAGCCTCGGACAACAAGCGGTGGTCGCGCTCACCGCGTTGCTCGCGAGCGTCGGCGCGGCCGGCATCCCGCACGCGGGCACCGTGATGATGGTCGTGGTGCTGAGCGCGGTCGGTCTTCCGACCACCGCGGTGGGGCTCATCCTCGCCGTCGATCGCGTCCTCGACATGTGCCGCACGACGGTGAACGTGTGGAGCGACTCGGTGGCGGCCGTGGTGGTCGCGAAGATGGCGGGGCTGAGCGCGGACGCGCCGAAGTCTTCGACCTGACGACGGTCGCTCGCGGCCGAAACCGTCACGGACTTTCGAGCATCGAGCGCATCGCGACGCGACGCGTTTCGAACCGCGCATGCCCTCGTCGAGAGCCGCGTGAGCCGTCGTCGAGTGAGGCTAGCTCACCGTCCGCACGTCGGGGTAAACGCGGACAACTCGCGCGAGGCAGCAACTTTCCTGTATCGTGGTGACTCCGGAAACGTTCCGGGCCCGCTCGACCGTGGGGGATGACTCGGCGGCGGATGTCCTTGCTCACGAGGTGTGGAATGAAACTGGGGCTTCGTTCGGGCTCGCTCTCGCTCGCTTTGCTTCTCGGCATCGCCGGCGCGGGCTGTGGAGATGACGACGGCATGGTGGAGGTCGACTCCGGCATGGACGCTGGTGGTGGCGTCGACGCGGGACCGCCTCCGGAAGACACGGGTCCGGTGGACACGGGAGTGGATGCTCCCGAGCCGGTGCCCCAAGCGAACGTGCGAGTCGCCCACTTGTCCCCCGACACCGGGCCGGTCCGCCTCTGCATCGACCTGCGCGTGGGCGACACCCGCGTCGCGGGCCTCGGTCCTCTTCCGACGGATGGCGTGATTCCGTTCCGTGGAATCAGTCCGTACATCGCGCTCGACATCGAGGAAGGCATCACCTACCGGGTGAAGGCATTCGTCGTGGAGGGAATCGGCGACACGGTCGACTGCACGATGGACGGCGACCTCGAGCTCGACGTTCCCTCCTCGGAGCTCGAGGAGGACGCGTACTACATGGGCGCGGCCATCGGCTTCACGACCGAGCAGAGCGTGTGTGGTCTGACCTTCGACATGCCGTGTGGGGATGACCAGGCGGCGCGTATCGCGCTCTTCAACGACGACGGCGTCACGGACGACACGTTGGCGAAGGTCCGCGTCGTTCACGCAGTGCCGAATCTCTTCCCGATCGAGGTCTGCTACGACCCCGACACCGCGGAGGGTGAGATGGCGCCGGTGTCGTTGTTCGCGTCGGTGGCGTACGGGTCGGCGAGCGACTACTTCGAGTCCGAGGCGGCCATCACCACGGGTTCGTTCCGCATCTTCCCGGCCGCCGCTGCCGCGCCACCGTGCACGGCGATCCCGGAGGTTCGGCCCGAGCTTCCCGAGGTGTTCATCCCGGCCACGTTCGAGGCGATCCGCGATCAGTTCAACACGCTGAGCCCCGGCAGCGGCGCCAACATCGCGACCACGTTCGAGCTCGACACCATCCGTTCGGTGTTTGCGATCGGCATTGGTCCGCAGCCGGCCGGGCCGGGCAATGCGAACGGCGTCTTGATCATGCCGTGGCGCGACATTCCGGGCGCGCCGGCTCCCTGACCGCGTCAATCGCGAACACTGACGAAGGCTCGCTTCGGCGGGCCTTCGCTCTTCCGTCCGCGCGTGCCGACGCACTCCCCTCCGGTCATGCTCCGGCCCCATGAGCTCGCATCCCGAGAGCGCGCGTCCGTTGCCCGTCCTGCGGGCGCTCCTCGACGCCATCGATCGCGACGTCCTCCAGCTCTTCGCCCGCCGCATGGGCATCGTGGCCGAGATCGCGGCTTATAAGCGCCATACCCGCACGCCCATTCGCGACCTCGCGCGGGAGCGGGAGGTGCTGCGCGATCGTGCCGACCGCGCGGAGAAGCTCGGGCTGCCCGCGAGCGTGATCGAGAGCGTGTACCGGCTGCTGATGCTCGCGAGCCGCGATCGGCAGGCCGCGCTGCGCGCCGAGGTACCGGAGGATCAGGCGCCGGAGACGATCGCGATCATCGGCGGCGAGGGCGGCATGGGGCGCGCGATGGTGCGCCTCTTCGGCGACCTCGGGCACGCGGTGTTGGTGGCGGACGTCGCGACGAAGCTGCGTCCGATCGAGGCGGCGAAGCTGGCTGACGTGGTGGTCGTGAGCGTGCCCATCCGCGCGACGGTCGACGTGATCCGCGAGCTCGGCCCGCACGTGCGCGAGGACGCGCTCCTGATGGACGTGACCAGCGTGAAGGAAGCGCCGCTGAAGGCGATGCTCGAGAGCACGCGCGCGAGCGTGCTCGGCACCCACCCGATGTTCGGGCCGGGCGTGCACTCCTTCACCGGACAGCGCGTGGTGGTCTGCGAAGGCCGCGGCGAGGCTTGGGCGACCTGGGCGAAGGAGGCCTTCCGCGCGCGCGGGCTCGTGGTGACCGAAGCGAGCGCCGAGCAGCACGACCGCGCGATGTCGATCGTGCAGGTGCTCAACCACTTCCAGACGCAGGTGATGGGCCTCGCCCTCGCACGCGCGGGCGTGCCGCTGGAGGACACGCTCGCGTTCACCTCGCCCGCGTACCTGTTGGAGGCCTACGTGGTCGGCCGCCACTTCGCGCAGAGCTCGACGCTCTACGGCCCGATCGAGATGCTCAACCCCCGCGTCGAGCAGGTCACCCGAACCTTCCGCGACGCCGCCACCGAGCTCTCCGAGATCCTCGTCTCCGGCGATCAAACACGTTTCGACGCGGTCTTCTCGGAAGTGCGTGGCTACCTCGGCGAGTCCTTCACCGCCGAAGCCCTCGAACAATCGCGCTTCTTGGTGGATCGTCTGATCGAGCTGACCGCGGGTCGCTGAGCGGGCGGCGCGTTCGCCCTCGATTCGAACCGAGAAGACGTCGTCGGTGGACGGGTGTCAGCTCGTGAGGTCTTCGAGGTCCGCGAGCAGCTCGCTCGTGTGGAGCGCGCTGAGATCGCCCCAGATCCTCGGCGTGTCCTCGTTCGTCAGGCTCACCGGGCCGAGCGTTTGGCGCGGCTCGTCGAGTGGGGCGCCGAGGTAGATGCCGGGGTCGAGCGGGAGGACCACGAGGTGCTCGCCGAGCTCCTTCTGCCACGCGTACACGCGGCCGCCCTGTTCGGAGGCGTCGCGTCGCCAGCCGCGGCGATCGAGGCCGAGCACCTTGCCGGTCGGGACGACGCGGCCCGCGAAGCGCGTCAGCGTGGACGACGCGCGCTCGGCGTCCGTGAGGCGATGGATCGGGCGCGCGAGTTGCGCGAAGGGCTGCACCACGCGGTGATCCGCGAGGCGGTCGCCCCAGCGACGGAGCTCGTCTTCGGTGGCCTCGATCGGATGCAGGAGGCCGATCGAGAAACGTGCGTCGAAGGTGAGCGGGCGATCGTCGAGGTCGAGGTATTCGTCGGGCGTCACGCCGAAGGTCGACACGCGGGTGTCGCCTTCGTAGGCGCACCATACGAGACGACGGGCGAGGTGCTGCAAGAGCGGGTGGCGCGAGAAGCTCGCTTCGAAGTGTTCGACCGAGAAGCGGCGGCCGAGCGCGAGCGCGTGTTCGAGGCGTGGGGCCTGCTCGCGGAGCACACGTTTGACGTCCTTCTTGAGCGCCTTCCAGCGCGCGAGGGCTTCCTGGCCGAGCTCCTCTTCGTCCGCACGCGGCTTCGGGAGATCCGCGAGACGTTTGCCCTGCGCGTCGACGATCGCCGGCGCGAGATCGTCGTCCACGATCATCGCGAACGAGCGCGGCCCGTAGTCGAAGCTCGCGCCGCCGTCCGCGTCGAGGCCGAGATCCGGCACCAACCGATCGACGAGATCGTCTTTGGTCAGACCGAGCTCCTTCGCGCGGGCGGTCAGCACCTTCTGGGCGTGTTTCGCGAGCGCGCGCGAGCGGGCCTGGGTCAGGCGATGGATCGCGGCGAGTCCCGCCATTCCCGAGGCGAGGGCGAGCACGTCGACGGCGGCTTGGGCGCGCTGCGGGAGCCCGCCCGGCGCCCACTCGCGCGCGCGCTCGCCGAGGATGCGGAGCGTCGCAGGTGCGCCGAAGAGGCCGAGCACGTCGAGGCCGAAGCCGTGCTTCGGTGGACCGCCCGCAGCGAGCCAGAGCACGAAGAGGGTCCACGCGAACCGATCGAGCGACGCGGGGTCGCAGGCCTCCGCGATCCGCGCGAGCGCGGGATGAGGCGCCTTGCGATCGGAGAGCGCGAGGAGCTCCACGAGGGTGCGGGTCGCGTCCGCCGGCAACACGCGGCCGTCGCGCAGGCGTGGACGCGCGAGCACCTCGACGTTCACGAAGCTCGGCAGCTTCGGGGCCTTCTTCGGCGCGGCCTTCGTGCTCGCGCTCACTTCCGCACCGAGCGTCTCCGCGCCGGCCGCCGCGAGCACTTCCTCGACCACCTTCGGCGCCTTCGCGCGCACGTGCTCCAGCGCGCGCGCGTAGCTCGTCGCGTCTTTGCCCTTCGCGGTCGCGAGCGCGGCGACGAGCCCGATCGCGGCGGCGCGGGGGTGCTTCGTCAGCCACTTCCCCGCGTCGTCGCCGACCTTCTTCGAGGTTGCGAAGAGGTGACCTGCGAGGGTCGCGACGCGCGGGGAGTCGACGGGCAGGAGCGCCGAGAATCGATCGGGCTGTCGACGCACGTAGGGCAGCAGTAGCTCGAGCGCGGAGAGTCCGAAGCGCGCGAGGATCGCTTCGACGTCATCGAGCTGTCCGTACCAGCGGGTCTGCGGGATCTCGCGTAGCACTCGAAGGGCGGTCTCGTCCTTCAATCGCATCACTTGGAAGAGAAAGAACGTCTTGTCCGCTTCGGCGTCGATCCACTTCAGCGTTGCGGCTTCGTCCTCCGCGACCTCGTCCTCGAAGAGCGTCGCGGGATCGCGCTTGCCCCAGTCGAGGCGTTCTTCGTGCGGCACCTCGCGAAGCTCGGCCGTCGCGCTCTTCTTGCTCCTCTTCGCCGCCGCCTTCGTCGGCTTCTTCGCCGCGCTCCAGGGTGGGCTCGCGAGATCGTCCGGCAGCGCGTCGGCTTCCGGCGCGTCGTCGGTCGTGAGCATCGAGCGCAGCGCGAGCAGGAGCGGGCGCCGCATCACCGAGTCGCGGTAGCGATCGAGCTTCGGAAGGCGCGCCCCGAGGAGCTCGTCGATCGCCGAACGCGCGGCGTCGGGCTCGCGCTCCATCGCGCGCAGCAGCACCGGGAGCACTTCTTTCTCGCGGTGGGCGGCCTCCGCGAGCACACGCAGCGCATCGACTCCGCCGAGGCGCGCGACGTGATCGGTCGCGCTCGTGAGCTCGAGCGGCGCGTTCGGCGTTCCGTCGGCGCCGTAGGGCTCGTAGTCGTGCGCGGCGGGATCGTAGGCGAAGCCGCGCACGTGACTGCGGAGCGCGGCGAGCGCGCGCAGACCACCGAGGGCCGCGAGCTCGGCCACGCTCGGGAGTCCGTCGATCCCCCATCCTTGGGTGGCAGGCGCGACGCGCCGCATCGGATCGCGCAGCACCGCGACGGAGAAGAGCGTGCCCGGATCGTCGTCACCGCGGAGCGCGTGGTGGAGGTCGTCGTCGGTCAGGAGATCGTCCGCGAAGGGCAGCGCGGCGGCGAGGGCCCAATGGACGTTCGAGTGTCGGCCGCGCTCGGCGAGGTGCGCACGTGCACGTGTCGCGGCGTCGTCGCGCAGGGTCGGCGCCTCCCGCAGCACCTCGCGCAGCGCGAGCCAGCGCTCGTCGTCGTCGGCATCCGTGCCCGGCTCGATCCACGACAGCTCTTGGGTGTAGATGCCCACGCTCGCCGCGGACGACTGCGCCCACGCGCGCGACGCCATCACCACGTCGACGAGGAAGCCTCCTCCGCCGACCGGCGCGGCGAAGCGCGCGACGTCGATCACGCGGCTCGGATGCCGGTACGTCGGGCGGGGACCGAAGAGCGCGAGCATCGCGCCGTAGAGCGCGACGTCGGGCGCGGGAGGGGTCGGTCGCGCGAGGAGGTCGAGCAGGGTCCGCTGCAGCTCGCGCGTCGCCTCGGGCGCGTGCGCGACCCCGTCTTCGATCGGCTTCTTCGCAGGTTCGAGCGCGCGCTGCAGATCCGTCCACGTCGTCATCGGCCCCTCCAGGGGGCGCACGGTATCGCGGCCGGGCTTGGCGCGGCACTCGCGTTTCGGGGCGCGTGCGTCGGGGGATCCTCGCCGGAGCGGCGGGCAGGTGCGAGGTGTCGCGACGTGCTCGGCCCCACGCGCGGCCGGCCGGACGGGACGCGGTCCGACCTGCGCGACCCGTCACGCGCGGGGCTTTCCCTTCCGCGCGCGCCTCGCTATCACGCGCCCATGAGCTCCCCGCACGCGGCGACGCCGTACAAGCCGAAGCACCACGTCCGCATCGTGACCGCCGCCAGCCTCTTCGACGGGCACGACGCGGCGATCAACATCATGCGGAGGCTGCTGCAGGCGAGCGGCGCGGAGGTGATCCACCTCGGACACAACCGCTCGGTGAAGGAGATCGTCGACTGCGCGATCCAAGAGGACGCGCAGGGCATCGCGCTCACGAGCTACCAGGGCGGCCACGTCGAGTACCTGAAGTACATGGTCGACCTGCTGCGCGAGGCGGGCGC
>ERZ761607.913-NODE-913-length-41873-cov-12.492730_pt1 | contig 41873 bp, 35 predicted proteins | sample MGYA00511164_ERZ761607 | MGnify/ENA primary metagenome ERZ761607 (study PRJEB28899, sample SAMN02445080) | bioreactor sludge metagenome | biome: EBPR sludge | place: Australia: Brisbane, Thorneside Wastewater Treatment Plant | collected 2011-06-22 ...
CGAGTCCGGGGCCGGGGCGAACGAGTCCGGGGCGGGCTTGCAATGCGGCGCGGGGCGGCCAAGTCTGCGCGTCATGCCGCGCCTTCTGTCTTTCCTCAGCCGCCGTTTTTGGACGGGCGGGTGCGTGCTGCTGGCGGCGGGGGTGGTTTTCCAGGCGCCGGTCAAGGACCATGTCCCGTGGCTGGCGCTGTTTTTTTACGCCACGCCGAAGCCCTGCCTGGCGGCGCTGGCGCTGGCGCTGGCGCTGTGGCCCGGCACGCGGACCCGGCAGAGGCTGGAGGCGCTGGCGGTGGTGGCCGTGTTGTGCGTGTGGTGGTGCCGGGATTCGTGGCGGAGCGGGCCTGAGGCGGCGCGGGAGCCGCGCGCGGGGGATGTGCGCGTGCTTTTCTGGAATCTGGCCCGCCCCGAGGGGGTGCATGAGGGCATGGTGGAGCTGGTGGATGAGCTGCGGCCGCACATCGCGGCTTTTGTGGAGCCGGGGCGCGGCGCGGGGGAGCGGCTGAAGGACTACGAGGCGCGGCTGCCGGGCTACGAGGCGGCGTGGATGCCGCGCGGCATCCTGTGGCTCTCACGCACGCCCTCGCGCTACCGGGAGCGGGGGAAGCTGGAGGGGGCGGGGGCTTTTGCCAGGTTCGATGTGAGCGGGCTGGGCCCCGTGTTCACCGTGGTGGTGGCGGATGTGTACCAGCACCCTTTCCGCTCCCGCAAAGGCCAGCTCGACGAGGTGCTGGCGCATTCCCCCGGCCTCCCGGACGCGCTGCTGGCGGGGGATTTTAACACTCCGCTGGAGTCGGCGCTGCTGGCGCCCGTCCGCGCGCGCTTCACCAACGCGCTGGAGGCGGCGGGCCGGGGCTTCAAGGAGACGTGGCCGGTGGGACTGCCGCTGCTGAGCCTGGACCAGGTGTGGGCGGGGCCGGACTGGGAGGTGGTGGAGGCGCGGAAAATCTGGCGCGTGAGGCACAGCGACCACGCGGCGGTCTTTGTGGTGCTGCGGCGGCGCTGAGCCTCAGGCGGCGCGGGCGCGGATGGCGCGGCCGAGGTGGCGGATCCACTCGGGATGCTCCTTGAGCAGGGCGGCCAGGGCGGCGCGCTCGCCGGCGCCGGCGCGGCCGGCGGCGAAGGCGTCGAGCCGGGCGCGGATGTCCCCGGGCGGGTCGCCCATGTCGTGGCCCTCGACTTCGGGGGCCATGCGGCGGAGGAATGAGGCGAGGATGGAGAGGTCGTGTTCAGCGTTCATAATCGGTGCGGCACGGGGTGGATGCGCGGGGCGGGCGGGACTTGCGCAAAAAGATGATTTTTTTCACTGCGAGGGTCCGAGGATGGCGTCGGCGCCCTCGCCGCAGGCTTCGAGGAGGTCCTGCCAGGTGATTTGCAGGGTGGGCTCGCGCCGGGCGAGGTAGGCGAGGGTCTCGTCGCGGATCTGCTCCATGGCCTCCTGCTTTTTGCGGGAGATGGTGCCCTCGTGGCAGCCGCCCCAGAGCAGGCAGAGATCCCGCTGCTTCACTTCCTGGAGCAGGGAGAGGCGCAGGACGAGGAGGGCCTCGGCGTCCACCCGGCTCATGGCGTGGAGGAGGGCGTCGCGCAGGAGCTGGGCCAGGGGCGTCTCCTGCGGCGCGGCGGCCTCGTCGCGCGCCAGGCGCTCGATGGGGTCGGAGCCGTCGCCGTCGTCCGCGAGGCTGGTGGCCGGGACCATGCGGCGGTGCTTGCGCAGGAGCTCCAGCCAGGCGTTCGAGGCCATGGCGCGCAGGAAGCCGGCCAGGGGGCCGCCGCCAGAGTAGGCGGCCAGTTTTTGATGCGCCCAGAGCTTTTCCATGACAATGCCGAGCACCTCGCCGGCATCCGCCGGGCTGGCTCCCTGGGCCAGGAGACGGGAGAGGATGGCGGGCTTCATCTCGGTGTCGAAGCGCCGCCACGCCGCCTTGTCACCCTCCAGCAGGTCCTGGGCAAACTCGAAGTCGGCGGCGTGAAACGCGGGGGATTCGTCAGTGGGCATGGGCGCTTTTAACTCATGGCGGGCGGGCGGACAAAAGGAAAAGCCGCGCCGCCCGTGAAAGCGGATGCCGCGCGCGCGCCGCTGGATGCCGCGCGCCGCAAATGCGGCGGCGCGCGGAGAAACGCGCGGGAGACACGTTTTGACTCAACCCGCCATCCGCGTAGAGATGGCCGCCACAGCATGACCTCCTTTCAAAAGACCTTCGGCCAGCTCAAGACCGAGCTGCAAAAATCCATCGTCGGCTATGACGAGCTGCTCGCCGACGTGCTCGTGGCCGTCTTCGCCGGCGGCCACATCCTGCTGGAGGGCGTGCCCGGCCTGGGCAAGACCTTCCTGGTGCGCACGCTCTCCCAGGTCATCGGCCTGGAGCCCGGCCGCGTGCAGTGCACGCCGGACCTGATGCCCGCCGACATCCTCGGCACCCACATCGTCAACGAGAACGAGCACGGCCGGCGCATGATGTATTTCGAAAAAGGCCCGGTCTTTAAAAACCTGCTGCTGGTGGACGAGATCAACCGCGCCACGCCCAAGACCCAGGCCGCGCTGCTGGAGGTGATGCAGGAGCGCAACGTCACCACCGGCGGCGAGCGCCATCCGCTGCCGGAGCCCTTTTTCGTGCTCGCCACGCAGAACCCGATGGAGATGGAGGGCACCTACCCGCTGCCCGAGGCGCAGCTCGACCGCTTCATGTTCAAGATCAAGGTCCCCTTCCCCGATCTCGACTCGCTCGTGGAAATCTCCCGCCGCACCACCGGCTTCGACGAGGCGAAGCTGGAGAGCGTGCTCAGCGGCGCGGACCTCATCCAGCTCCAGCACGAGCTGGCCGAAACACCCGTGGCCGACCCCGTGGCGCGCTACGCCTCCCGCCTCGTGCTCGGCACGCACCCGGAGCAGCCTGACGCGCTGCCGGAAGTGAAGCGCTTCGTCGCCTATGGCAGCAGCCCGCGCGGCCTTCAGGCCCTCATCCGCGGCGCGCGCGTCTGGGCCGCCGTGCATGGCGCCACCGCCGTCTCCACCGGGGACGTGCGCGCCCTCGCCCATGTGGCCCTGCGCCACCGCGTCATTTTAAACTTCGAAGGCGAGGCCCAGCAGGTCAAAGTGGACGACATCATCACCAAGCTGCTCGACCAGGTCAAAACCCCGGCGCAGGAGGCGGCGTGAGCGTCGGCGCGCTCACTCTCGCGGCGGCAAAGGCGGAGGCGCGGGCGGCTGCGCTACCGGAGCCTCCGCGCGCGCCGCCAGGCGTAGAATGATGAAGACACCGATAAGACCGAAAGAAAGCATCACGATGCTTTTGGTCAGATCCGGCTCTTCACCCTCGGCCAAAATGATGAAATCAGCGGCGAGGTTTATGTCGAGCTTGTGGAGCTTGTCCCGCGTGCGGGAGTCCGATTGAATGCCGAATTTAATTAACCCGGAGATATCCCTCTTCATACGCAGCTTGTCCGCATGACGAGCAAGCTCCCCAATGACAGCCTTCTCCATTTGTTCGCCAGCCTTGTTTATTCCCTCCATGGCCGCGAGGATTTCCTTATCCTTGGTGGACATGAGAATTTGAACCTGCGTGTCAAGGCTCTCGCCTATGGGCCGCACCGGAATAAAGATTTGGGTGGGCTTGCCGAACCTCTGTGTGTGCGCCGCCTCGACCAGATTCAACTGCGCCTCCTTCAAAGTCACCCACTCCGCCGAGGGCCGGGTCTTGATGAAATCCGCCGCGCTGATCTCCAAAGGCGCGCGGTTTTTTAGCGCGGTGTAAATGCCCTGCACGCCACCCCACAGTAGGGCGATGACGAAGATATAGCCGAGACAACCCTGACTGATAGCTCCTCTAGGAAGGGGGATTTTTTGAATTTTCATGAAGAGCGCAGCTTGACGAAAAGCCGGTTTTCCAGGCAAGACGGGTTTCATTTTTGGAAAAAAAATCGAGAAACTCCACCCGCCCATGAATCCCCCGCCATTGCCACCCCAAACCTGGTCGCAGGATGAAGTCACCGCATATTTGAACCAGCCCTTTCTTATTGCGGGAAAACCCGTGCCTGGCACGGAAGGCATGTCCATCATGCAGATCGAGGATGAAATTCTGCGCGGTGGCAGATTCCGGGTCTTCCTTTGGAACTTCTCCGTCATCGTCGTGAGCTTCCAGCGCGGCACCGGCGTCCGCTTCATCCGTTCCAACGAGGGGCCGGGGCTTTATGCCTGGCCTTGGACATTGCTCTCGGCACTCGTCGGCTGGTGGGGGTTCCCCTGGGGAATTTTTTTCACCATCCATACCTTCTGGATCAACTGCATGGGCGGGCGTGATGTGACACCGGATTTGCTCGCCTCCGTGACCGGACCAGAGCGCGCCGCCAGTGTACTTGCCCGTGCCGCCAAACCGCGCGCAGGATTCTGGCTCTGGCTGCTGCGCAGCTTTATCCTCATGATCCCCGTCGTCCTATACGCGCTGATTGCCTGGCTGGCTTCCCTGTAAGTTCGTCAGCGGCGGCTTGGAAATGCGGTGTCACCAGCGAAGGGCGGGAACCTCCTCCTTTCAGCCTCCAACAAAGACCCGCATTCATGCCGCAAACATCCGTTGCCTGTCCCACCCGCGCCCCCCATCCTTTTGATAGCCCCGCCGTCAGGGACCGTGTATTCTGCCGCCATGCCCGCCGTCGCCATCAAGCTCAACGCGCCCAGCGTCCATACCCCGCCGAAGCCGCCCAGGATCACCGAGGCGGAGTATGAGGCCATCCTGGCGAAGTCTGAGGACAAGCTGGAGTTCCGCGACGGCAGGATCATCGCCATGGCGGGAGGCGGCGCATCGCACTGTCTGGTGAAAGGAAATCTGCTCCGGCAATTCAGCAATGCCCTCGCCGGGCGCGGCTGCCGGGTCTTTGACAGCGACATGAAAGTCAAAGTCGAAGCCACCGGGCTGAACACCTTCCCGGATCTCTCCATCGTCTGCCTCAAACCGCGCCTCACCGCCAACGGCCTCACACTGCTCAATCCCGGACTCATCGCCGAGGCGCTCAGTCCGGGCACCGAAGGCTACGACCGTGGTGAAAAATTCTGGCACTACCGCCATCTGCCCGAGCTGCGCTGCTATGTGCTCGTCTCCACCGCGCAAGCGCTGGTGGAGGTGTATGAGCGGCAGACGGATGAGAGCTGGCGCCTGACTTCCTTCGACGGCTGGCAGGCGGTGGTGAGGCTGGAGGAAATGCGCGTGGAGATTCCCCTCAGCGGCATCTACGCCCTCACCGCGCTCGACCCCGAGCACCCGCTGGATGAGACCGCCGCGGGCGCAGATGAGGAGGCCCCGCAGGCATGAGCCAGGCCGCCCTTGAGCGCGAGGACCTCTTTGACGCCGCCTTCCTCGACCGGCTGCGCTCCCTGGCCGTGCGCCTGCGCAAACGCCGCGCGCTCTCCCGCCGCGGCGCGCAGTCCACCCCGGCCACCGGCTTCACGCGCGAGTTCAAGGACTACCGTCACTACACGCCGCGCGAGGATTACCGCGCCATTGACTGGCGGCTCTATGCGCGGCTCGACAAACTTTTTGTCAGGCTCTACGAGGAGACGCAGGAGCTGAACCTGCATGTGCTCGTGGACACCAGCGCCTCCATGGCCCGGCCCTTCGGGGAAAAACGCCGCCAGGCTCTGCGCTTCGCCGTCGCCCTCGCCTATCTCGGCCTCGCCGCGCAGCAAAGGGTCAGCCTTTATTCCCTCTCGGACACCGTGCGCCAGGAGCTGCCGCCCCTGCGCGGGCAGGGCAACATCGAAAAAGTGATCCAATCAGCGACGCGCCTCGACTTCGGCGGTCTCACCGATCTGGAGCGCGGCTTCACCGAGTTCCGCCCCACCCGCCAGCGTTACGGCGTCATCTTTGTGCTCTCGGATTTCTTCGGGCGTGATGTCAACACCGCCAGCCATGCCATCCAGCGCGCCGCCGCCTGGCCGGGCGAGACGCACTTCGTCCAGATCCTCCACCCCGAGGAGCGCGAGCCGCGGATCGAGGGCGAGGTGGAGCTCGACGAGGTTGAGACCGGCGAGCGCCGCCGCTTCTGGCTCACCCGCCGGGATGTGCAGCGCTACTCCGAGACCTTCGACGCCTTTTGCGACACCCTCGCCCGCGAGTGCGCCGCGCACCGCATGGACTTCATGCAATGCGGCGCCACCGAGCCCTTCGAGGACCGCTTCCTCGATCTCCTGAACCGCGGCTCCGCCCTCGCCGGCGGCGTGTGACACCCTGCTCCCGCGATGCGTTTCCTGGCACCCCATCTCCTGCATCTGGCCTGGCTCGCGCTCATCCCGCTGGCGCTTTACCTCTTCAAGAAAAAAGCCCGCCGCGTGCCCGTCTCCACGCTGCTCTTCTTCCGCTCGCTCGCCCGCGAGCACCAGGAGTCCGCCTGGCTGCGCAAGATCAAAAAGTGGCTCTCCCTGCTGCTCACCCTGCTCATGCTTTTCCTCATCGTCCTGGCACTCGCGCGCCCCGTTGGCGAGGCTGGAGCGGACTCTCCCGGCGCTGTCGTGCTTTTGATGGACCGCTCCGCCTCCATGGCCGCGCGCGATGAAAAAGGCCGCACCCGGCTGGAGGAGGCGCGCCAGCTCGCCCGCGCCAAACTGAAGTCCCTGCCCGAGCAAGTCGTCGTCTCCCTCGTCGCCTGCGATGCCAAGGCGCATGTCCTGCTCTCCCGCAGCCGCAACCGCCGCGAGTGCCTGCGCCTGCTCGATGAACTCTCACCCCGCCCGCTCACCCTGCGGCCGGACATCGCCCTCGTCACCGCCGCGCGCCTCGCCGAGCTGGAGCCCGGCACGCAGGTCTGGCACTTCGGCGACCGCCCCTTCGAGTCCGGCGCGGACCTCGCCTATCAATTCCACAGCGCCGCCTTGGACGCCCCGCTCAATGCCGGCATCACCGCGTTTCAGATCCGCCCCGCCCCGCTCGCGCATGACCGCTACGAGGCCTTTGTCAAAGTCACAGCCGCACCGGCCAACACGCGCCGCGTCACCTCCACGCTCGAGGTCACCCTCGCCGGACGCCTCGCCCAATTGCGCGAGCTGGAGCTGGAGCCGGGAGAAAGCTCCGCCCTCATTCTGCCGCTCGAAGGCGTCAAAGGCCAGCGCATGACCGTCCAGCTCAAGACACCCGGCGACTGCCTCGGCTGGGACGATGCCGTGGCCGCCGTGCTGCCGCGCTCGCGCCCGCTCGTCGTCGCCTGGGTGGCGGAAAACGCCGACCCTTTCACCGAGCTCGCCCTCACCTCCATGATCGAAGCCGGGCGCATCGAAATGCTGCGCGGCACACCCGCCGCCTGGCCCATGAGCGACAAGCCGGATGTCTATGTCTTCGAGCAATGGCTGCCCGACCCCTGGCCCGCCGACCGCCCCGCCATCGTGCTCAATCCGCCCAAATCCGCCGGCCCCGTGCAAGTGCGCCGCCTCACCGGCGCGGGCCTGCCGCATGAAAGCGTGCGCAGCGCCGCGCCCGAGCACCCGGTGCTTTTCCGCGTCTCCAGCAGCCGCCTCGCCATCACCCAGACCGGCGTGCTCGACACCGGCGCGTCATTGGAGCCGCTTTGGATGGCCGGCAGCGAGCCCGTGCTCGCCGCCGGAGAAGTGGAGGGCCAGCGCCTCGTCGTCAGCGCCTTTTCCCCCGCGCGCAGCGAGCAGCTCGCCCTCCTGCCCGCCTTCCCGCTCATGCTGGGGAACGCCCTCTACTGGTGCGCCGAGCAGGCCGCCGCCCTCGCCGAAATCCAGACCCGCCACCCCGGCGATCTCCTCGAAGAAGAAGGCCTGCTGCGCTGGACCGAGTGGGACGGCACACGCTTCCTCGAAACCACCGAAGTGCTCCAGGGCGGCGTCACCGCCATCACCCGCCTCGGCGCCTGGGAAAACGGCGACGACCGCACCGGCGTCAGCGCCCTCGCCTCCGCCGCCGAGACCAGCGTCCCCGCGCGCGCCACAGAGGACTCCGCCTCCGCATCACTGCCCGCCTTCGCCGCCGGCCCCGTCTTCCGCGACTGGCCCGCCATCCTCACCGCCACCCTGCTGTTCCTGCTCCTGCTGGAGAGCTGGCTCTTTCACCGCAAGGCGGTGTATTGAAAGGTTCAAGCAAGCGGCCAAGCCACCGCATGGCCCGCATTGGACACTGCGGACATTCGATTTTTTCCAAGCACTTCTCGCCATGACCATCCTCGACCATTTCAATCTTTCCGGACGCCGCGCCCTCATCACCGGAGGCTCGCGCGGGCTCGGCCTGGAGATGGCACGCGCCCTTGGCGAGGCGGGAGCGCATGTCATCATCACAGGCTCCAGCGCGGAAAACCTGCACAAGGCCTGCGAGGAGCTGTGCAGCGAGGATTTGCACGTCACCTCGCTCCAGGCGGACCTCTCGAAGCCTGCGGAGGCGGAGCGGTTGTGTGATGTCGTGCTCAAGGAGCACGCGCCCATTGACATCCTCATCAACAATGTCGGCGGGCGCCGCATCAACACGCCGACGGAGGATCTGGGGCTCGAGGACTGGCAGCGAATCCTCGACTTGAACCTGACGCAGGCCTTCATCCTCACCAAACGCATCGGCGGAGCGATGATCCCGCGCAAGTGGGGCCGCATCATCAACATCGCCTCCATCAACGCGCTCTGGCCCGGCAAGGCGATGCGCGGTCGCAGCTACGAGGCCTCCAAAGGTGCTCTCGCCATGTTCACGAAGGCCGTGGCTGCTGATTGGGCCGTGCATGGCATCACCGTGAACGCCATCGCGCCCGGTCCGTTCCTGACGGATGCGAACAAGCGCTGGATCGGCGAAAGGCCCGATTTCGAGGACGAAGTGGCCGCCAGCATCCCGATGGGCCGCTGGGGCAGGCCGGAGGAGATCGGCCCGCTGGCCCTGTATCTGGCCAGCGAGGCCGGCAGCTTCATGACCGGCAGTGTTTTGGTGCTGGATGGCGGGAAGCTGCTGTGGTGAAGTCCAAATGGCTGGCTTTCTGGCAGGCTCATCAGCCAGGCATTGCAGCACGCCGAGGATGAGGAGCTGGAGCGCTTTCAAGATGAGGATGGCCTGGGGACGGTTTCCGCGGCGAAACGTCACCCGGAGTCTGCGGACGAATGGAAAGGGGGCGACTGTGGACCGCATGGAGGGGATGCGTTCACGGATCCCGGCTGCCGAGGCGGGCGAAGAGCTCGCGGCAGAGCGTCTCGCGATCCTCGCCGTCTCGAAAGGCGTGCAACACGCTACTCCGTCAACCAGCGCAACCAGGACGGCCCCTGCCGGCAGCAGGCGGAGCACTGGCGGCCCATGCCGCGCCTTTGAAAAACCAGCCCACATAAAAAACGAGCATCAGCACGATGCCCGCCAGTTTGGCCGGCAGCGGAGCAAAGACGGCGGCGAGCGGCTGAAGGGCGGGCAAGAGCGGGGCGGGCGGCGGGGGCGTGATGGCTGGAAAGTGCCAATCCAGCCTGGTGGCCGCACGACGGGCGGAGCAGGCCTCACGAGTCAGTCCGGTCCACACCAGGAGCACACGCCCGGTGCGCAGCATCTCGATGAAATCTCCCTGCGGCCCGCGCTTGGCCCGCAAGGCCGCGAGCACCTGGCTGGGAAAAGAGTCGGAGGAGGCGGGCATGCGATGGAGGGAGGTTCAAACTTGAGGCGGCGCGTTGGATTCGAGCAGCGCGGTCACGAGGCGCAGGCGGTCCACCAGGGTGGTGTCATGCCGGGCCACCTTGCGCATGAGCGCCCGCAGCACGGCGGGTGCCTCGCTTGCCTGCGTCCGCAACTCGGCGAGCATGAGCAGCAGCAGCTCAAAGCAGTCCCAGTGGGAGAGGCGGTCCGGCACGTCCGACAGCGGTGTCAGCGGCACTGCCTGCAGCGCCTCCAGGATCAGCGGCAGGCACTCCGGGCGTGGTGCCGCACGCAGCAGGGCCAGCGCCGCCTGAAGCGGACCCGCTCGGCCGCTGCGCAGAAGCTCCACCAGTCGCTGGGGCGCATCTTGCATCCCCGTCAGCAACTCCGCCGCGATGGCGCTGCCGGGCCCGCTGCCCTGAGCGTATGGCAACAGCACCTTCGTGTCCGTTTCCGGCGTGAGCTGCATCGCCTGCCAGACCACGGCAAAGCCCGCGAGCTGCGGCGGCAGGGCCGCGGGAGGCGGTTCCGATGGAACGCCCGTCAGCAGCAGCCGCTGGCGGACACCGAGATCCGCCTGTTCCTCATGCAGCGCCGCTTCACGCCTCTCCAAGTCCTCCACCGAGAAGCCGCTCCAGCCAGCGGGCAGATAGCGATGCCCTCGACGCACCCAGCCGGCAGGCATCGGCCATAAAACCTCCCGTTCATGCGGCCCAAGCCGCGCCCAGGATGCCAGCCAGGTCATCACCTCCGGCTTGAGCATGAGAGCGACATGCACACTCCATGCCTCGCCCGTGAAGCGGCCGTCATCGCCGCGCTGTTCGGTGCAGGTCACCATGCCGCAGCCGCAGCAGGCATGCACGGCCCACGCCTGGAAACCCGGCTCCAGCAGCACGGGGCGGTGCAGCCGTTCATCACAGCCGCAGTCCACCCGGCGATCTTCCAGCACCTTTTCCGCCGGTGGCGGATGGCTCATCTGATGCCGACGTAGCGCATTCATGATCGTTTTATCGGAGACCTCCGGGACGACGCGTTTTCAATCCCTGAGCCGCCAGCCAGACCGCCAGACCAAGGGAGCCGCTGCCAACAACCAGATGAATGCCCATGCAGGTCCAAAACAGCGCGGGAGCTGCCTCACGCACCACCGTGCGACGCAGCCCGCCTTTAACTGATAGCCGGATCTGTCCATTCTCGAAACCATCCCTGGCCTGCCAGCCCATAAACGCCACCACGGCGAGCAAGGCCAGCAGCATGCCGAGCAAGCCGCCCTTTTGTCCGGCTGACGCAGTTACATTCACATCATTGGCAACAACCGCCCCGGCAGGAACCGCGGTCACGTCCACATCGTCAGCGTATTCATAATCAGGCTCACGGAACTCGCTCTTGATGCGGGCGATGATCTCCTCCCGACGGTCCCGGGCCCACTCGGGCATCTGCGACCATGCCTTCGCGGTGGGAAAATAGATCACATGATGCGCCCGCCCGGTCAGCATCTCGCCGCTGATGTCCAGCCGCTGCCACGCACCGGCGTGAAGTTCCTCATAAAACATGCAGTCCCGGCCGCGATGTCCGACACGCCAGCCGCGTTCATGGTCCAGTGCCGTGGTATCGGCCTTTGGTGCATGAGATGCATTGGGCACAGGGGGTGGAAGGCTCCTCCGCTAAACCCAAAACTCCCGCCGCACGCCCGGCGTCAGCGCAAAGACCAGCACACCGCCGAGCACTGCGGTCAACGGCAAGGAAAACGAGGAACCGGAGTGATACACCGTGCTCTTCACCCCGCTCGGCAGCACGGTGGTGGTCACCGCCGGCTTGGCCGGACGCATCCCTTCAAGCACCTGCCAGCCGATTGCCAGCAACAGGCCTGCCACCAGATACACCCAGGCCCAGCGCCATCGCCGCAGCAATCCGATGCCTGCCACGAAACTCGCCGGTGGTGCCACCACGATCAGCAGGAACCTGGACAACTCCGTGTTTTGTGTCCCATAACTTCCCGCCAGGATCATCAGGAACGAAAAGAAACTGATCACCGAAAGCGCCGCGCTGCCGAGAATGACCATCCAGCCCAGCAGGGTGACCAGCAGAGAACGGCGGACTGGTGCGGAGGCGGCAGAGTGGCTCATGCGGGGCGGATTGTGGAGCACCAGCGTTGGCTTGCAAGATCAAGTGCGCAGCGCCACCCCGGCCCGCAGAACGTGAAATTTCCTGACCAAACCACCCGCTGTGATTGTTATTGTCCCACCTTCGGTTTTCCATGGCTCCAAACTTCAAGCCCCCCCTTCGCGGCGTCCTGCCGGTTTTCCAAACACCCTGGCTGGACAATGAGACGCTCGACCTCGACACGCTCGAACGGGAGATCGCGTGGCTTTACGACTCTGGTTCGAATGGGATCGTGATGGCGATGGTGTCGGAGACGCTGCGGCTGGACAGCGAGGAGCGCGAGCAACTGGCGGCGGCGGCGTGCCGGTTTGGCAAAAAGCGCGGTGTGGTGGTGATCAGCGTGGGCGCGGAGTCGTCAAAGGTCGCGGAGCGGTATGCGAAGCATGCGGAAAGCGTCGGCGCGGACGCGGTGATGGCGATTCCGCCGGTCTCCATCGGGATCGGCGAGAGCGAGCTGCTGGCGTATTACACGCGCATCATCGAGGCGATCCGCATTCCGGTGATCGTGCAGGATGCGAGCGGCTATGTGGGCAAACCGATGCCCATCGCGATGCAGGCGCGGCTGCTGGACGAGTACGGGCCGGAGCGGGTGCAGTACAAGCCGGAGGCGAGCCCCATCGGGCCGAAGCTGAGCGAACTGCGCGATGCGACGAAGGGTCGTGCCCGTGTGTTTGAGGGCACGGGCGGCCTTGCGCTGGTGGATTCGTTCAAGCGCGGCGTGGTGGGCACGATGCCGGGCGCGGATTTGATTCGCGGCCTCGTTCCGCTTTGGAAGGCGCTGGAGGCTGGTGACACCGCGAAGGCGGATGCCATTCACGGGCCGCTGTCAGCGCTGATTTCGATGCAGACGAGCCTCGATGGCTTTCTGGCGGTGGAGAAGCATCTGCTTAAACGGCAGGGCATTTTCAAAAACACGCTCGTGCGCGGTCCGGTGGGCTTCAAACTCGACGCGGAGACGACGCGCGAGGTGGAGCGGCAGTTTGACCGCATGATCGCGGCCGCCTGCCCGGCCAGCCGGTAATGCAGGATGCGCTGCGCGGCTTCCGACAGCCTCCCATGGTCCGCGCACCCGGTGTCATGCATGTTTGGAGACACAGGCAAAGGAGCGGACTGACAAGTTTATGCGGCGCAAAAAAAAGCGGCTTCCCGAGGGAAGCCGCTGAAGAAGGACGATGCTCTTGTTTCCAATTCACTTCGAGAAGGTGACCTGCTTGCCGCTGGTGGGGGCGGGGGCGACCACATACTGCGGGGATTCCGGGAACGGACGATTCCAGCTTTCTCCGGGCATGGCGACGTTTTTCCAGCAGCGGTCCTGATCGTTTGCACTGCCGACCATGAAGGGCTTGGTGTCCACGACGGTCCTCTTGAACAGGCAGACAATGCCGCCGAAAAGGGTGTGAGTGGTGTTGGCGTAGGTCTCAACGCCAGTGCCGACGATCTTTCCGCTCGTACACATGAGGCGTCCTGCGGATTTGTTGACGATGCCCGTGTAGGTGCTGACCTGCTCGTTGCCGAGATCCACCGTGTCATCCGTGATGTCGAGGACGGTGTCGGCGGTGTTGCGGGTCTCGCGCGAGACGACATTGCTGGCGTAGCGGGTGGCGTTGATGGTGGTGCCCGCATAACGGCGGGTTTGGTCGCGGCCGAAATTGCCGGTCATGCCCGCGGTGTCGTTGACCACGTCGGATGCCACATGACCTGTGCGGTCAATGGACTCGTGCAGCCCGGTTCCGAAGGCTTCGTTGAGTTTTTTCTCGCCCTCGTAAGCCGCCTCGCGCGAGGGACGGCGTTCCAGTTGGGCGGAAGTGCAGGATGCAAGAAGTCCAAGAGCTGCGAGAGCGAGATATTTTTTCATAAATAGCGCCGCGAGATTGTCTGTTTGACGCCGGGATGTCAAAACAAAATTGGACTTGCTGAAAGTTGCCGCCTGGTCCGCAGGCGGTCCGCGCCTGGGGTGAGTGTCTCACATGGCGGCTTCCACCGCGCGGCAGTTGGTACATTTCGATGCCGTCCGGCGTTTTTTCCCGCCCCATGAAATACCCAGCCGTCGTCCTCTTCCTCCTCGCCATTTGCGAGGCCACCGCCAGCGCCCGGGACCAGCATGCGGACAACCACAATCTCTGGCTCAACTATGTGGGGGATCACCCGCTGTCCGGCTCCCCCTGGGGTCTGCACCTTGAGGCGCAAGTCCGGCGGGAGGACTGGGGGGATGAATGGCAGCAACTGCTGCTGCGGCCGGGCGTCAATTACCAGATCAGCCCCACATTAAGCGCCAGCGCCGGCTGGGCCTATGTGCGCACCTATCCATACGGGGAGCTGCCTGTGGCGCATGAGTTCGACGAGCACCGCGCCTGGGAGCAGGTGTCGTGGAGGACGGAGATGCTCGGACTCGAGTGGCAGCACCGTTTCCGGCTGGAGCAGCGCTGGCTGGAGGAGCAGGACGCGCGCGGCAACAGGCTGGACTGGCGCCTGGAAAACCGTTTCCGTTACATGCTGCGCGCCTCGGTGCCCTTGACGGCAAACAAGAAAACCTACCTCGCCCTCTGGAACGAGGTGTTTTTGAACTTCGGCGGGAACATTGACAAAAATCACTTCGACCAGAACCGCGCCTTCATCGGCATCGGCCGCAAGCTCTCGGACCACACACGGATCGAGATCGGTTTTCTGGAGCAGACCGTGCAGCGGCGCGGCGGTGACAAATTGGAGAACAACCACACCGCCAGCGTCTGGCTGATGTCGGCCTGGCCCTTCGGAAGGTGATCCGGCCCCTACGCGCGCGGCGGATTTTATGTCAAAAAGGCTCCCTGCGACGCCTTTTATTCCACAGTCATGTACTCCCATCCGCTTTTGTTTTTCCCCCCGCTTTTGCTCCTGTCCGCCACCGCGGCGGCCATTGAGCCGGAATCGCTGAAGTTTTTCGAGAACAAGGTGCGCCCGCTATTGGCGGAGGCCTGCTACGAATGCCACGCCGACAAAAAGCAGAAAGGCGGCCTGCGCGTGGACAACCTGGCCTACCTCAGACAAGGCGGCGAAAGCGGCCCCGCTTTGGTGGCGCACCAGCCTGACGCCTCGCTGCTCATCAAAGCGGTCTCCTACGCGGACCCGGATCTGGAGATGCCGCCCGATGGCAAACTCGCCGACGAAAAAATCGCCATCCTCAAACAATGGATCGCCATGGGCGCGCCCTGGCCCGAGGCCGAGGTCGCCTCCGCCAAGCCCGCGCGCAAGCCCGGGGAGTTCACCGAGGAAGACCGCGCCTGGTGGGCCTTCCAGCCAGTGAAAAGACCGCCGCTGCCCGCAGTCCGCGATCCGCAATACAAAATCCGCAATCCCATAGACGCCTTCATCCTCGCCAAGCTGGAGGAAAACGGGCTGACTCCCGCCCCGGAGGCGTCCCCGGAGGAGCTGGCCCGGAGAGTCTATTTTGACCTGCACGGCCTGCCTCCCACGCCAGAGGAAATAGCGGAGTTCACTGCGGCCATTGAGGCGGACAAATCCGCGCCCAAGGCCAAAGGCCCCGGCGCCTACGAGCGCCTCATTGACAAGCTGCTCGCCTCCCCGCGCTACGGCGAGCGCTGGGCGCAGCACTGGCTGGACCTCGCCCGCTATGCCGAGTCCGAGGGCTACCGCCTCGACGCCTATCGTCCGAATGCCTGGCCCTACCGCGACTACGTCATCGAGTCCTTCAACAGCGACAAACCCTACGACCAGTTCGTGCGCGAGCAAATCGCGGGCGACGAGCTGGACCCGCAGAACCCGAAAGTCACCATCGGCACCGCATTTCTCCGCCACACCATCTACGAGTACAACCAGCGTGATGCGGAGACCCAGTGGCAGAACATCCTGCACGAGGTCACCGGCGTCACAGCGGATGTGTTCATGGGCATGAGCGTGCAGTGCGCGCAATGCCACGACCACAAGTTCGACCCCATCCTCCAGGACGATTACTACCGCCTCCAGGCCTTCTTTTCGAACATCACCTGGCCCGAGGACAAGCCCCTGTCCGCGCCGGAGGAAATCCGCGCCTGGAACGCGCGGGACGCCGCCTGGCGCGCGGCGGCCAAAGAGCCGCTGGCCGTCATAGACCGCATCATCGAGCCGCGCGTCGCCGCCGCGCAAAGAAACGCCATGGAGAAATTCCCCGACGAGGTGCAGGCCATGTGGCGCAAGCCGCGCGAGCAGCGCACCGCCTACGAGGAGCAGGTGGTCCAGCTCGCCTGGCGCCAGGCAGACTACGAGCGCGTGCGCTTCAAGGAGGACAAGATCAAGGAACCCGATCTCTCCGAACTGAGGGCCGCGCGCGAGGCGCTCGCGCAGTTCGACCACCTCAAGCCCGATCCCCTGCTCACCGCCTTCGTCATCGGCGAGACCGGCGGCAAGCCCGGAGAGACGCGATTCAAAGGCCGCCGCACAGGCGACACCACCGTCAATCCCGGCTTCCTCACCATCCTTGACCCAACCGAGGCGCAAATCCCCGAAGTCTCTCCCGGCGCGACCACCACCGGGCGGCGCAAGGTGCTGGCCGACTGGCTCACCCGCCCGGACAATCCACTCACCGCCCGCGTCATCGTCAACCGCGTCTGGCAATACCACTTTGGCCGGGGCATCGCCGCCACACCGAGCGACTTCGGCCGGCTCGGCGAAGCGCCCACTCATCCCGAACTGCTCGACTGGCTGGCGGACGACTTCGTCACCGGCGGCTGGAAGTTCAAGGCCCTGCACAAAAAGATCCTTCTTTCCTCCGCCTACCGCCAGACCGCGCGCCGCGAGCCGGGCGCCAAAGAGCTGACCACCGACCCGGAAAACCGCCTCCTCTGGCGCTTCAATCCACGCCGCCTCGACGCCGAGCAGGCGCGCGATGCCGTGCTCGCCGCCACCGGCGAACTGGACCCCGCCATGGGCGGGGAAGGTGTCACCGCCGGCAAACCGCGCCGCAGCATTTACACTCGGAAAATCCGCAACACCCAGGACGAGTTCCTCGCCAGCCTGGACGCGCCGCCCGGCTTCGCCAGCGCGCCTTCGCGTGACTCCACCACCACAGCCACCCAGAGCCTGCTCATGATCAATGGCGACTGGCCGCTGGAACGCGCCCGCGCCATGGCGGCCAGGCTCGCCGCCGCGCCCGCTCGCGGCGACGCCGAACTGGTCGAGCGCGCCTACCAGGTGACGCTCTCCCGCCGCCCCTCGGACACCGAAAAGCAAGAAGCCGCCGCTTTCCTGCAAACCCAGCGCCGCCAGCTCCAGCGCGAAGCCCCGCCCAAGCCGCCTGTGGCCAGCCCCCTGGCATCCGCGAGTGATTATTTTGGCCCATCCGCCGCCTCGAAGACCGCCAAAACGCTCGTGCTCCAGCCCGGCACCCCGCATGAAAAACTGCGCGTCAAAGAAACAGGCCGCATCGAGGGCAGCGACTTTTCCATCGAGGCCGTCGTGAATTTGTCCAGCCTCTATCCCGACGCCTCCGTGCGCACCATCGCCTCCCGCTGGGACAACAGCAAAACCGACCGCGGCTGGGCGCTCGGCGTCACCAGTGAAAAGTCCGCCTACAAACCCAACAACCTCATCGTCCAGCTCGTCGGCGAGGATTTCCAGGGCAGCCTGGCCTATGAAGTCGTGGCCTCGGACATCCGCATTCCCGCCGGCAAACCCTGGTATGTCGCCGCCATCATCAACAACGACCCCGAACCGGACCAGAAATTCGGCGGCACCGTCACTTTCTACGCGCGCGATTTGAGCGACGCCTCAGCGCCCATGCAGACCGCCACCGTGCAGCATCAGATGGTGGGCGGTTATGTGAATCCCGACCGCCCGCTTTTGATCGGCGGGCGTGACAAGGACAAGCGCAGCCTCTGGCACGGTGCCATCGCCCGCGTGGCCCTGCGCCATGGCGCGCCGGAACCGGGCCGGCTCATGGCATGGGCCGGCGCCGGTGACGCCTCATGCGTGGCTGACATCAGCGCCGACTCCCTCGCCGAAATGCTCAAAGGCGATCCCAAAACCGCCTGGCGCTGGGAAACCACGTCACCCGCGGTCACCGCCAAAGGCTCTCCGGATCCCGACCGCGAGGCCCTGACCGACCTGTGCCACATTCTTCTGAATGCGAACGAGTTCTTTTATCTGCATTGAACCCTCCGCAGGGTCTCATGGCAGCGCGGGGAAACCTGCGGTCCCGGCTTGCTCCCGCCCGCACGCGGGAGAAGTGCCCGCAAAAAAATAGCGCGGATGCTTCCATCCGCGCCTTGAAGTGAGCGAGGCAGGAATTAGAAACTCACCGAGCCGCCGACGTAGAAGTTGCGCCCGTAGCCCGGGTCAATGCCGTCGTTGCGCACACGCGAGTAGTAGCTCTCGTCGAAGACGTTGTTGATGCCGGCCATGAGGTTAAGATTTTCAGTGACGGGGATTTCGGCGGTGAGGTCCCAGGTCATGTAGCCGGGGATGGCGAAGCGCGGGTCGGCGTCATCACGCGCGTTGTGGTCGTCCACAAAGGTGCCAAGGAAGGAGACCTTGACGCCCTTCTTTTTGTAAATCATGCCGGTGCGCAGAATGAAGTCGGGGGCGTATTGCGGAGTGGCTCCATCGTTCGGGCCGCCGTGGAGTTCGGCTTCGAGGAGTGAGACGTTGGCATAGAGATTGAGCGCGCCCAGGCTGTCCGCGAGCTTGGTGCCGCGCGCGGCGTCGAGCCCGCCGATGATGTCGAACTGCACGGCGCCGTCCCAGCCGTAGTTGATGCTGCGGCCGACGCTGCGGAGCTGGCCGCCGGAAACACCGAAGCGGTTGTCCAGGTCAATGAGGAAGAGACTGGTGTCGAAGGCCAGCCACTCGCGCGGCGTGCCGCGGTAGCCAATCTCATAGCTCCAGCCAAGGGAGGGGTCGGTGTCCGTGGCAGTGAGGCCGGGCTGGGCGACGATGGACTCGGTGAAGATGGTTGTGCGGTAGCTCTGGGAGACGTTGGCGTAGAGCTGGGTCTGATTGTCGAAGTCCAGCGCCATGCCGAGGCCGAAGAGCGGCTGGGAGTCCAGTTTGCTTTTGGTCACCTCGCCGGTGGGCACGCCGGTGGTGGCGTTGAAATTCCGGCTGTGCACGTCCTGCTTGACCAGTTCCATGCGGAAACCGGGAGTGATGGAGAACTTGCCGTATGTGAATTTGTTCTCGGCAAAGAAGGAGCCGTAGGTGGTGCTGCGCTCGGAATCGAGGAAGGTGACGCCATCCTCCGCGTCGAAGCTGCGGCCCCGCTTGTCCTCGCGGGGGGAGTCCACGTAATAAAACTGCATTCCCGCCGCCAGGGTGTGCTCACCGCCCAGGCCCTCCCAGTCATGGCGCAGGCGCGGCTCGATGCCGAAGCTGTAAAACTCCTGGTTTTCGATGTTGTTGGTGAGGGAGGCGCCGCCTGCGGGCCGGGTGCCGAAGCCGCCGCCGCGCTGGCGCTTGCTCCAGCGCTGGTAGTAGCCACCCCAGGCTTTGACATTCAGTTCCGTGCCGGTCTGGATGCGGTGCTGGAGTTCGACGTTGCCGATGTAGCGGCGCAGGCGGAACTCGTCATGATTGCGCGTGGTGCGCTCGGGGTTGCGGGCAAAGTCGCGCGCGGTGAGACCGCCGGGCTCGCCGTGCTCCTCCTCGTAGCCGTCGAAGCCGAAGATGAGCCGCGTGTCGTCATCGAAATCCCACACGAGTTTGAGATGGCCGCCATTGAGTTTGTACTGGCTGTTGCGCTCGCGGAAACCCTGGGACTCGCGGTGGTTGAAGTAACCGAGGTAGCCGAGCTGGCCGAGCGTGCCGTCCACGGCGGTGTAGCTGGAGAATAGCTCGTCGCTGCCGAAGATGTTCTGCGTTCTGAAGGAGAAGGGCGAGTTCCGCTGCGGCATGTAAGTCACATAGTTGAAGGCGCCGCCGGGCTGCGGGCCATACATGAGGGAGCCGCCGCCGCGGATGAACTCGATGCGGTCCACTGTGTCGAGAGGCGGGGTGAAATAGGCTTCGGGGTAGCCGAAGGGATCGGCATGGATGGGCACGCCGTCTTTGAGCACCTGCATGAACTGCATCCGGTGCGGCTCGCCGATGCCGCGGTAGCCGATGCTGACCAGCGGCGTGGTTTCCTCGGAGAAAAGCAGGCCGGGAGTCAAAGCGACCGCTTGGCGGTAATTGTTCGCCTGCACTTTGGGCAGCGCGTCGAGGTCAATGACCGTGGCGCGTTTGCCAGCAAAGATTTTGTTGCCTTCCACGGCGAGGGGAAAGGGGTGCTGGATGACCGCATCGTCCTCGGCCTCGCCATAGACAAGGACAGTGTCGAGAGTGGCGGAGCTGGCTGGCGGCGTGGCGGTATCGGCGGTCTGACCTTGGGAGATGGCCGAACAGCCGAAGAGGGCAATGAGGATAAGGCTGAGTTTCATGAGAGGTTGACTGAGGCTAATGAGTTCCATTCGCAATTGGAGAGGCGCGCATTTTATCTCGATTCAAAATCGCGCAAGCGGAATTTTGCGATTGATTCGCATTTGCTCGTAGCGCGCCATTTTTTCCCTCCGCTCAAAAAAAATGGGGCGAGCCCCACTGAATGGGAGTGCATTTCATCGAGAGCACCCAGGCACACAGGCCGTTCTGTGCCGATGCAAAAATGGATTCTCTTTGCCCTGGCGACTGGTTTGACAACTTCTGGAATGGCCGCCCCGAAGCTCGTTCTCGCCGGTGACTCGACGGTGGCCACCGTCTCGAAGCCGCGCAAAGACCGCCCGGACCTCGCGGGCTGGGGGCAGATGCTGCCCGACTTTCTCACCCCGGAGGCCACCGTGGTGAACCACGCCCGCGGCGGCACCAGCACGAAGAGCTTTCGCGCGCTCGGCCTATGGGACCGCGTGCTCGCCGAGAAGCCGGACTATGTGCTCATTCAGTTCGGCCACAACGACCAGCCCGGCAAAGGCCCCGATCGCGAGACCGACCCCGCCGGCAGTTACCGGGAAAATCTGCGCCAGTTCATCCGCGAGGCGCGAGCCATCCAGGCGCGGCCCGTGCTGGTGACTTCCGTGGCCCGGCGCGTGTATGAAAACGGGCGGCTCACCTCCAGCCTCGGACCTTATGCGGAGGCGGTCAAAGCCGTGGCGTCGGAGACCGGCGTGCCCGTGGTGGACCTGCACCGCACCAGCTTTCTGCTCTTTGATCAGCGCGGGGAAAAGTTCAGCCAGCAGACCTACGGCCCCTCGGCGGAGGACCGCACGCACTTCAACAGCGAAGGCGCGCGCATGGTGGCGCGCCTCGTGGCGGAGCAGCTTCAGCGCGTGGTGCCAGAGCTGGCCCCGCACATCCGCCTGGCGCCGCCGCCGCCCGCAGGCTCGCCTTTTGAAATCAAGCTCAACACCGTCACCCGGGGGTATGACGGCGAGACCTGCTGGGTGCATCCGCGCGCGGGAGCCATCCCAGGTGCCACGCCCACGGTCGTCCTCACCATGCAGAAGCTGCTCATGAGCGGCAGCGACATCTTTTACGCGCTCAATGACACGCGCACCGGCGATCTCGGCCAGACTTGGAGCCCCATCCGCCAGCATGACGACACCCTGGGCCGCCGCCAGGAGCCTGGCGGAGTCGTCATCGCCGCCAGCGATTTCACCCCGAAGTGGCACGCCCAGAGCGGCAGGCTGCTCGGCATCGGCCACACCGTCCGCTATGCCGGCGACAAGGTCATGCACAACCGCCCGCGCGAGACGAGCTGGTCCGTCTATGATGAAACAACGCGCACTTGGTCCGCCTGGGACACCCTGAAGCTGCCGGACGAGGCCAAGTTTTTCAACTGCGGCGCCGGCAGCGTCCAGCGTGTGGACCTGGACAATGGCGAGATACTGCTTCCCGTTTACCTCAAGGCCGAGGCCGACAAATACTACCGCGTCACCGTCCTGCGCTGCGCCTTCGATGGCAAAGAGCTGCGCTACCTCGGCCAGGGCGGCGAGCTTTTCCTCGAGTCCGGCCGCGGCGTCTATGAGCCTTCGCTCACCCGCTTCCAGGGCCGCTTTTACCTCACCCTGCGCAACGACACCGACGGCTATGTGGCCGTGAGCGACGACGGCCTGAACTACGGCCCCATTCAGCCCTGGCGCTACACGGACGGCGAAAGCCTCGGCAACTACAACACCCAGCAGCACTGGATCTCCCGCCCGGACGCCCTCTACCTCGTCTATACCCGCAAAGGCGCGCGCAATGACCACGTCTTCCGCCACCGCGCGCCTCTCTTCATGGCGCGGGTGGATGTGGAAAAAATGGCCGTCATGCGCGGGACGGAGACCGTGCTCGTGCCCGAGCGCGGCGCGCGGCTGGGGAACTTCGCCATCGCCGAAGTCAGTGAAAACGAGACCTGGGTCACCGTGGCCGAGTGGATGCAGTGCATGAGCCCGAACGTCATCATCCCGCCGGAGAACCCCTTCGGCGCGGACAACAGCGTCTTCTCAGCGCGCATCCTCTGGCGCTGAGAACGCCTCACAGCCTCGGATTGATTCGAGCAACCCGCCCGTCACTTTGTTTGTTGTAGTGCCAGTTTCAAAAACGTATGATTTCCGCCATGAGAAACCTCCGCCGCATTTTCGCATCCGCTGCCATTGTGCTTTTCGCCGCCGCCGCTCCCGCCCAAAACGAACGGGTGGTCGAGGAACTCCAGGGCTGGGCCGAGAAGGGGGATTCCGACGCCCAGTTCGAGCTGGGACTGCGCATGCTGACCGGGGAAGGCTTGAAAAAGGATGAGAAAAAAGGCGCGGAATGGCTCGAGAAAGCAGCCAACCAAAAGCACCTGCGCGCGCAGTTTCTCACCGGGTCGCTCTACGAGGACGGCATCGGCGTCAAGCGCAACGACGCGCTGGCCTTCGAGTGGTTCCGCCGGGCGGCGGAAAACGGCTTCGCCCCCGCCCAGCATGCCGTGGCGATGGGTTACGACCTCGGCAAGGGAGTGAAGCAGGATCCCGCAGCCGCCGCAGAGTGGCTGGAAAAAGCCGCCGCGCAAAGCCACGCCCCCTCCCAGACAGCCCTGGCCGCCAAATATGAGCGTGGAGTCGGGGTGGCAAAGAGCCCCGCCAAGGCCGCGCTTTACTACCTGCGCGCCGCGCAGCAGGATTTTGTTCCCGCCATGAGCCGTCTGGCCAATCTTTACTACAGCGGCAACGGCGTGCCGGTGGACTACCGCCGCGCTGGCGCCTGGTACCAGCGCGCCGCGCGTAGTGACGACCCCTGGGCCGCCAACAACATTGCCTGGTTCCTCGCCACCTGCCCTGACGAGACGCTGCACAATGGCGAAATGGCCGTGCAGTTCGCCACCCGCGCACTGCGCATCATGGACGAGGCGGGAGAGGAGCAGCGCTACGAGATGCTCGACACCAAAGCCGCCGCCCTGGCCCGCAACGGCGAATATTTGGAAGCCCTTCTCTGGCAGAAAAAATCCATCGCCCTGCTCAAGGAGGACACCGAAATCTCCGAGGAGGAGCGACAGACTCTCATGAAAGAGTTTGAAGACCGCATGAAGCTCTACCAAAAGCAGGCTCCTTACACGGAGCCGGAACCCAAGGGTGAAGCCGACACCGCGCCGCTGCCCAACGACAGCATTCTGCAGGAGGAGGGGCTGCCCGGAGGCGACTCCAAACCCAAGAGTAAAAAAGGCAAAAGCAAGGGAACCGTGGTCTGAGCGCGCTCAAGCCCAGGCCCCGCGAAGCAGGCGCAGGTAGTTGCCGTGCATGATGCCGGCGATATCACCGGCGCTGTAGCCGCGCTTTTCCAGCATGGCCGGGATGCGGGCCAGATCGGCGATGGTGTCCAGGTCCTCCGGCGTCTGCTCGGTGCCGTAGCCGCCGTCCAAATCGGTGCCGATGCCGCAGTGCAGGGCATTCCCGGCGAGTTGGCAGACATGATCCATATGATCGCAGATGACTTCGAGCTTGAGGCCCGTCTCCTGCGGAGTGGTGGTGCCGCGAATCCAGCCCGGAATCATCATCCATGCGTCAAGCGCGGCGCCAATAACCGCGCCGCGCCCGATGAGCGCCTTGATCTGCTCGTCGGAGAACTGGCGCGGATCGGGAACCAGCGCGCGGCAGTTGCTGTGGCTGGCCCAGACGGCGCCATCGAAGATATCCAGCGCCTCCCAGAAACTCTCATCCGACAGATGCGTCACATCCAGGATCATGCCAAGACGGTCCATCTCCCGGATCAAGTCGCGCCCGCAGGCCGGCAGCCCGCCGGGCGTGTCATGACCCATGGCGTAACGGCAGACGCCGTAGTGCGCCGGCCCCATGGCGCGCAGCCCCTGCTCCCAGTGCTTTTCCAGATGCCCGACGCTGCGGATGCTGTCCGCGCCCTCCAGACTGAGGATGTAGTAGATGGGCTTCGAGTCGTCCGGTTCAGAGTTGTCCTCCCAGTGAGCCACGGCTTTTTCCAGTCCGGCCAAGTCCATGATCTGGCGCATGTGCCCCTGCTCCTCCATGGCGCGATACCAGGCGAGCTGGCCCTGTGTCTCCGCGTATGCCTGCTCGGGCGACATCCAATTGGCGATGGGAGTGACGCCCGGCATGCAACCGGCGAGCTGGGTGGCCACACAGATGCCCACCCTGCCCTGGCGCATTTCAGGAAAAGCCGTCGTTCCCCCCGCGCGCCCCTTGCCGGTCATTCCGGCCTCGCACCGGCGTATTTCGTGGACAGGCAGGCGCAGATCGCGGTTGAAGCCGCCGAGGGCGTTGAGACTGAGGTCGAGGTGGGCGTCAAAGGTGAGCATGGAAGGTGCTGAATAGTCGCGGCGGACCGGCGCGCTGTTTCAAAAGAAGAGCCGCATGACCGCGCGCTCACGCCTTGCCTTTGGCGAAGCCGTCCTTGAGAGCCACTGTGCGGTTGAAGACCGGCCTGCCGGGCGTGCTGTCCTTTGGGTCGGTGAAAAAGTAGCCCACGCGCTCGAACTGGAAATGCGTCCCGGCTCTGGCTTGGGCGAGCGAGGGTTCCGCCTTGGCGGTGACGATCTCGACGGAGTGAGGGTTGAGAAACCGTGTGAAATCCCCGTCCTCTCCCGCGGCCCCATCAGGCTGTTCGACCGTGAAAAGCTTGTCATAGAGCCGCGCCTCGACATCCACCGCGTGCGCAGCGCTGACCCAGTGGATGGTGCCTTTCGGCTTCGGGCGCCCCTCGGGCTTCGCGCCGTGGCGGGTGGTGTCATCGTAGGTGCAGCGCAGCTCGCTGATCTGGCCGGCGGCGTCTTTAACCACTTCATGGCAGATGATGCAGAAGGCGAATTTAAGCCGCACCTCGCCCCCCGGCTTGAGCCGGTGGAAACCGGGCACAGGCTCCTCCATGAAGTCATCCGCCTCGATGTACAGCTCGCGGCTCAGCGGAACGAGGCGCTTTCCTTCGGCTTCGTTTTCCGGATTGTTCACCAGTTCGACGTGCTCCACCCGTCCTTCGGGATAGTTGGTGAGCACGACTTTGAGCGGGCGCAGCACCGCATACGCGCGCCGGGCGGTTTTGTTCAAATCCTCGCGCACACAATGCTCCAGAAGCTGGAGGTCGGTGAGGGAGTTGTATTTGGTGAGGCCGATCGTTTTGCAGAAGGCGCGCACCGCGGCAGGAGTGTATCCGCGCCTGCGGATGCCGCTGATGGTGGGCATGCGCGGGTCATCCCAGCCGCCGACGAAGCCCTCCTTCACCAGGCGCAGCAGCTTGCGCTTGCTCATCACGGTGAAGGTCAGGTTCAGACGCGCGAATTCGCGCTGGCAGGGCGCGCCGGGCAGGCCGTCCACGTTGTTGACGAGCCATTCGTAAAGCGGCCGGTGATGCTCGAACTCGAGCGTGCAAAGACTGTGCGTGATGCCCTCCAGCGCGTCGCTCAGCGGATGCGCGTAATCATACATCGGATAGATGCGCCAGGCGTCGCCGGTGCGGTGATGATGCGCGTGCAGGATGCGGTAGATGACCGGGTCGCGAAGGTTCATGTTGGGCGAGGCCATGTCTATCTTCGCGCGCAGGACGCGCTCGCCCTCCTTGAACTCACCCGCCCTCATGCGGCGGAACAGATCGAGATTCTCCGCGGGGGGACGCCCGCGGAACGGGCTGTGCTCGCCGGGGCTGGTGAGCGTGCCGCGGGTGGCGCGGATTTGCTCGGGCGTCTGGTCGTCCACGTAGGCCAGGCCTTTCCCAATAAGCTGTTCGGCGAATGCGTAGAGCTTCTCAAAGTAGTCGCTGGCATAGTACAGATGCCTGCCCCAGTCGAAGCCGAGCCAGCGCACGTCCTCCATGATGGAGTCCACATACTCCACCTCCTCCTTGGTGGGATTGGTGTCGTCAAAACGCAGATGGCAGCGGGACTTGGGCGCGTGCTCCAAAGCCAGTCCGAAATTCAGGCAGATGCTCTTGGCGTGGCCGATGTGCAGGTAGCCGTTGGGCTCGGGCGGGAAGCGTGTGATGACCCAGCCGTCATTGCGCCCCTGCGCGAGATCGGCGGCGATCATTTCGCGGATGAAATCCTGGGAGGCGGGGGCGGCGGGTGTGTCGGACATGGGCGGGGCGGATGTTTGCCGGAGCGAGCTAAGGAGTCAAGGAGCCAGGGAATGCAGCCCTGCTCCGTCAATGCCGCGCGGATCATCTGGCGAGGGCCTTTTCCCGCTCGTCCTTGTATTTGCAATGGCCGGTGTTGGCCAGCTCGTCACAACGCGCCTCGATGCGCATGGACTTCATTTGCGGCTGAAAACCGAGACGGCGGGTGATGCAGTCATGCAGCAGGGCGCTGTGCTCGTCCTCAAACTCGACGACGCGGTCGCAATCCAGGCAGATCAGGTGGTTGTGCTGCGGTTTGTCGAGGAAATTGGGGTCGTAGTAAGTCTGGTCGCGTCCGAGGTCCACGATCCGCAACAGGCCGCATTCGACGAGGAGCTGCAGGGTGCGATAGACGGTGGCGCGGGAGACAGTGCGGTCGAGTTTGCGGGCTTTTTCGAGAAGCTCGTCGGCATTGAAGTGGTCGTCTGTGGCGAAAGCGGCTTCGACGATGGTCTCGCGCTGCTTGGTCCGCCGCAAGCCGGTGGCGACGATGTGCGCCTCCAGCCGCTCTTTGATTCTGGCATCCATGTTGAGACGAGGCTAGACTCGTTGAGTCTCAACGCAAGCCTTGCTTTTGAGAATTGAATCCTTATTTCACAGGCCGGCTGCGGCCTTGGCCTCGCGAACTTGACGGACAAAGCGGCGGCGCTCGCCCGTGCTGTCAGAATCGAGGGTTTTCTCGGCGAGGGTGAGCACGAGTTGATGGTTGAGTGCGGGGCTCTGATTCACACCGCGGAGCAGCAGGCCGAATCCGACCACCGCAGTGTCGAAGATGAAGTCCTCGCGCGCGGAGCGCCAGTCGAGTCCGCGCTCGGTCACGCTGAGCTTGGAGCCGTCAAAGGGTCCCACGGTCTGCGTGGTGAAGCGGCCCTGGGGCAGGGTGATGGTGGCTACGTTTTTACCAGGCTCGGATTTGCCGTTTGGCAGATACTCATACCAGAGGCTGTGGGTGCCGGCGCTGCGCAGTTCCCCCGCAGGCAGATGGCGCTCGCAAAGCTGGCGGTATTCACGCACGTTGTTGGGATCGAAAGCCACATGGAGGGGGTAGCTGAAAGACTGGGTGGCTGCGGGCTGGTCGGCGGGCAGTTGAATGACCACGCGCATGAGACGGTGGGCGGGATTCCAAGGGCACACGGCCACATCCGCCTTCCAAGAGTGGATGTAGAGCTCGGGCGCGCGCGGCGGCTTCGCTTCGTCCCTGACCTCCGGCCTGGCCGTCATGGGTGCGGCAAAAGTCTGGCCTGGCGCGGGCTGCGGAGGCGCGGGCCGGATGTCCGCAGGGCGCAGGGCAAACTGGCTCACCGCCTGGCGTGTCGTGCTGACAAAAGCGGTGCCGGCCGCAGGCCGGGTCAGGGCTCGCACGACGGGAGCGGGAGCAGCAGGGGTGTTGGGCGGGGACTCCACCAGAACGACCGGCTCAGTGGCGGATTGATCCGTGGCGGGTGATGCGGCTGCCACCTCGACAGCGGCAGGCGGCGCGGCTTTTTCCTCCACGATGACGATTTCCACTGGCTTCACTTCCTCATCTGGAGTGACTGGCATCTCCACCGGGGCAGGCTTGGCAAGCTCAAGCTGGGGCTCGGTCGTTGCCGCGACCAAGGGCGGGTTCTCGACCGACGGCACCCCTTTGATGGAAGCATCATCCACCGCGATGGAAGGCGCGGAGCTCATCCAATCGGAATGCCTGCCGACCCAGTAGCCGGCCAATGACAGGGCGATGACAGCGGCCGCTTTCATCATCCCGGCGAGGACAGGCCATGCGGAACGGCGGCGCGCCGGCATGGGGCGGGGCATCAACGGAGCCATCATGCGCGGCATTTGAGCGGGATTCAAAACCGCGCGACGCTGAGCGGGATGCAGGCGGTCCACCGGCACCGGCGCGGTCTGGCTCAATGCCTGTGCGACGGCCTCGATCTGCTCCATTTCGGACGCGGCGGTGGGCGAGATGCGCAGCAGGCCGTGGACCTGGGCGGCGTGCTGGGCATCCAGCTCGCCGAGGGAGTAAGCCGTGAGGTCGGGGTTTTCGTGGGGGTGCGGATTCATGAAGGGGTGGGGGTTCGTTCGCGTGTGGCCAGCTCGCGTTGCATCATCTGGCGCAGCTTTTTGATGGCCGTGTGCATGATGAAGCCGACATTGCCCGTGCTGAGGCCGGTGACTTCGGCGATCTCCTGGTAGGAGCAGTCATGCATGAATTTGAGGCGGATGACCTCGCGCTGATTCGGACGCAATTTTTCCACCAGCTCCCAGACGCGGGCGTGCATTTCGTGGGAGTCGGCGTGCTCCGAGGGGTCGGGATCAAAGGAGGCGGCCAGGCCGAGGGCGTCCTCGTTGCCGAGGTCGAGCCGCTGGTCCTTGCGCAGGATGTCCAGGGCGCGGTTCCGGCACACGGTGTAAAGCCAGGCTTTGAGGTTGTCCTGAACTTTGGCCGGCTCGGTGAGGTAGAGCTTGAGCAGGGAGTCCTGCACCACCTCGCGGGCGCGCTCCACGTCGCCGTTGAGAATGCCAGCCGAGTAGGCAATGAGCGCGCTCTCATGCAAGTCCAGCGCCCGCCTGACAAGGAGGGAGGCTTCATCTGGATTCGGCTGGACGGGCATGGTTTCACTTTGCAGGACTTTCAACGCGCGGGGAAGTCATTTGTTAGAGTCTGGAGCCTCGGGAGTGGCGCCGGGACGCGGGGCGTTGGCGGGAGAAATTGACTTGCGCCGCCAGCGCGCCGGAACAGCATGGCGCGTGATGAAAACTCCCCTTCTTTCCCTGATCCTCGCCCTGGCCAGCCTGGCCGGTCTCCGTGCTCAAAATCTTGAAACCTGGGTTCTGACCGACGGGCGCATGTTTGAGGCGCAGGTCAAGCAGGTGGTGCCCGGCACCGTCACCTTCACCCTGCGCACCGGCGCCGACCAGCCTCTTGAAATCGCCAAGCTCTCCGAGCGCAGCAAAAAACAGCTCGCCGAAGTTCTCGGCCTCGGCCAGTCCGTGGTGACACCTCTGTCGCCCGTGGCGGCCGCCACCGCTCCAGCGGCGACGCCTTCCGCCACTCCGATGCCCGCAGCCGCGCCTGCCGCGACGGCCGGCGGGGCCATGGCCAGCGTGCCGCGTGACTCGGGCGCGATTGATGCCACGGACGAGGGTTCCATGGAGGCGAACTTCGGCCTCACCACCACCGTCATCGGCAAGGTGAAGCGCGTGGCCACGCTCGGCGGCGCGGGGCACAAGCTCATCGAGTTTGAGGACACCCAGTTCAATGTCTTCATCAACAAACGCCAGCTCGACCAAAGCCAGGACTGGCATCTCGAAGGCCTGGAGGGCAGGCTCGTGCAGGTGAAGGGCAAAATCGCCAAATACAACGACAAGCTCCAGATCCAGGCCTACGAACCGGCCCAGCTCGGCGTCGTCGAGTGACGCTCACTTCTCCATTGCCTGGCCGGCCTTGATCCATGCCTCGATGCCGCCCTCCAGCAGATGCAGCCGGGTGAATCCCGCCGCGTGCATCCTTCCAACCACTTTTTCCGCCCGCCCTCCCAGCGCGCACAGGATGAGGCAGGGCGCGTCTTTTTCCAACGCCGCCAAATGCTCCGCCAGCCGCGCATGATGAAAAAAATCCACATGCGCGGCTTTCGGGAAACGCCCGTCTCGCGCCAGCTCCTCCTCCATCCGCAAGTCCAGAATGCGCAGGCCGGGAGTGGATGCGATCAGCGCGGATGCCTCCTCCACAGACAGTTTCCGCACCGTGTCCGGCAGTGTCACCTCCGGCATGGAAACCGGCTCCGGCGCATGCCATTGCGGCTTGCAGGAGCACAGCATGATAAAAAGCAGGATGCAAACCGGTGGACATTGCAGACGCATGGCGGCAGTCTGCGCCCTCCTGGCTGGGCGGCAACGGAATCTTGGGTAAGATCGAAATTCGAAGATCGAGGTTCCAATTCGAATTTCGAGCTTCCCTCCCTCACTTCTGCTTCAACCACTCGGGCAGCTCGATGTCGGCGCTCTTGATAGGCTTGTTGTCACCCGTCCAGACAAAGCCGGCTTTTTCAAAGCTCTCGCGGTTGGCCTTCAGATGGTCGAGCAGGCGGCGGGCGAGTTCGCGGTTGGGCGAGTCTTTGCGCACGGAGAAGGGCTGGATGGCCTTCGCCTTGTCCGCCGGGAGAGGGATGGCGTCGAAGTGCTCCGCCTGATGCTGGATGTTGATCTGGTAAACCACCGCCGCGTCGAGCGAGCCGGCGCGCAGTTGGTTGACGAGGAAATCGCCGGTCGGCACCTGGCTGGAGGCGTTGGCGATGACGCTGTCCCACAGGTTCATGGAGGTGAGGATGCCCATGGTCATGAAGCCGAGTGTGGACTGCTCCGCATTGCACAGGCCGACTCGCAGGCCGGGGCGGGCGAGGTCGGCCAGGGTCTTGATGCCCTTGGGGTTGCCCTTCGGCACGGCGATGATGATCTCCGCCTCGGTCAGCAGCACCGCCTCGGGGAAGTGCTCGGCCACGGGCGGGACGAAGCACACATCGCAGGCGTAATAGGCGTCCGGGAACTTGGGGTTGCTGCTGTCTCCCATCGTCTTCATGGCCGCGCACAGGATCCCGCACCCGTTGAAGACAGTGGTGACGCTGATGCCCTCGCGGTTGGCGAAGTCCTGCACCAGATGCTCGATGGCCGGGCGGTTCACCCCGCCGCTGTAGAGGATGAGTTCCGGCTTGGCGGCCCATTTGTCTCCGCCCGCAGGGGTGAAGCCATGCGCCGCGAAAATCTGCCCGCCTTGTTCCGGCGCCGCGAGGTAGCGGGCAAATTTCAGCGCCTCCACAGAGGAGCTTGCCGAGGTCAGCACGGCGGCGCTGGCGTTTTCGCGGTGCTTGGAAAACTCCGGCACCTCCACCGCCTCCACGCCTTCAAACTGCGGCACGGTGCTGTTCCAGACAATGGCCGCGTCCGCCGCGCCGAGTTTCACATCGGCGGCGATCTCGGTGACGGTGGGCTTCATCACCGCCGCTTTTTGCGCCAGCGACTCCCAGCGCGCGCCGAGGAGCTTTTGCGCCACCTTGCCCGCGCTGGCGGCCTCGGGATTCGGCAAGGCCGCGCGGATGTCCGGCTTCATCACGTCGTCCAGCGTGCGGATGCCCTTGGGGTTGCCCTTCGCCACGGCAAGCACGGGGTATTGCACCACCATGGGCAGCACTTCCCTCACCACCTCCAGCTTTCGCGCGTCCGCCAGCGCGCCGTCATCGGCGGCAATGAAAAGATCGCCCTGCCTGGCCACGCGGAGCTGCGTGAGCAGCGTGCCCGTGCCGCCGAATTGCAGCGCCACCTTCACACCGGTTTCTTTTTCATACTCTGCGGCCGCTGCCTCCACGGGCTTTTTCAATCCGGCCGCGCAATACACGGTGAGCGTGTCCACGCTGGACTTCGAGCCGCTTTTCAAGGCGAAAAAGGCGAGCGTGCCGGCTGCAAGCAGGAGAATAATGCCGAGGAGTCGTTTCATGAGAGTCAAAGTCGGAGCGGGAGAGGGTCAATCTTTCGGGGCCTTGCGCAAGAGCAGCCAGGCGCCGGCTCCGAGCACCAGCGCCGCGCCGCCGGCGAGCCAGGGCAGGGGGACGAACTGGTTGATGACGAAGACTTGAGGTTCGGAAGGCTCGGCAGCGGTCACCACCGTCTCCGGTGCCTGCGGCGGGGCGCTCTCCGGCGGTGCCGCCGCCGCGCTTTGCCCCGCCTTTTTCAGCGCCTGATCCCAGTCCACATTCAGCAGCAGATCCCAGCCGGGGTTTTGGTCCTTCACGCGGCAGGAGCAGCGGCCGATGAGGAACATGCTCGCCTCCTCCAGCGCCTGGTCGTCCAGTTCCGCCAGCGGCCACGCGCCCAGCACGCGCCCGCGCCCGAAGACGGCCGCGGCGAAGGGCGTCTTCTCCGCGTCGAACTCCGCGCGCGGCCCCGCCAGCATCCGGCGCAGCAGCTTTTCCGCGGGGTCATCCTGCTCCAGCCGCAGCGTGGTGAATTTCAAAAGCAGCGGCGGCCCCGGCCCGAGACGGCTGTCCGGGTCGTTCGGGTCCTGGATGGGCAGGGCGGCCACCTGCTCCAGAAAGCGCAACCTTTTGCCGATGCGCTCCGTGTCCGCCTCACCCCCGCACACCACCCACAGCACCGAGTCGCCCGCCAGCACGCGCTCCACGATCCGCCGCCGCCCCGGCGAGTCCAGCAGCGCCGCCAGCGAGGCCGCATTTAGGCGGCCACGCCAGATTTCTTGCCGGCTTGGAAAACGTAGTACGGCTTCTCCCTCGACACCGGGCACGGCCTGAATGGTCAGATTCGCCTTTCCATTCGCCCTCAGCGGGCGCAGCAGATCCGCCGTTTCAGGCCCCGCCTCTGTCGGCAGCAACAGTTGAAATTTGTCCGCCTCCCACCGGTCCAGCGCATAACGGAAGACCGGGATCGTGCAAGCGCACGTCGCGCCGTGCGCGGTCAGGGCCAGCAGGGGGAGGAAAAAGCGCGTCATTGGGCGATTGGGAACGGAGCCCCGCAGGAAAAGTTGCCGCCACCTTGGTGTCCAGGCTTTAGCCGCCCCGCCACGCAGTTGACGCCCGCGCCCCTCCGGCTATCTGCACGCCATGCTTTCCGACGCCCATGCCTACCTCCTCGCCGGGTTCACCGAGCAGGAGGTCCGCGAGGTGCTCGACGACCTCGACTACCTCCTGCAAAACTCCACCTGGCCCTACAGCCGCGAGCGCACGGCGGACATGATCGTCGAACTGCCCTCCATGCTCACCGACTTCCTCCGCTCCGTCCGGCGGGATGCCCTCCAGAACGCCATGATCTCCCGCAAAGTCAAGGCCGCCATCCTCGGCTGACCATCACCCTTCGCCAAAATGCCCCTCCGCCCTTTACAGCCAGGGGGCACCGTGCAAGATGCAGCGCTTTCAGGGCAGTAGGACAGGCATCCTGCCTGTCTCGTGTGTTCCGGGCATTCTGCCCGGTTCACCCAATGCCCACGAAAGTGCCCCCACCTGAACGCTTTCACCCCTCTGCATTCGACATTCGTCATTCTGCATTCGTCATTCCCCTCCCATGCCCAAAGACACCTCCATCAAGACCATCCTCGTCATCGGTTCCGGCCCCATCGTCATCGGCCAGGGCTGTGAGTTCGACTACTCCGGCGTCCAGGCCTGCAAGGCTCTGCGCGAGGAAGGCTATGAGGTGGTGCTCATCAATTCGAACCCCGCCACGATCATGACCGATCCGGAGTTCGCCTTCCGCACTTACATCGAGCCGATCACGCCGGAGATGGTGGAGAAGATCATCATCAAGGAAAAGCCGGATGTGCTGCTGCCGACGCTCGGTGGTCAGACGGCGCTGAACACCGCCATGTCGCTGCATCGGGCGGGCACGCTGGAAAAGCATGGCGTGCGCATGATCGGCGCGAAGCCGGAGGCGATCGAGAAGGGCGAGGACCGTCTGCTTTTCAAAAACGCCATGCTCAAGATCGGCCTCGACCTGCCGCAGTCCGGCGTGGCGCACACGATGGACGAGGCGCGCAAGATCGCCGATGAGATCGGCACGCTGCCGCTCATCATCCGCCCGGCCTACACGCTCGGCGGCACGGGCGGCGGCATCGCTTACAACCGCGAGGAGTTTGAATCGATCACGGCTCGCGGCCTCGATCTCTCGCCGGTGAGCGAGGTGCTCATTGAGGAGTCGTTGCTCGGCTGGAAGGAGTTCGAGATGGAGGTCATCCGCGACAAGGCGGACAACTGCGTCATCATCTGCTCCATCGAAAACCTCGACCCCATGGGCGTGCACACCGGCGACTCGATCACCGTGGCGCCGATCCAGACGCTGACGGATCGCGAGTATCAAATCATGCGCGACTTTTCCTTCGCGTGCATCCGCGAGATCGGCGTGGAGACGGGCGGGTCGAACATCCAGTTCGCCGTGCATCCGGACACGGGCCGCATGATCGTCATCGAGATGAATCCGCGTGTGAGCCGCAGCTCCGCGCTCGCGTCAAAGGCCACCGGCTTCCCGATTGCGAAGATCGCCGCGAAGCTGGCGGTCGGTTACACGCTCGATGAGCTGAAAAACGACATCACGCGTCACACGCCGGCCGCGTTTGAGCCGACCATCGACTACGTCGTGACGAAGATCCCGCGCTTCACCTTCGAGAAGTTCCCCGGCGCGAACGAAGTGCTCACCACGCAGATGAAATCCGTCGGCGAGGTCATGGCCATCGGCCGCACCTTCAAAGAGAGCCTGCAAAAAGCTCTACGCGGCCTGGAGATCAAGCGCTTCGGCCTCATCGGCGACGGCGCGGACAAGCAGATCGAAGACGAGGAACTCGAAACCAAGCTCAGCGTGCCGAATGCGGAACGCATCTTCTGGCTCGGCGCGGCCTTCGCGAAGGGCTGGGACGTGGAGAAGGTGTTTGCACTGACCAAGATTGATCGGTGGTTCTTGCGGCAGATTGAGGAGATTGTGAAGGTCGATCCAGATCTGATGGGTGCTTATTGGTGCGGAAAGCCCGCTCCTCAGTTGTCGGAAGAAGATAAAAAAGCTGTTACCGACATGCTGAAAAAGGGGTCTCAAGACGGCATTCGGAAACTCAAAAAGCTCGGTTTTTCTGATCGTCAAATCGCGGTCGCGTCTGAGATGACTGAATCCCAAGTTCGCGCAGAGCGGAAGAAGTTTGGAGTCACCCCCACCTACCGCCTCGTGGACACCTGCGCGGCGGAGTTCGAGGCTTACACGCCTTACTACTACAGCACCTACGGCATCGAAGACGAGGTGCGTGATGGCGACAAGAAGAAGGTCATCATCCTCGGCGGCGGCCCGAACCGCATCGGCCAGGGCATCGAGTTCGACTACTGCTGCGTCCATGCCAGCTTCGCCCTGCGCGAGCTCGGCTTTGAGACCATCATGGTCAATTCCAACCCCGAGACCGTCTCCACCGACTACGACACCTCCGACAAGCTCTACTTTGAGCCCCTCACGCTCGAAGACGTGCTCAACATCTACGAGCGCGAAAACCGTAACGATCAGGTGCTCGGCGTCATCGTGCAGTTCGGCGGCCAGACCCCGCTGAACCTCGCCAAAGGCCTCGAAGAAAACGGCGTCCGCATCATCGGCACCTCGCCGAAGAGCATCGAACTCGCCGAAGACCGCAAACTCTTCGCCAAGCTGCTCGACGATCTCGGTTTGAACCAGGCCCCCAGCGGCACCGCCACCACGCTGGAGGAGGCCCTCGCCATCACCGCGAAGATCGGCTACCCCAGCCTCGTGCGCCCCAGCTTCGTGCTCGGCGGCCGCGCCATGCAGATCGTCTATAACGACGCCGAACTCACCCACTACATGCGCACCGCCGTCGAGTTCGCCAACACTCAATCCGGTCAATCAGGTCAGCCAAGTCCCGGCTCCCACACCGCCAACAAACCCACCATCTCCGACACCCACCCGCTCCTCATCGACCGCTTCCTCGAAGACGCCACCGAGGTCGATGTGGACTGCATCACCGACGGCGAAACGACCGTCATCGGCGCCATCATGGAGCACATCGAAGAGGCCGGCATCCACTCCGGCGACAGCGCCTGCGTCATCCCGCCCTTCAGCCTCGCGCCTGCCATGCAGGACCGCATCCGCGATGCCGCCAAAAAGCTCGCGAAGGCCCTCAACGTCCGCGGCTTGATGAACATGCAGCTCGCCGTCAAAGGCGACGACCTCTACGTCATAGAAGTCAATCCTCGCGCCTCCCGCACCGCGCCCTTCGTCAGCAAGGCCATCGGCGTCCCACTTCCAAAACTCGCCGCCAAGATCATGGCCGGCAAAACGCTCAAAGAACTCGGCTTCACCACCGAAGTCATACCCTCGCACTACAGCGTCAAAGAGGCTGTCTTCCCCTTCAGCAAATTCCCCGGCGTGGACATCATCCTCGGCCCCGAAATGAAGAGCACCGGCGAAGTCATGGGCATCGACCCCGACCTCGGCCTCGCCTTTGCCAAGAGCCAGATGGCCGCCGGCGGCAGCCTGCCGACAAAAGGCAACGTCTTCATCAGCGTCAAAGACGCCGACAAGCCCAACCTCCCACGCATCGCCAAAGGCTACGCCGACCTCGGCTTCACCCTGTATGCCACCCCCGGCACCGGCCAGGTCATCACCGACGCCGGCATCGACGTGAACATCCTCCCCAAACTCGCCAGCGGCCAGCGCCCCAACGTCATCGACCTCATGAAAAACAAGGACATGGCCCTCGTCATCAACACCCCCTCCGGCAAAAACACCCGCGAGGACGAAGTGAAGATCCGCACCGCCACGATGCAAAACCGCATTCCGATCATGACCACGCTCCGCGGGGCCGATGCCGCCCTGAAGGCGATCAAGTCACTGCAAGGGAGTGAGGTGCAGGTGCGGGCGTTGCAGGAGTATCATAAGTAGCAAGCATCTTAAATCTGAGGTCAAAATCATCATGCGCGCGATTCGACTTTTGCCCCTCACTTGGATTGGCCCAGTTCTGCTATACTTGGCTCTTTATTGGTGGTTCGTGCCAGCATCAATGCGGTTGCCCATCCCTTTGTGTAACCCGTCTTGGTGGATGAAGTTTGTGATTGCACTGCCGGCTCTTGCTAGCGTTTTCATCTCTAAACTTTCGGCAGAGGCCCTTTTTTCGTGTCTGCCGGTTGTCTGGGTCAATCGTTTTCATCGCATTGTAGCGCCAACATCCTTTGTGCTTAGCCTATTGATGGGGTTTTTCGTCTTGCGACTTTTCTCGCCTCTAATTGGAATCGACGCCCCCTCACCACAATTTGTAGCAATGACGTTTGGAGGATTGATAGCTTTTGCCTGGCTACAAACGTTGAAGGGGGCGTCAGGAATTTTTGCCAAAGTTGACAGCCATCGACGCAAATCAAACGCGGTGGTGGGGCCGACCGCACAGGAATTGCTCGAGTCTGATCCCCGTGCTCCAATTCTGTATCTTCGATCCTTTCAAAATGAGCGAGCAAAGGCCACTACTCTCGGCCGATTTAGCTACCTCAGAACTGGCACACAAGGTTTTTATTTATTTGCTCGTCGGCCAACCGATTTTGGTAGGTTTTTTCGAAAGGCCCTTGCGAGGGAATATAAAAGAAAACTACTGGATTCCAACCGATCGGTTCACGATGAGCAAATGCTCTTCGCGGAATATTTTTCAGACTTCGGACCCTATGTCGCCATCGGACGACCGGGCGAATCATTCGAATCTATGGATCTCGGGGCGGCGAAATTATATGTGCCCGATGATTCCTGGCGGGATAAAGTTATTGAGTTGATCGAGGCTTCTGGAGCTGTCGTTTTGGAGGCAGCAGCATCTGAAGGTCTCGCATGGGAAATTCGCGAGATTGTTGGTCGCCTTGATCCAGAACGTCTTCTGATCATCCTTCCTCGCAATGGTGCGGAGTATCGGGAGTTTTGTATTTTTGCCGAAGGTGTCTTCCCTCATCCCATGCCTGTCGAAATACCCACTACTCGACTTCTCATGTTTGAAGCTGATTGGACTCCCATTTCTTTGGAAGATGGTGTCCCGATTGTTGAGGATGCAGTAGCCCCTTTTATGGCCCGCCTGACCGGAACCGGAGAAACAGCAAGACAAACCGAAACAGAGTCAAAGGCCGATGTGAATAGGGGTAAGTGAATCCTGTTGCAAGACTCCAACCATTCAGACCTTCGCCACCTTCCGCCTCGCCGATTCGCTGCCGCGTGAACTCCTCGACGACTGGCTTCGCGCGCATCCTTCGCTGAACCTTCGGGAAAACGGGGGAAACGGGGGAAACGGGGTCAGTGTGCAAAGAATTGACAAACCACACGCTTCACACCTTCCGCCTCGCCGATTCGCTGCCGCGTGAACTCCTCGACGACTGGCTTCGCGCTCATCCTTCGCTGAAGCTTCGGAGACCAAGCCCGCGAGGCCTTCCTCGCTGCGAATCCGCCGCCGTGGGACGACATCACCGAAGCATGCTACCACGTCCCGTTCTCCGACAAGCTCGACGAACACCTCGACGCTGCGCACGGCTCCTACGCCTTGCGTGATCCACGCCTCGCCCCAATCGTCGCCGACCGCCTCCATCACTTCGACGGCCAGCGCTACGGCCTCTGGAGCGACGTCATCATGCCCAATCACGTCCATGCGCTCTTCACCCTCCGCGATGGCGAATCCCTCCCCGACACGCTCCAAGGCTGGAAAGGCGTTTCAAGCCGTCTCTTCCACCAAACCGGCCTCAGCGCCCTGAATCCCATCTGGCAGCCCGATGACTTCGCCCGCCTCATCCGCAGTCCCGAGCTCTTCAGCACCGTGAAGGCCTTCCTCGCCGCGAATCCACAGCCATGGGACGACCTCACCGAAGCCTGCCACCACATCCCGTTCTTCGACAACCTCGACGAACACCTCGACAACATGATGGACGCGGCACAGCGCGTCCCTGCCACGTCTGGTTCAGGGCGGAGGCGGATTGTCACGATGCCCTTTCATGGCACGCTCGAGGGCGGAGGGCAGCGGTTGGGCGTTTGCGGCGGCATACACACGGGCGAACTCCTCCAGCAGTTCCATGTCCACGAGGTCTTTCTTGCGGTTGGAGGCTTTCTTGCTGGCAATGATGTCGCGCAGATGGGCCACGGGGAAGATGTCTTCCATGATGCGACGAGATTTCGCGGCAGTGAAGGACTCGATGCCGTCAGGAGCGTGGATGATGTCCACATCGAAAGGACCGTCTTTGATTTGCACGAAATCCTTGCCGGTGAGCAGGGCTTGCTCGGTGTCTGTGTCGATCTTGAAGTCGAGATCACGCAGGGCGGCAATGCATCGGCGGGCATTTTCAACGTCCTTGGGAGCGAAGAGGTCGAGATCGAGCGTGGTGCCGGGATAGCCAAGGAGGATCGCGCCTGCTTTGCCGAGAAAAAGATAGTCAGCCCCATGCTGTGCCAGCGCTTCCGCAAGCTCCCGGGCCTGGGCGAGTTCAAACTTGGGAGTCCCTTTAAGCTCGTCCATAGCCGAGGTAAGAGGGCTGATGCTGCTCACACCAAGCGCGATACTCGCTCATTGTGGCAAAGGAACGATTGGCATGGTCCCGGTCACGAACACGCACGAAGCCATACTTCAAGCGAACGCTCAGCGGGCGCTGCATCTGACGTCGGCATTGCTCGCGCCAGAGTTGGAGAGTTTCGTCATTCGTCTGCGGCATGGGGGGACCTTAATACGGCTGATAAAACCGGCAAGCACGGACTCATCCCTCTCCTTCACCTTCCGCCTCGCCGATTCGCTGCTGCGTGAACTCCTCGACCACTGGCATCGCGCCCGCGAGGCCTTCCTCGCCGCGAATCCGCCGCCGTGGGACGACATCACCGAAGCCTGCTACCACGGCCCATTCTCCGACAAGCTCGACGAATCCGTCTCCGTCGCGTCCTACCCGATCTACGCCTTCACCTTGACTAGCTTGGCAGTTTTTGCACGGGGGCGGCGCTTTCTGGGCTCCGGGAGGAGAAACTTGAACTTGTGACCGATCATCGGCGGATGCTGGGCTTCGACTTCCCACATTTCACGCATCCAGTCCGAGATATGGGTCTGAATCAGCGGCTCAAAAGTGTCGGCTTTTTTCATGGCTTGGAGGTTGGTTTGTAGATAAAGTGTCTGTCCCGAATGGCACGAATGGCACTCAGTTAAGGCGCTGAATCGTGGCGGAATGACGATTCGTAGGCCGGGTGTGGCTTTAGCCCGCCCGGCTGTGCACGCACCTCCGGCATGGGATTCACGCGCCAAAAGCCGGGCGGTCCGGCGGTGAGGGCTTGTTGAGTTCAGGGGCGCGATTCTTCGCCGGACACACCCGGCCTACGGCACCGCTCCTTGTCTTAACTGAGTGCCATTCGTGTCTGTCCCGAATGGCACTCAGTTAAGGCCGGTCTTCGTCAATTTTAGCGGGACATTAAACGCGTGTCTTCCAGTGGTTTAAAGAGTTCAGAATGTGGGCTTTGAGGGTACAACGACCGTGTGCTCACTGGGTTCAAGGTGCATGGCACTTCTCACCTGCTTTCTGCCCAACTTCCCTCGCGCTCTCCAAGGCCGCGCGAAGACCTCCACCTCCAGCCGTGTCGTCAGCGAGCTGCAAAGGCTTCGCGACCTCGCCCTGCCCGATCTGGCCGCCCTGCTCGGCTCCCTGCTGCCGACCGACTTCTTCGCCCAAGCGCCGGATGCCAAAGCACAACGCGAGCGCCTCTATCCGCCTGTGACACTCTTCTGGGCCTTTCTCTTCCAGGTGCTCAACCCCGCCATGCCCTGCCAGGAAGTCGTCGGCAAGCTCCGCGCCTGGGCGCTCACACGGCGTGAGCGGCGCGGCAAGCCCTCACTGGGCACCGCCGCTTACTGCCAGGCGCGCTGTGGCCTGAGCTTGCGTCTGCTGGAGGCCGTCTTTGAGCATCTGCGCGCGGTCATCTCTGCCGCCGCGCCGCCGACGCCTGGCTGTGGTGCGGACATCAAGTCAAAGTGCTGGATGGCACCAGCTTCTCCATGCCCGACACCAAGGAGAACCAAAAACAGTGGCCCCAGCCCCGCACGCAGAAGAAGGGTTGCGGCTTCCCGGTGGCGAAGATGCCCGGCGTGTTTTGTTTGTCCACAGGCGCATGGCTAGGCCACGCCTTGTCGAAGTGGCGTTGTCACGATCTGGGCCTGTGGCAAAGCCTCCGCCACCTGCTGAACAAAGGCGACGTGCTCGTCGGCGACGCAGGCTTTTGCGCCTACGCCCTGATGGCTGAACTCAAGGCGCGCGGAGTGGACACAGTCTTCCGCCTGCATCAAAAGCGCCCCAAGGACATGCGCCGAGGCAAAAAGCTGGGCAAAGACGACCGCCTGCAAGTCTGGCGCAAACCTGCGCAACGCCCCGCAGGCAGCCCTTGGAAAAAGCGGGCCTGGAACAAGCTGCCCGCGCAGATCGAAGTGCGCATCGTGCGCGTGAAGATCCAGCGCAAAGGCTTCCGCACCCGCTGCCTGTGGATCGCCACCACCTGCACGGATCCCGTGCGCTACCCCGCGCAACAGCTCGCCGAGCTGTATTACCGGCGCTGGAGCATCGAGCTGTTTTACCGCGACATCAAAACCACGATGCACATGGAGGTCATGCGCACCAAGACACCCGCGATGATCCACAAAGAGCTGCTCATGCACGCCATCGCCTACAATGCCATCCGGGCGCTCATTTTGGAGGGTGCCAGCGTGCATCAACAGGAACTCGGGCGGATCAGCTTCAAAGGCGCAGTGGACCTACTGCGGCAATGGCTGCCCCAGGCAGCCGCCTGCCACGAGCAGCCACGCAAACTGGCGCAGTGGCATGACGAGCTGCTGGAAGCCATCGCCAGCGTGCAAAACCCGCCACGACCTGGAAGACAGGAACCAAGAGCCAAAAAACGACGCCCCAAGAGCTACCAACTACTCACCAAACCCCGCCACAAGTTCAAAGAAATCCCCCACCGCGAACGCTACCGCGCTGCTGCTTAACTGAGTACCATTCCGCCAAGGCAATTTATCATTTTCGCCGGACGGCTTTTTTCATGTCCAGTTCAAGGGGCGGTGCTGGAGCCGGGCGGCGGGGGAGCGGCGGGGGGCTGGGG
>ERZ761607.915-NODE-915-length-41824-cov-5.159065_pt1 | contig 41824 bp, 29 predicted proteins | sample MGYA00511164_ERZ761607 | MGnify/ENA primary metagenome ERZ761607 (study PRJEB28899, sample SAMN02445080) | bioreactor sludge metagenome | biome: EBPR sludge | place: Australia: Brisbane, Thorneside Wastewater Treatment Plant | collected 2011-06-22 ...
GTGGTGAGGAGGGTGCCTTCGTTGAGGTATTGGCCTGGGTGGACATCGCTGATGCCGATGCGGGCGCGGAAGGGGGCGTGGATTTCCTTGCGGGCGATGACGGCCTGGATGCGGGAGATGTGGGCGCGGGCGGCGTCGAGTTCAGCGGGCTCGTGACGCTCGCGAAGATGTTCTACGGCAGCGGCGGCGGGATGGGTCTCGGCTCGCTCGGACCAATGCTCGCGGGCGGAAGCTCCGGTCAGCTCGGCATGCGCGAGTCGATGCTCGAGTTCGTGGTCGCGCACGAGGTCGCGCACCAGTGGTGGCACGGGCTCGTCGGCAGCGACGCGCGACGACACCCCTTCGTCGACGAGAGCCTCGCGCAGTTCAGCTCGATCCAATACCTGCGCGACCGCCACGGCGAAGAGCGCGCGCGTCGCGAGGCGAGGCGTCAGGTCGCGGCGAACTACCACACGATGCGCCTCTCCGGGCAGGCGGACGGCGCGGTCGATCGACCGGTGGCCGCGTTCGGAAGCGAGCTCTCGTACGCGGGCCTCGTGTACGGCAAGGGCGCGTTCGCGTACGAGAAGGTGCGCGAGAAGCTCGGCGACGAGACCTTCTTCCGACACGTGCGGGCGTACGTCGACGCGCACCGCTTCGGCGACGCACCGCCCCGCGCGCTCTTCGATCGTTTCGCGACGGGACGCCACCAGGGCGACGTGCGCGCGATCGAGCGGCGCTGGCTCGACGAAGCGCACGGCGACGAAGACCTCGGCGCGCCCGATCTCACGAGCATGATGGGCGATTGGATGCCGGACGGAAGCCTCGACAACCTCGGCGGTCTCATGGAGCAGATGCTCCGCGGGCTCACGAGCGGCGGAGGCGCGGGCGGGATGCCGCAGTTGCCACCGTTGCCCGGCGTCGGCCCGAGCGGCCCCGCGGGGCAGCCGAACGTCGATCAAGACCAGGCGCTGCAAGACGCGCTGCGGCTGCTGCAGCAGCTCGGGCGTTGATCACCGGCCGACCGATCCACCGACCTCGCACCAGAGGCGCTTGAACGGGTGCGGCTGCCCGGGCGCGCTCGGGAAGTCCCACGGGCTCGGGAGCGCGCGCAGCGTCGTGAGCGCCACGCCGGCCTGCGCCGCGCCAGCGCGCACGTGGCGACGAAACACCTCCGCGTCGAGCCGCGCGTCGTTCGTGCAGAGCAGCACGATCGCGCCCGGCGCCGCGATCGCGAAGCATTGCGCCGCGAGCTCGATCCATTGTTTGCCGCTCGTCCACCGCGTGCGCTTGGTGGTGGCGAAGGTCGGCGGATCGCAGACGACGAGGTCGTAGCGCTCGCCGCGCTGCACGGCCTTGTCGAGGAAGACGAAGCAGTCCGTCTTCACGAGACGGTGCGGCACCGCGAGCGCGTTCGCAGCGAAGCTCGCCTCGCAGGTCGCGAGCGCGGGCGCGGCGACGTCGACCGTCACGACCTCCGTGGCGCCTCCCATCGCGGCGGCCACGCTGAACGGCCCCGTGTACGCGAAGAGGTTGAGCACGCGACGACCGGACGCGACGTCCCGCACGCGACGACGGACGTCGCGCATGTCGAGGAAGATCCCGGTGGAGAGCCCGTCCCCGAGACTCACCGAGAAGCGCGCGCCGTTCTCCCACGCGAGAAACGAAGGCGCTGCGCTCGTGCCGCGCACCGCCTCCGAAGGAGCGACCTCCGCGCGCCGCGGATCGACGATCGTGCTCGCCTGCTTCGGGCGACGCTTCACGTACACGCCCGCGAAGCCGAGCGCGTGCAGCGCGTCGAGGATCGTGTCTTCGTGCGGCGCGGCTTCGTCGTAGAGGCTCGCGACGAGGTGGTCGTCGTAGACGTCGACCGTGAGGCCGGGCAGTCCGTCGCCTTCGCCGTGCACGAGTCGAAACGTCGTCGTCGGCTCGTCGGCCTCGCACGCGTGCGCGAGCCCCCAGCGCCGCTCCATCGCGTCGCGGAGTGCCTCGTCGATCGCCGCGCGATCCGCGAAGTCGACGCGATCGAGGCCGCGCATCCAGCGCGCGAACGATGGCGGTGGCGGTGCCTCGAACGTCGTGGGCTCACGCGTCCGCTCACGCGCTCCTGCCGAGTCACGTGAGTCACGTGCCGAGTCCCGCGATGGGTGGTTTGGCGGTGCGTCGAACGCGAGGCGCCACGCATGCAGCATCAGCCGCGGCGCGGGCGGGCCGCCGTAGATCGGGTCCCCCGCGACGGGCGCGCCTTCGTGGGCGAGCTGCACCCGGATCTGGTGCGTGCGTCCCGTCTCGATGCGCACGCGCACGAGCACGCGATCGCCGGCTCGCTCGATCGGCTCCACGTGCGAGATCGCGATCTTCCCTCGCGGGTCGCGGGGCGACGCGACCTCCATCCCGTGCGCGCCCTTCACGAGCGCGTGCTTCAGCGTGCGCGCGCCGCCCCGCCAACCCTTCACGCACGCGAGGTACGTCTTCTCGGCGCGCCGCCCCTCGATCTGCGCCGCGAGGAAACGGTTGCCGCCCTCGTCGCGCGCGTAGGCGATCACGCCGCTGGTGTCGCGGTCGAGGCGTTGATGCACACCCACGTAGGGCGCCTCGCCGCGAGCCGCGAAGAAGAGACCGAGCCGATGTGGGAGGTCCTCGCGTAGCGCGGCGTCCGGGGACTGCGACGGAACGCCGGCCGGTTTGTCGACCACCGCGATACCGCCCGCGTCGTACAGCACGCGCGCGGCGTCGAAGTCCGAGAAGAGCCGACGCCGTCGCTCACCGAGGGCGCGCAACGCTTCGTCTTCCTCGGTCGAACACGGCCGCATGGGAGGCGCGCGGAGGTCAGACCTGATCGCGCAGCTTCTCCGAGATCAACATCGACGGCGTGGCGGTCGTCGTGACCCAGAGCTGGTGCGCCGCGCGGGTGGCGGCGATGTGCAGCAAGTGCCGAGACTCGTGGTCCTCCGGGTAGGCGGCGAAGTTCACGTCCACCAGGATCACGTAGTCGAACTCGAGGCCCTTCACCTGCCGCACGTCCGTCACGTCGACGCCCGCGCGAAAGGGGAAGTCCTGCTCGGCGATGCGGCGCAGGTTCGGGACCTCCGCGTGCTTCAAACCGAGGAAGTACTCGTCTGCTTGCTCCGGATAACGCGCGATGATCGCGATGCTCGCGAGCGGCTCCGCGCGCGCGAGATCCCGGAGCGCTTCGCCGAGGAACGCGACCGCTTCACCGCTCGTCGAGAAGCGGAAGAGCTCCACGGGAGCGCCGTGACGCGTGGCCTCGCCGCTCACCTCGTTGCGGAGCGGCCCGAGCACGTCCGTCGCGAACTCGAGGATCTCGTGGGTCGAGCGGTAGCTCAGCTTCAACGGCTCGATCTGGACGTGGTCGAGCTTGAGGTCGGCGAGCACCGCGTCCCAGCTCGAGAACCCGTTGTCCATGTAGAGCTTCTGCGCGACGTCGCCCGCGAGCGTGATGCTCTTGCCCTTCGAGGTCGTGTCGACCACGACCGCGAGCTCGAGCGGCGAGAGATCCTGCGTCTCGTCGACGAAGATGTGCTCGTACTCGAGGCGCTCCTTCTTCGCAGAGAGCGGCCCCCGCAGGCGCTGGTGCAGACGCAGCAGGATCGCGTCGTCCTCGCGGTCGAGCGTCGGCACCTCCACCTCGAGCGCCCCGTCGACGCCGACGACGTCCTCGCCGTCTTCGGGCGAGCGCGCCTCTTCACCCTCGGCGCGATCGCGGTCTTCTTCCTGCTTGTCGTCGCGCCACTGGATCGCGGCCGGGATGCGCCGCGCACACCACGCGTGCGCCGACGTGAGCTCCGAGGCCGTGAACGCGTCCGGCGCCTGCTCCTCGAACGCCTTCTGCAGACGCGGAAGATCCGTGAGCAGCTCCGCCCAGGTCTGCGCGACGTCGTCGACCTTCTCGAAGCCGCGCTCGATCGTGCGCTCGACCGCGTGCCGCGCCTCGAGCCCCACCTCGTTCGCGCCGTCCTCGCCCTTGTTCAGCCACGCACGGAGCACCGCCATGCGCATGCCGATCGCTTCGCCTTCCGTCGCGCGCCACATGCGGAGCACCCGCGCGCCGCCCTCGAGTCGCTTGCCGGTGTCGGCGATCGCCTCGTCGATGCCCCGCTCGAGCTCGCCCACGAGTGACTCGAGCAGCCGCAGCACCACCGGGTGCTTCTTCAGGCGCGTCACCACGCCCGGCGTCTCCTCCGAATAGTCCGGCGGCAGCCCGGGGAGGTGCTGCTTGCGCAGCTTCGACGCCCACTTCTCGTAGGTCATCACCGGCACGCCCTCGACGCCCAGCGCCGGGAGCACGCGGCCGATGTAGCGCACGAGCGCGTCGTTGAAGACGACGACGAGCATCTTGTCCGCGCGGAAGCGCTTCGGATCTTGGAACGCGAGGTACGCGAGGCGATGCAGACCGATCGTGGTCTTTCCGCTGCCCGCGCCGCCCTGGATCACGACCAGACCGCTGGTCGGTTTCGTGATCAAGTCGAATTGACGTGGGTCGATCAGCGCGGTGATCTCGGAGAGGCTCTTGTCCTCGCGCTCTTCGAGATCGTCTCCGGCGCCGAGCTTCCCGTTCGACTTCTTGCCCCGGTCGGCGGGGTCAGCCGCCGACTTCGGCGCGTGATGCGACTCCGGCCGCATCGCCTGCCCTTGACCGCCCGCGAGCCGCACCGCGCTCTGTCCCGCGCGACGCCACGACCCGTCCGTCTTCTTCACGAAGACGCCCTGCGGGCTGCCGATGCGACGCAGGCGCGCTTGGCCGATCGTCAGCGCGCGGCGGACCATCACCTCGCCCTCGACGTCGCGGTCGCCGAAGGTCTCCTCGTAGTCGTCGCCCTCGTCGTAGCGGTAGTAGATCCGGCTCACCGGCGCGTCGCGCCAGTCGACGATGCGGACGTTGGTCTTGGGGTCGAGGAAGGTGCTGCGCCCGATGAGCACCTCGCGCAGCTTGTCGTTCTCTTCGAGCACGAGGCGGCCGAAGTAGGGCGCGGAGGGATCGACGGTGCCCTCTTGAACCGCGGCGCGGCGTGCGGCCACTCCCTGGAGGCGCTCCATCTCTTCGATGAGCGGCGGGATGTCCTCCAGGCGCGCGGTGCGGATCTGATCGCGGAGCGCGAGGAGCTCCGCGTCGTAGTCGACGAGCTGGCCACGCTTGATGCCGCGCGTCTGCGAGATCGTCCGGATCACGCGCGCGAGGACCTTCTCCTCTTCGCCGACGATCCGCTCCATCTCGTCATCCCTCTCAGCGACGGGCGAATCGCCCGAGGTCGCCGAGGTCGCGATGCGATCTGCCATTGACCACGCTCCGTTCCACGCTCGCGGCGCCGCCGCGAAAAGCGCATCGGGATAGCAGGTTTCATCGGGGGGGCCAGGCTCGACGAGGAAGCCGCATCCGGGCAGTCGACAATCGCCTTCCACGGCTCGGTTCGGCCCGGCGTTCCCGGCGCCCCCGGCTTCAGGTAGGGTTCGTCCGCCATGAGCGACGACGACCTCCGCCTCGGCGGCGCCCCTCCCCTCGTGCCCGGCCCCTCGCTCGAAGCCGAAGAACGCGCCATGCGCGGCGGTCGTGGACCCCTCTTCGCGGGCCTCGGCGCGCTGGCGCTCCTTTTGGTCGGCGGCCTCGCGTTCCTCGTGCTCGGCTCGGACGACCTGGAGCCGTACCGCACGCTGGGACGCAACGTGAACGGCATCCAAGCGGAGCACTTCGATGCGTTCTGGGGGTGCGCGTTTCAAGCCGACGAACGCATCGGCAGCAACGAAGATCTCCAACGCGAGATCCACGAACGCGCCGCGAACGGAGGTCCGCGTTTCGCGTCGCACGTCCGCAGTCAGTGTCTGTCGAAGCTGACCGAGATGGAGCCGCGGCTGCGCGCGCTGATCCCGCCGACCGAGCTCGCGGACGAGGTGCAGGCGCTGATCACCGCGACCGGAGCGCTCCGCAGCGCGTGGTCGGACTACCTCGCGCACTTGGAAGTTCTCGACACCTACGACGAAGAAGCCGCGGCGACCCTGGTCTCCCGGATCGCGCGCGGCTGGTTCGACTTCGAGCGTGCGCAGGCGGCGATCGACACCGCCATCCGCACGCGGCTCACGGAAGGCTGAGCGTCTGCTTCCTCGAGGGTCTGTCGCCAGACCCTCCCCCAACGGGGCATGAAGCCCCGATGGGGCCCCCACCCACGAGCCTACGCTCGCTTCGCGAGCTGCGCGCCGTCCAGCAGGGCGGCTTGCGGAAAGCGGCCATCTGCTTCTTTTCTGCGTCTGCTTCCTCGCGGGAAGCAGGCGTCACTCGAAGGGAACGAGGTCGGCCATCTGCGTGTCGGTCGCGCGCGGCGTCGACACGAAGCGCAGCGTGCCGAGCAGCTCTTGCAGGTGCGCTTCGCCGCGGAAGCTCCACACCTGGTAGACGCAGCGCTGGCCGGGCACCGCGATCGTCGCGCTCGCCACGCCCTCTTCTGCGCTCACGTCGGCCGCGCTTCCGTCCGCGAAGGCCGGGCTCGGGGTCTCCATCATCTCGTCGACGCCCATCGCGGTGCCCGCGATGCCGAAGGTGCCGCGACCGCAGCTCTCGCAGGGCTCGCCGTCCTCGGTCACCCCGGGCGCGCCCGCGTCGTCGAACTCCACCATCCATCCGCCGTCGAGCTGCGTCGCGCGTGCGTTCGCCGCGACCTCGGGCGCCAGCGGCGCACACCAGCCTCGGTTCTCGGCGCCGGCCCACGCGGTCGCGACGATCGGAGCGTCGCTCATGGAGAGCGTCGCCATGCTCCAGGGCGCTTGCGGAAGGCTCGCGAGCGCGTCGGCTTCGAAGCGCGGCAGCTCGGCCTCGGGCGCCTCGCGCTCGAGCACGGTGGGCGTCGTCATCGCCAGCTCGCCTCCGACGCTCGGCGTCGTGGTGCTCGCGCTCGTGGTCGCGCTCGTGTTGGAGCAACCCACACCCGCGGCCATGCACGCCGCGAGGATCAGCTTCGTCGCCTTCATGTCTGCCTCCCGATCCGTCGCCGCAGCGACTCGTTCGCCGCTTCGCCCGCGGCCCGGATCACACGTGGCTCGCCCGCCCCGCTGCTCCGTGAGCCCGGCATAACCGGGACCGGATCGCGCGGTCCAAAAAGCGGCAGACCGCGAACCGAACGATCCGCGTCGAAGTCTCGCCCCACGGCTCGGCGGTGGTATGCAGGGCGCCGTCCATGCACGCGCCCTCCCACCGGTCACGCGCTCGCGTCCTCGCCACGTGCGGCGCGCTGCTCGCCTTCGCGTCGATGCTCGTGCCTCGGCTCGCGCACGCGGACGCCCCCACGTTGGCCTCCGACGGCGTGCTCCTCGGCGGCCTCGAAGGCGAGCTGCGGTTCGGCGGGCTCTCGGTCGGAGAGCCCTGGCGGCTCGAGGTCGACGGTCGCGAGCGCGCGCGCGGCGTGGCCGAATCGAGCGAGCTCACGCAGACGATCACGCTCGGCAGCGGGACCCACCGCGCCACCCTCGTGCAGGGCGAGCACACCGTCCGCGCGGAGCTCCGAGCGATCCCGAGCTGGCTCGCGCTGCTGCCACCGATCGTCGCGATCGCGCTCGCGCTCATCCTGCGCCAGGTGTTGCTCGCGCTCTTCGCGGGCGTCTTCGTCGGCGCGTTGCTCACGAACGGCTACGACCCGATCGCCGCGTTCGTGCGTTCGATCGACACCTACGCGATCGGCGCCGCCGCGGACTCCGATCACGCGTCGATCCTGATCTTCAGCCTGATGCTCGGCGGCATGATCGGCGTGATCACGCGCGCGGGCGGCGCAGCCGGGCTCGCGGCCACCGTGACCAAGCGCGCGACCAACAGCATGCGCGGACAGCTCGCCGCGTGGGCGCTCGGCCTGCTCATCTTCTTCGACGACTACGCGAACTCGCTCATCGTCGGCTCGTCGATGCGCCCGATCAGCGACCGCCTGCGCGTCAGTCGCGAGAAGCTCTCGTTCCTCGTCGACGCCACGAGCGCGCCCGTCGCGAGCCTCGCGCTCGTCTCGTCGTGGATCGGCGTCGAGGTCGGCTACATCGGCGAGGAGCTCGACGCCGCGAACGTCGCGATGGATCCCTACGTGGCGTTCCTCGAGACCCTGCCGTACCGCTTCTATCCGTGGCTGATGCTCTTCTTCGTGTTGCTGATCGTGATCACGCGGCGCGACTTCGGCCCGATGCTGAAGGCGGAGCGGCGCGCCCGAGAGACCGGCGAGGTGCTACGTCCCGGCGCGCGCCCCGCGTCCGACTTCGCCGAAGCGCTGCCCGAGGTTCCGCCACGCGTGTCCGTCGCGATCCTGCCCATCGTCGCCACCGTGCTCGTCGCGATCGGCGGCATGGTCGTCACCGGCCGCGCCTCCGTGCTCGCCGAAGGCGGCGAGCCGACCCTGCGCGCGATCTTCGGCAGCGCCAACAGCTACCACGCGCTGCTCTGGGCGAGCGCGGTCGGCGGCGTCGTCGCGATCGTGACCGCGATGGTGACGCGCGCGATGAAGCTCGACGCCGCGCTCGACGCGTGGACCGACGGCCTGAAGTCGATGCTGCTCGCGTGCGTGATCCTCGTGATGGCGTGGTCGCTCGGCGCGCTCTGCAAGGAGCTGCACACCGCGCACGTCGTCGTCTCGCTCGTGGGCGACAGCATGCCGGTCGGTCTGCTCGGCACCGTCGTGTTCCTCGTGGCGGCCGCGATCAGCTTCGCCACCGGGACCTCGTGGGGGACCATGGCGATCCTCTTCCCGCTCGTGGTGCCGCTCGCGGTCCAGCTCGCGCCCGGCGACACCCACGCGCTGCTCGGCGCGATCTCGTCGATCCTCGCGGGCGCGGTCTTCGGCGATCACTGCTCGCCGATCTCCGACACCACGATCATGAGCTCGATGGCGTCGAGCTGCGATCACGTCGACCACGTGCGCACGCAGCTCCCGTACGCGCTCCTCGTCGGCACGGTGTGCATCGTCGTGTGCGAGCTGCCCACCGGCTTCGGCATCTACCCGCCCTGGGTCGCGCTGCTGCTCGGCGCGATCACCCTCGTCGCAATCGTGACCTTCGTCGGCAAGAAGGTCCCCGATCACGATCCACGCTGATCGGGGATTCCTCGAGGATTCCCCGCTCGCGAGCGATCCACCGTCAGTCGGCGACGCGGAAGAAGCTCACCACGACCGCCTTCGTGTACGGCGCCTCGCGTTCCGGCTCCACGTCGATCGCGCCGCCGTAACGACGCACCGCCGCCGCCACGAGCCCGAGCCCTCGATCGACGCGGCGATCGAAGAGCACCTCCGGATCGAGCGCCTCCGGGCTCGAGTCGAGCACACGCAGTCGCACCGTCTCGTCGCCCGTCGGCTCGAGCTCCAGCTCCACGCGCACCGCGACGTGACGTGGCGGCGCCGCGCGACCGACCGCGAGGATCGCGTTGCGCACGACGTTCTTGAGCACCAGCACGAGGTCCACACGGAACACCTCCACCACCACGTCGTCGGGCGCGCGCACCTCGAGCCCTTCGAGCTCCACGCCGCCCGCGCTGTGCTCCGCGCGCACCGCGTCGATCACCTCGCGCACGAACGCCTCGTCGACCCGCGTTCGCACGAGGTCGCGCACCAGCTCCGCGAGGCGCGCGTCGAACGCCACGAGCACGTCGTGGTGTCGTTTGATCTCCACGAGCACGCGCGCGTCGCCCCGCGCCACGCGCCGCTCGAGCTTCCCGAGCGCTCCGATCGCCCGCGCCGCACGACGAAACTCCCGGTCGCGCCGCAAGTCCACGCGTGGTCCGAGCGCGCGCTCGAACGCCTCCACGTGCCCCCGCCACGCGACCTCGAGCGTCGGCTCGCCGTAGAGACGCCGATGCAAGAACGCGAGGCGCTCCGTGTCGGTGCCGCCTGCTTCGCGCCCCCGATCGAGCGCGTCGCGCGTGGCGCCGATGCGGTGTTTGAGCAGCTCGTGCCGCAGCGAGCCGACCAGATACGCCGCCGCCGGGTGCACCTCCGGTGTGGTGGCGAGCAGGCGCTCGAACGCCACGCCGCGTCGACGCCAGCTCCGCGCGATCGTGAGCCCCGACGCGCCGAGCACGAGCCCCACGAGCAGCCCCGCGAGCGCGGCGAGCCAAGGATCCGATTCCGGCAGCGACGCGGGGGGCGCGAGCTCGGCCACCGGCGCGCTCGGCGGATCGAACACCCCCGCGAGCGTCGGGTCGAGCGCGCGTAGCTCCTCGCGTGCGGCCCGCGCATCGGGGCCTTCGGGAACCGCCGCGAGGAACTTCGAGTAGTACTCCGCCGCGCGCAGATCGATGCCGCGATCACGACACGCGCGTGCGAGCCGCAGGTAGAGCGCGGGATCCATCGGCGCGATGCGCGCTCCTTCGGCGAGCCCCTCGCGCGCTCCCGGCTCACCGCGCTCGAGCCGCTCCACGCCCGCGCGGTAGTGCTCGGCGGCGTCCTCGAGCCGGGCATGCGTCGTACGCCCCGCGGCCGTGCTCGGGGGTACGGAGGACCACGCCTCGAACGCACGTGGATCCCCCCGACGCCACGCCACCTCCGCGCGCTCGAACGCCCGCTGCGCTTCGGATTCCGGGTCGGCCGCAGGTCCGCAAGCGAGCGCGACCACGAAGACGAGCCACGCAGAGGTCCGCAACGATGGGCTCGGTCGCGCGACCAATCGGCACGAGCGCAGGCGAGGCAAGTCGGCGGCTGACCCCGCCGACCCAGCCAAGAGGTCGCCGTGCATGCCAGGCAGTCGCAGGACAGTTCGAACGTCGGACATCACGTACGCCGTTGAAGCTTACTTCCGACGGCTGCTAGAGTTGGAAGCTCGCGGAGGGACGGGGCGCGATGCAGGAGCGACGACGCGTATTGATCGTCGACGACGAGCCGAGCATGGGGCGGACACTCGCCATCGCGCTCGGTCCGGAGTTCGACGTGGAGATCGCCACCAGTGGCCAAGCCGCGCTGGAGATCTTGGATCGTGACGAGACCTTCGAGGTCATCCTCTGCGATCTGATGATGCCCGGGGTGTCCGGCATGGACGTGCACGCGCGTCTGCAACAGGACCACCCCGAGCTCGCAGCACGCATGGTCTTCATGACGGGCGGTGCCTACACACCGCGCGCGCGGACCTTCCTCCAGCAAGTCGCGCCGCGCTGTCTGCAGAAGCCGTTCTTCATCGACGACGTACGCGCGGCCGTGAGCGGCTGAGCCGCCCGCTCGCTCCGGTGACGACGTCGACGAATCGGGCGGGCAACAGGACTGAACGCAGCGCGGAAGATGGCTCGTGGAAGGACGGCTCGCGGGCCCGCGTTGCACGCGCATGCAGCCGAACGGCACCCTCGCGCGCATGTCGAAGTTCCCGTGGCTCGTCTGGTTGACGGCGTGTACCTCGGCGGGTGTGACGCGTGGCGCGGAGACGGCCGAGCCGCTCCCCACCGAGCCCACCGCGGAGGTCGTCCCTGCCGCACCCGCTGCACCCGAACCGCCGCCCGAGCCCCCACCCGCGCACCCCACGTTCGACGCGCTCCTGCCCGAGCTCGCGTCGAGCCCCGCCGAACGCGTCGGCGTGCTCTCGTCCGCCCTCGCGAGTTGCCCCGCGCCGCGTGGCGCCGACGACGACGCGCTCTCGATCTACTACGACGAGTGCCGCATCGGCTCGACGTTCGCTCGTGAGCGCGACGCGTGGGTCGTGCTCGAGGTCTCGCACTCCGAGGCGGGCGTCGAGCGCCTGCGCCTCGCGCGCGTCACGTCCACCACGACCGAGGTGCTCTTCGAAGACGAGCCGAGCCCCGAAGCGACCGCCGCGCTTCGCACACGCCTGCGTGAGCATCGCCGCGCGACGCGCCCAAACGAGCTGGTGCGCGAGCGTGCGACCGCGACTTTCTCGCTCGACGAATACGCGCCGCTCGTGGGCCTCGGTGCGCCGCTCGATCGTTGGCTGCTCTTCGTGGAGACCACGAACGATCTCGATCGCCCCGAGCACGTGCTCCACCTGATCGCGCGCGACGGCAGCACACGCCACGAGCTCGCGCGACGCCCCGCGCCGCTCGGTCCCTGCGACGGCGGCGGCTACTACTGCGAGCGCACGCAGGACGAATGCGACGAAGCGGGCCTCCGCGCGGAAGGCCGCCTCTGCATCCAGCCCGCGAGCCTCGCGCACGTGGCGGTCGCCGACGGAACGCTCGCGCTCCTCGGCGGCGTACACGTCGCCGGGCACGGCGGGTACCCCGCGACGTCGTGGGTCGTGGCGCTACCGCCCGGCCTGTGAGCCGGCCCGTCGGAGCCTGTGAGGCGGAGCGCGACGAGCGCGATCACTCCGACGCGAACATCCGCTCCACGTCGTAGAGGAGCTCACTCAGCGCGAGCGGGTCGAGCGACTCCAACGTACCGCCTTCGAGCGTGAGCTCGCCGAGCGTCTGCTCGTCCGACTGCCACGCGTCCGGGCTCCCGTCGATGCCCGGCGAGTACTGCAGCGTCGCGGTGACGTCGCCGATCGCCTTGCTGGAGCGGCCGATGATGGTGCGGGTCCAGCCGTGCGACTCCAGCGTGAAGATGCGCTTGCTCGGCACCTTCTTGCCCACGAAGCGCACGAGCTTCGTGCCGCCCTCGCCCTTCGCGAGCGCGAAGACCGGGCGTGTGAGCTGCTCGAAGGGCTGCACGAGCTCGTAGTCGGCAAACCGATGGCCGAGCTCGGCGACCTCCGACTTCGAGGCGCGCACCGGGTGCAGCAGCGTCACCGTCGCCTTCGGGGGCAGCGTGAACGCGTCGTCGCTCGGCGTCGACGGTGACCCGTCCTCCGCGATGCGGAAGCTCCCGACCGCCACGCCGTCGACCCACGCCGTCCACGCCACGCGCCCCGCGAGGTGCCGCATCAGCGGGTGCGTGAAGAAGCAGCTCTCCGCCACCTCCGCCGGCCAACCGCGCCCGCTCGCCATCGCGTTCTCCATCCGCGAGAGCACGTGTTTGGCGACCTCCTTCACGTCCTTCTGGAGCTGCGCGAAGCGCGCCTTCGCTTCCTTGTACTTCGCCGGATCGCCTTGTTTGCTCGCCTTCGGGAACGCCGTCAGCCGCGACCCATCCGGCTCGCGCAAGAAGGGCGCGAGGTGCTCGTCGAAGCCGATCGTCAGCACACGATCTCCGAGATCGAGCTCCAGCGTGCCCGCGTCGTCGAGGCCCACGTCCGGCACCAGCCGATCCGCGAGCTCGTCCGCGGTGAGCCCACGCGATTGCGCGATCTCCTCCATCTTCTCGAGCGCCGCGGTCTTGAGGCCCTTCGTCTTGGCCTTCTGCGAGAAGCGATGCAGCGCGACGAGCGCGGCGTCGGTCCCGATCGTGCCGAGGATCTCCACGCCGGTCTGTGCGCGCGCGGCGAGCCCGTCGTTCGGCCACACCGCGACCATCGGCGCCAGACGCGCCACGCACCTGTCGCCGCCCGCGTGCGCCAGCGAGGTGAAGGGCCAGCTCTCCTTCGACGGCGCGCCCGCGAAGCTCCACTCGCGGAAGAGCGCCCACGCGAGCTCGTCGAGACTCTCCGGATCGAGGTGCTCCTTCGCGAGCTCGAGCCCCGCGTAGGCCTCGTCGGGCGCGCTCGCCGCGAGCATGCCGACCACGTGCGCGCGCGAAGCGTCGGGCAAGATCGACCCGTCGTTCAGCCGCAGCGGCGGAAGCGTCGCGAGATCGAGCCATGCGGGCAGCTTCGGCGCCTTCGCGAGCGCGAGCGGATCGGTCGCGAGCACCGCGCGCACCGCGGCCTCCGCCTCCGCGCCGTAGCTCGACGCCGCGCGCAGGACGACGTCCTCGTTGCCGTGGCTCGCGAGCAGCCGCAGCGCTTGCTCCGCCCCCGTGCGCTCCTTGCTCGGCTTGCTGACGGCGATCGGTACGAGCCCGAGCGCAGCCGTCTCCGGATGCGCGAGCACCCACGCGATCGCCGCCTTGCGCGCGCGTCGGTGCACCATGCCCGCCGCCACTGCGGGCACGACGCGCGACGAACGGATCGGCAAGAGCGCGTCGAGCACCGCCGGCAACGCGGACGCGCGCCGCGGCTCGCCGACCCAGTCGCGCTTCGGCGCTTCCATCACCCCGGCGCGAATCAACATTCCGTCGAGCGCGTCCGCGCCGAGCACCGCGACCACGCTCCGCGTCGCGCGTTCGTTGAGCGCCCACGCGGTCGGATGCACCGCGTCCCAGAACGCCTTCGCGTACGCGGCATCGAGCATGACGAAGGACTCCCCGCCGTACTCGATCACCCAACGGCTCTGGTGTCCGTCGCGCTTGCGCATCGCGTCCACCGCCTTCTCGGGCGTGAGCGCGGGGCTCACGTCGGCGCCCGTGAAGTTCCGCAACACGCTCGCGGATCGCCACGCGGCGTCGTAGCTGCCCCAACTGCTCCACGGCAGCGCGCTCCACTTCTCGCGCAGCCCCGCCGGCCACACCTCTTCGGTCGGCGTCTCCTTCGCCACGAGCCCCGCGACCACGATCGGCTTGCCGAGCTTGCGGCCCTCCCAGGGCGCCTTCGCGAGCACGTCGGGGATCGCGCTCGCCGCCGGACCCTCCTTCTCCGCGAGCACGCTCGCGATCACCGCGCGTTGCGGATCGGTCGTCGCCAGCGAGGCGAGCGACGGATCGCGCCGGAGCAGTCGCGCGAGCACGTCGCGCGCGACCGAGTGCTTCGTGCTGCGCGCGCACGTCACGAGCGCAGGTCGGAACGCGCGCTCCGGATCCTTCATCAGCTCGTCGAGCGGTCCGCTCGCGAGCCGATCGTCGCCATGATCGAGAATGAAGCTCGCCGCCTCGTTCGTACCGCTCGCTGCGACCGCCGCCATCACCTTCTCGCGCAGCCGCGTGTCGCCGCGCGCCATCAGCTTCACCAGCTCCGGCATCACCCACGGCCCGAGGTGCACGAGCGCGGTCGCGGGATCGAAGGCGTCGAGTCCGGCGAGGAACGCACGGCGGATGAGCTTCGCCCAGCGCGTGCGGTCGGGCAGGAACGAGAGCAGCGGCAACGCGTGGAACACGACCCAATGCGACGACTGCGCGTCGACGAAGTCGATCACCCGGGTCAGCGCGTCCGGGTCGTCTTGATGAATCAGCAGCGCGATCGCCGGCACGGCGCCGTACGTGCGGTGGGCGGGAGCCGCACACAGCTCCGCGATGCGCTCGATGCCGCGGGCCCGCGCCGCCGCGAAGTCGGCCTCGCTTGCCTTCGCGAACGCGCGCGCGAAGGGCCGCCCCGAGAGGCGCCCTTGCGTCAGCTCGTCGATCACGCCGACGAACCCCTTCTCGGCCAGCATCGCGTCGTAGAAGTCGTTCGGCGGCAGCGTCGGATCGTCGTGCGGGAAACGCCGCGTCGGCATCGAGAGCGCGAGCAGCGCCGCGCTCGGCTCACCCGCGCGCGGCTCTTCTTCGGGAGCGCTCGTCGACTTCGCCGACTTCGTCGCGCTCGTCACCGTGCTCGTACTCGAAGCCGCAACGCTCGGGCTCACGATGCTCGAAGCATCTACGCTCGAAGCATCTGCGCTCGAAACCGCGGACGCTCCATTCGGCTTCGCCTTCGTCGCCTTGGCCTTCGTGGGCTTGGCGCCGTCGTCCGCGCTCGGCGCGCTCGCGCCGTCTCCGCCGACCTCCGAGTAGCCCTTCTTCGTCTTCTCCGCGATCAGCTTCGCGACCGCCGCGGCCGCCGCCGCGTCCGAACCGAGATCCTTCGTCTGCGTCTGCCCGTTCGTCCCGATGCGCCCGAAGCAGACGGTGTACGTGCTGCCCTCCTGCGCGATCTCCCAGAACTTGCTCGACGACCCTTCGACCAACTCGAACCGACGCATGCACACTCCTCCCGAGGTCGAGCGTCGTACGGACACGCGCTCGTCTCCTTTTCTCGGGGTCTTTGGTAAAGCCCCCCTCCACTGGGCCAAGCCCAGCGGAGCCTCCCCAAAACCCCTTCCCGGACCGCGGAGGGTATCAGCACTCCTCGCAACGCCGCGCGACGGACGAACGCGCCGCCACGAGCGAGCACACCCACGCCCGACGCGAAGGGATCAGCGGCAACCGAGGTACGCGAGCACCAGCCGCTCGAGCTCCTGCGCGAGCTCGCCGCTCTCCAGGCGATCGGCCTCCGGCACCGCGTGGAAGATCGCGCGCTCGTCGACGATCGCGAGCGCGGCGTCGATCGCGAATCGCACCGCGCGCGGCGGATCCGGATGCTTCATCTCCGCGCGCTTGGTGAGCAAGAGCGCGCTGACTCCGTCCACGAGCCGTCGTCGAAACGCGATCGCGGTCTGCCACGAGTCCGGGCTCGCCGCGACGCTCTCGAGGAAGGCCGCCATGAGCCGACGTCGCTCGCTCGAGCGCCGCACCAACACGTCGACGCAGACCCGCACGATCTCGTCCAGGCGCGCGGTCTTCCAACGCTCCGGATCGACGAGCGCCAGGAGCTCCGTCCGCAGATCCCGCTGCGTGCGCTCGTGCAGCGCGCGCAAGAGCTCGTCCTTGTCACGAAACCGCCCGTAGAACCCGCCCACCGACGTGCCCGCCTCGCGCACCACGTCGGCGATGCTCACGTCGCGCAGCCCACGCTCCACGATCAGCCGCTCGGCGGCGGCGAGGATCTGCTCGAGCGTGCGCTCGCTCCGCGCTTGTTTGGGCGTGCTGACGCTCTCGAGCTCGCGCGCGGGGGCGCTCGGTGCGCTCGACGACCGCGAACGCGGCGAGCTCGCCCGCGTCAGACGCTTCGTCGCGCGCGTCGGTCCCGTCGCGCTCTCCACCTTCGCCTTCGCCGTCGTGCTCGCTCGCCCCTTCATCGCGCGCCCTTCGTACCGTCCGTCACCGGCTCCGTCACCACCGTGAGCGGATCCGACTCCGTGTCCCTCGCTTGCCGCCGGTCCGGAGATTCGTCATGCTCCGTTCCAGAATCAGAATCCGATTCTACTTCCGACCCCGGCGCTCGTCCACCACGAGCGCACCGACGAGGAGAAGCGCGATGACGCAGCAGCGAGACGAGCTCCCCACCGAAGCCCGAACCGGTCGCGGCCGCGCAAAGCCCGCCGCTCCGTCGGAGCCGAAGTCGGCGTCGAAACATCCCGAGCTCGAGCTCGCCGCCCGCCGCGCGCGCGATTGGCTCCTGCGCGAGAGCCCGCTCGCCCACACCCGCTTCGGCCGCGACGTGCGGGCCCGCGCGATGGCGCTCGAACGCGCGCGTCTCTCACGGCTGCCCACCCAGGTTCGTGGCCTCGAGCTCTCCGCGGAGGCGATCGGCACGATGCTGCGTGGCCATCCGCCGGTCCCCGCCGACGCGAAGCTCGCGCCTTCTCCTCCCGCGCCCTCGCCGCTGATGGGCCACTTCGAGACCTTCACCGCCGGCCCGCAGCGGCTGCGCGCGATCCTCGAGCTGCGCGAGACCTACGGCGACGTGGTGCGTCTCCGCTTCGGCGCGCTCACCGGTCACCTCGTCTGCGATCCCGAGCTCGTCCAAGAGGTCCTGCACACACGCAACCGCGAGTTCGGCAAAGAGACCCGCGGCATGCGCAAGCTCCGCCTCGTGCTCGGCCTCGGCCTGCTCACCAGCGAGGGCAGCTTCTGGCTTCGCCAGCGCCGCATCGCGCAGCCCGCGTTCCACAAGAAGCGCATCGCGGGCTTCGCGCAGGGCATGGTCGACGCGGCGGAGGACATGGTCGCGCGCTGGGAGGACGGCGCCACGCTCGACGCCCACCAAGAGATGATGAAGGTCACCCTTCGCATCGTCGGGCAGACCCTCCTCGGCACCGACGTGACGAGCGACGCCGATCGCATCGGCGCGGCGGTGAGCCACATCGTCGAGGACGTGAACGAACGCGTGAACAAGCTCGTCGACCTCGGCCCGCCCTTCCCCTCGCGCCGCAACCTCGCCTTCGAGCGCGCGATGGACACCCTCGACGCCGTCGTGCTCGACATGATCGCCGCGCGCCGATCGAGCGGCGTCACGGGTGATGATCTCCTGGGCATGTTCATGGAGGTCGCCGACGAAGAGACCGGCGAGCGCATGACCGACGCGCAGCTCCGCGACGAGGTGATGACGATCTTCCTCGCGGGTCACGAGACCACCGCGAACGCGCTCTCTTGGGCGCTCTACCTGCTCGGCACGAGCCCCGACGTCTGGCGCAAGCTCACCGCGGAGGTCGACACCGTGCTCGAAGGTGGACGCCGCGCGACGCCGGCCGACTTCGCGCGCCTCACGTACACGCAGCAGGTCGTGCAAGAGACGATGCGCCTCTACCCGCCCGCGTGGCTCATCGCGCGCGCGCCGTACGAGGACACGACGCTCGGCGGCTACTTCCTGCCTGCTGGCAGCCTCGTGTTCCTGCCGCCGTGGATCGTGCATCGCCACCCCGATCATTGGGAGAGCCCCGAAGGCTTCGATCCCGATCGTTTCGCGCCGGGCGCCGACGCCGCGCGGCACCGCTTCGCGTACTTCCCCTTCGGCGGCGGCCCACACCAATGCATCGGCAACAACTTCGCGCTGATGGAGGCGGTGCTGATCCTCGCCACCATCGCGCGCGACTTCCGCCTCGATCTCGTGCCCGGCTTCGCGGTCGTGCCCGATCCGCAGGTCACGCTGCGCCCGCGCGACGGAGTGCGCGTGGTCGCGCGACGCCGCACGCGCTGATCGAGCGGCCACATCACCGCCACACGACGTCGCGACGAGGACGCGCGCGCTTCCACGATCGCGTCCGCACGTGTCTCGCGCGCGCAAGCAGACACGTGCCGACGCGCACGCAAGACGCACTCGTCACTTGTCCGCGCGACGCATGCAGGCATCCTCGGAGGCGTGACGCTTCCCGACGACCTCCTCACGCGCAGCGCCGACGAAGCCACGCGTCGTCTCGCGCTCGCGTTCCTCGATCAAGCGGAGTCCGCACGCGTGCGCGTCGACGCGAAGAGCGACGCCGACGCGCTGCACGACTTTCGCGTCGCGGTCCGTCGCCTCCGCAGCCTCGCGCGCGCGCACCGTCGTCACCTCGGGAGCGCGATCGACGGCAAGCGCCGCAAGCACCTGCGCGCGATCCAGCAGGCGACCGGTGGCGCGCGCGATGCCGAGGTCGCGCTCGAGTGGACGCGGCAGCTCGTGCACGAGCTCGACGACGAGAGCCGCGCGGCGCTCTCGTCGTTCGAGCGTTGGCTCGAAGAGGTCCCCGCCGATCACGCGTCGGTGGAGGAAGCGAGCGCGCGCTTCACGAAGCTCGCGAAGAAGCTGCGGGGTCCGCTCGCCACGACCACCGTGCGGCTCGAAGGCGACGAGCCCGAGAGCTACGGCGCGGTGGTGGGCGGGCTCGCGCGCACGCACGTCGCCGATCTCGCGGAGCTGCTCGAGTCGATCGCGGACCGCGACGACGAGTCGGTGCACGACGCGCGCATCGCCGGCAAGCGGCTGCGCTACCTGCTCGAGCCGCTGCGCGACGCCGCACCGGGCGCGCGCGACGTGGTCGCGATGCTCAAGCGCCTGCAGGATCTGCTCGGCGCCATCCACGACCTGCGCATGCTCGCGGCGGTGATCGAGGACGCGGCGGAGGAAGCCGAGCCGCACGTGATCGCGGCGCTCGCGAAGCTCCGTGAGCGCGCGGATCTGCGCGCGGAGTCGCTCTTCACCGAGTACGTGGCGGCGTTCGGCGGTTTGCGGCGCGCGGAGCTCGTCGATCGCGTGGAGACCCTCGCGCGACGGCTCGACGGCGCGCGCCAGACGGAGACCGAGCGCAAGTACCTGCTGCGCTCGCTGCCGAACGACGTGCGACGTCATCCCGTCAAGGAGCTCTGGCAGGGCTACCTGCCGGGCGTGAAGGTGCGCGAGCGCCTCCGTCGCGAGGAGCTCGGCGACGAGGTCCGCTTCCTCCGCACGATCAAGGCCGGCCGCGGCGTGCAGCGCATCGAGATCGAAGAGACGACGACGCGCGAGGTGTTCGACGTGCTCTGGCCGCTGACCGAAGGCGCGCGCGTGCTCAAGCGTCGCTACACGGTCGAGGACGCGGGGCTCGTGTGGGAGATCGACGAGTTCCTCGATCGCGAGCTCGTGCTCGCGGAGGTCGAGCTGCCCTCGGCCGACGTGCAGCCGCCGATCCCACGCTGGCTCGAGCCGGTGCTCGATCGAGAGGTCACGACGGAAGACCGCTACGTGAACCTCAACCTCGCGTGCTGAGCGCGTGCCGAGCGCGCGAGATACGGCTCAGGTCGACGCGCACACGTCGATACGTGCAGCGACCCTGGCTCCGAACGAGCCTCGAACGCCTCGCGACGGCGCGAGGCTCACTTGCCACTCATCAGCGGCGCGTCACTGATCGACCTTCAAGATCGCGTGGAAGGCCGCCTGCGGGATGTCGACCTTGCCGACCGACTTCATCCGCTTCTTACCTTCCTTCTGCTTCTGGAGGAGCTTGCGCTTGCGGCTCACGTCGCCGCCGTAGCACTTCGCCGTCACGTCCTTGCGCATCGCGCGCACCGACTCGCGCGCGATGATCTTCGTGCCGATCGCGGCCTGGATCGCGACCTCGAACTGCTGCCGCGGGACGATGTCCTTGAGCTTGAGCGCGAGCGTGCGGCCCACGTGGTAGGCGTTGTCGCGGTGGACGATCGCGGAGAGCGCGTCGACCTTGTCGCCGTTGATCATCATGTCGAGGCGCACGAGCTTGTTCTCGCGGTAACCCTCGAGCTCGTAGTCCATCGACGCGTAGCCCTTCGTCGCGCTCTTGAGCTTGTCGAAGAAGTCGAAGAGCACCTCCGCGAGCGGCAGGAGGTACACGATGATCACGCGCTCGGTGCCCGCGAACTGGAGCTCCTTCTGCTCGCCGCGTCGCTCCTGGCAGAGCTTGAGCACCGGGCCGACGTAGTCCTTCGGGACGTGGATCGAGACCTTGAAGTAGGGCTCCTCGATGTGCTCGATGCGCGAGCTGTCCGGCATCAGCGACGGGTTCTCGACCGGGATCATCGTCCCGTCGGTCAGGAACACGTGGTAGACGACGCTCGGCGCGGTCGTGATGAGGTCGAGGTCGTACTCGCGCTCGAGCCGCTCCTGCACGACGTCCATGTGCAGGAGACCGAGGAAGCCGCAGCGGAAGCCGAAGCCGAGCGCCTCCGAGCTCTCGGGCTCGAAGAAGAGCGCCGCGTCGTTGAGCTTCAGCTTCTCGAGCGCGTCGCGCAGATCCGGATATTGATCCGACTCCGTCGGGAACACGCCGCAGAAGACCATCGGCTTGACCTCTTTGAAGCCCGCGAGCGCTTCGGTCGCGCGCGGCTTCACGTGGGTCACGGTGTCGCCGACCTTGGTGTCCTCGACCGACTTGATCGACGCCGCGAAGTAGCCCGCTTCGCCCGGCCCGAGGTGATCGACCGCGGTCGGCCAGGGCGTGTACACCCCGATCTCGGTGACCTCGTGCTCGGCGCCCGTCGCCATGAGCTTGATCTTGTCGCCCTTGCGGATCGTGCCGTCGACGACGCGGATCATGACCATCGCACCGCGGTAGGCGTCGTACCAACTGTCGAAGATCAGCGCGCGCAGGGGGCCGTCGACGTTCGCCTTCGGCGGCGGGACCTTCTTGACGAGCTCCTCGAGCACCTCTTTGACGCCCGCGCCCGTCTTGCCGCTGCACGCGAGCACCGGCTCCGGCACGTCGAGGCCGATCACCTCGACGACCTCGTTCTTCACACGATCCACGTCCGCGCTCGGCAGATCGATCTTGTTGAAGACCGGGATGATCGCGAGGTCGCTCTCGAGCGCGAGGTACACGTTCGCGAGCGTCTGCGCTTCCACGCCCTGCGTGGCGTCCACCACGAGCAGCGCGCCCTCGCACGCCGCGAGCGATCGGCTCACCTCGTAGTTGAAGTCGACGTGACCTGGCGTGTCGATGAGGTTGAGCTGGTAGGTGATCCCGTCCTCGGCCTTGTAGTGCAGCCGCACCGCCTGGGCCTTGATGGTGATCCCGCGCTCTTGCTCGAGCTCCATCTTGTCGAGGAGCTGCTCCTTCTGCTCACGCGCGGTGACGGCGCCGGTCACGTCGAGGATACGATCCGCGAGCGTGCTCTTGCCGTGATCGATGTGCGCGATGATCGAGAAGTTGCGGATGCGGTCGAGCGGGAACGACATGGGGCGGCACCTGATAGCACCACTCGACGCCGAAGGAAGCGGAGTCGCGTACGGTCCGATGCGGAGCGCGCCGGAAGGACGACTCCCGCGGAGCGCACGCTCACCAGCGGCGGCCGCGGGCCTCACTCCGTGTCGAAGGTCAACTGACCGGGGAGCTCGTTCTGGTGTCGCTCGAGCACCAAGTCGATCCCCTCGCGGATGAACACCGCGATCGGCACCTTCGTGCGCTCGTGGAGCAGCTTGAGCTTCTCGTTCTGCTCCGGCGTGATGTAGACGGTGGTGGAGATCTTCTTGCGGGCCATCGCGAGCTCGGCGTGAACCTACATGGCAACATGTATACGGTCAAACTGGAATTCGCGGGTTGGGCCGTGTGGGTGTGCGTAGCGGAGCACGAACGGGTCGGGTAGGATGCCCGACGCCGAGGGAGGGGAGCCCGCGCGCGACGCCTCTCCCGGTCATCCGTCCGGGTCCCCCGCGGCCGCGCCGCTCGGCGACCGAATCATGGAAAGCGCATGCGTAACCTGTTGATCTTTGCGTGCTTTCTTCTGCTCGCGTGCAACCGCGGCGAAGAAGGCTCCGGCGTCGGCGAGCGTCGCACCACCCCCAGCGGGTCTCGCACGGACGAGCGCGTCCGCGAGCTCTGCGTGGGCGAAGGCGCCAACGTCCAGGCGGTCGACGTCAACAACGACGGCACCCCGGACATCCGCCACGTGCTGGCGAACGGTCAGCGGCGCTGCACCGAGATCGACATGAACTTCGACGGTCGCGTCGACGTGGTGCGCTTCTTCGAGGCCGACGGTCAGACGATCCTCCGCGAGGAGCACGACTTCGACTTCGACGGACGCTTCGATCAGATCGCGGTCTACGAGAACGGTCAGCTCACCCACAAGGAGCTCGACACGAACTTCAACGATCGCATCGACACCTGGCTCTGGTGCCAAGACGGTCGCGTCTCGCGCGCCGAGCGCGATCGCCGCAACTCCGGCCGCGTCGACACGTGGGAAGTCTACGACCGCGGGGTCCTCACCGAAGCGCGCTACGACGACGACAACGACGGCGAGCCCGAGAAGTTCGAGATCTTCCGCGACGGTCGCCTCGTCGAGATCCGCTACGACACCGACCGCGACGGCAACCCCGATCGCGCCGAAGAGGTGGTCGCGGAGCAGGCCGGACAAGCGGAGGCTCCGCTCTTCTGCACGCTCGACGCGACGCCGCCGGCCGAGCGTCCCGCGGACCCGCCGCCGCCGACGCCGGAGCCGGCCGCGGAGGTCTCGGAGACGGAATCGACCGAGATCGACAACGAAGAAGCGATGGGCGAAGCCATCGGAGGTGCGCAATGAAGGCCGTGGTTGGACGGACCGTGGTTCGACTGGCGATCGCGCTCACGCTCGCCCTCGGCTGCTCGGACGACGACGACGGACCGAGCACGACGCCCGACACCGTGGAGGACACGTCCGGCGCGGAACGCCCCGCAACCGACAACCAGCGCTGCGACACCTCGGGGCAAAACCTCGAGGTCAGCGAGTACGACACGTCCGGCGACGACTGGGCCGACGTGCGCAAGGTCTTCAAGACGGTCGGCGAAGGACGCCTCGCGCGCCTCGTGCTGGTCTGCCGCGAGGCCGATCTGAACGGCGACGGAAGCAAGGACGTCGTGCGCTTCTACAACGACGAAGGGCGACCGCTCCGCGAAGAAGCGGACCGCAACTTCGACGGGACCATCGACGAGCTCACGTTCTTCGATCGTGGCCGCATCGTGCGCCAAGAGATCGACTCGAACTACGACGGCCGCATCGACACGAAGGTGTTCTACGAGAACGGGCAGCCGCTGCGGGCCGAGCGCGACATCGCGGGACGCAGCACCGCGAGCCTCTGGCGCCCCGACACGTGGGAGTACTACGAAGAGGGCCGCATGGTGCGCACGGGCCTCGACGTGGACGGTGACGGTCGCGTCGATCGTTGGGACCGCGACGCGGAGTGGATGCGTCGGCGCGAGGCAGAAGCCGCAGCGCAGCGCGAGGCGGACGCGGCCGAGGACGGCGACCCCGAGGCTCAGGACGCGGCCGCCGAAGAAGCCGAAGGCTGATTGCTGGTCGGCTTCGCCGACTCTGGGAGTGATCTCCCCAGCTCCCCAGCCCCCTCCCTCCTCGGAGGCCTCCCTGCGCTTCGCTTCGCTGCGCTTCGGTCGGTCTCCTTCGGGCCTCCGGCGGCGAGGGACTTCGTCCCTTCGAACCCTCGCTCGCTCGCACACACTTCGTTTCCGCTGCGTCCGTCGCAGCGACGCGGAAAGTATCATCGCGCCACCTCCATACGAAGAGCGATGAGGTGTCGGCAGGGCCCCTTCCGAAGCCCCGCGTGCTGGTGGTGCGGGCACGGGCAACGCGCCTTCGAGATCTGTCCGTCCGCGTCGAAGACTGCCTCGCACTCCGTCGCGTTCACGCGCGCGACGTAGAGCGTGCGCGTCGCGCCGAGCGCCTCGCGCCGCAGGACCTTCACGTCGCGCTCGAGGAAGTGCCGCCGTCCGTCGCGCACCTCCGCGGGCTCGGGTCCGAGCAGCTCTTCGCCGAGCGGCGCGTCGAGGATCTGCCGGTAGCGGTAGGCGTTCGTCGCGTAGTCGAAGATCGCTTGGCCCTGCTTGCACAGCCGATGCAGCGCCGCGCGCGTCGCGCTCTCGGGCGCGCCGACCTCGTTCGCGATCTGGGCGCGCGTCAGCGTCCGCTCGCGACGCAGCGTGTCCTCCACCCGCGAAAGCACGTCGACGTCGACGAGTGTGTCGCCGACGAGCACGTCGAGCTGCGCGCCGCTCGCCCAGTCGTTGGTCGTCCAGCCGGAGAGGCCGAGCACGAAGCGCAGCTCGCCCATGCGCACCGTCCAGAGGCTGGGCATCCCGCTGCCGAGCAGACGCACCTCGACGCGCTCCGCGATCGGCAAGAGGCGCGCGAGCACCTGCAGACGTCGGCGTCCCCAGACCTTGATCGTGCGTGGCTCCGCGCCGTCCCACACGCGCCCGCGGCTCTCGATCCGCAGCTCCCACGGCTCGAGCACCAGCACGGGCGCGCGGCCCGGCGTGAGCTCGAAGCGGATCGCGCGCGGGCCTTCCTTCTCGCGGTGTCGCTTCAGGTGCGCGAGCACCGCGTAGAGCGTCTCCACCGGCAGCTCGACGGTGGTCGACGCGAGCGCGGTCGCGGCCGAGAGCTGACCGAAGCCGCGCAGCCACGAGGGCGGCAGATCGATCTTCTCTTCGCGCACGCCGCCCGCGCCTTCGACCTGCACGCCGAAGCCGGTCGGATCGACCTCCAGCGTGCTCGCGCGGTAGGTGCGCAAGGTCTGGAAGCCCTCGTAGAGGGCCATCGAGTAGTCGACGTTCGTGGTGCCGAGGCTCGCGTCTTGCGCGCCGCCGAGCCCGTCGCGATCGAGGAAGACGCAGCCGTAGCTCGACTCGTCCTTCGCGAAGCCTTCGAAGAACACGACGTCCGGCGCGACGGTCACCACCGGATCGCAAGGCACCAGGTGGCGGAAGAGCTCCGGATCGTGGCGCGCGAGCTCGTTCGCCCACTTCACGCGCGCGTTCCAGTAGAGCCGGTGCGCCTTCCGGAAACGCACGTCGAGATCGGGCGGAGCCGCCGACTTCTTCGCGAGCGCCTGCGCCTTGCCTTCCGCGAACGCGAGCTTCCGGATCGCCTGCTCTTCTTCCGCTTGGCGCGCGAGCCACTCGCGGTAGGCGGTCTTGTCCTTCTTGCGAAAGCGGAAGTCGCCGACGACCACCTCGTGCAGCGCGCTCATCGCCTCGCGAAAGCGCACCGGCTCCTTCAGCTCCGCCTTCAGCCACACCGGCTCGCGCGAGAGGTTCGGGCGGAACGCGATCGCGCTGCGGTAGGGGCCCGCGTCGACCGCGCTGTGGCCGCGGTAGCGGAGGCTCGTGATCATCGCGCGCCTCCCGTCGCTGGCGAGGTAGCCGGCGCGAAGAGCACGAGCTCGGGGATCGCGGCGGAGAGCGCCTCGCGCGTGGCCGGAGTCGAGAACGCCGCGCGCGCGATCGCCACGAGCGCCCCGCGACGCTCCGGCTCCCGCGCGCTCCGCAGCGCGATCGCGAGCAGCGGCGCGAGCTCGTTCGCTTCGTCCGGGCGACGCTGCAGCCGCTCCGCGATCGAGCGTAGCACCACACGTTTCGTCCGGCTGCCGCGGTGGATCGCGAGCAGCGCGCTCGCCCACACGTGCCGCACGTCCGCTTCGTCGAGCCCGCGCGCGACCTCGTCGAGGTGCTTCACCAGGAACGCGCGCACGTCGTCGTAGGGCGACTCTGCGAGCGCGGCCCAGAGGGTGAGCAGGTCGCGCCGAAAGCGTGGTTCCGCGAGCAAGACCTCGAGCGCGCGCGTGCGCACGTCCGCGTGCCGCGCGTCGACGAGCTCACGCAGGTGCACGGAGGTGCCGAGCTTCTCGTCGCGCACGAAGCCGAGCACCCACTCCAGCGCGGCGGCGCGCGTCTGCTCCACCTTCGCGTCGCGGAGCTGGAGCACCGTCTCCACCGACGACGCGTCGTCGACCTTCTTGCCGCGCGCCCACTTCAGCCCGAGCTCCGCCACCGAAGCCGCGCGCGACGCCGCGAGCGCGACGCACTCGTCGAGCTTCAAACGTTCGGGGCTCACGCAGCGCTCGACCTGCGCGACGAGGTGCGGCATCGCGATCGGGTTTTCGAGCGCGAGCAGCTCGAGCCAGTCCGCGACCTTCAGCGACTCGAGCCCCTTCGCGCTCTGCAGCAGCGAGGCCGCGAACGCCTGCACGTCCGGATCGGCGCTCTGCAAGAGCGGCCGCAGCTCCGCGATCGCGAGCCCGTCGAGGGTGTGCGCGCGGCGCAGCCAGTCGAGCGCGAAGCGCCGCACCACGAGGGCCTGCGCGCGCACCGCGAGCGAGAGCAACGACGCGCGCGCGTTCGGATCGGACCACGCGGCCGCGTGCAGCGGCGCGATCGGTAAGCTCGCGAGCGTCGCGCCCTCCGCGAGACGCAGCCCGCGCCCGGAACGATCGAGCTCCGCCGCGCCGTGATGCAGCAGGTGCATCAGGCTCCACGAGTTCAGGAGCGCGAGCCCATCCGGCAGGTGCTCGTCGCGGTAGAGCGCGAGCACGTCGGTCGCGAGCCGCACGAAGCGCGCGGGATCGCGGAAGCCGATCCGTCGCACGTAGCGGAGCGCCCGCCGCTGCAGGTAGAGCCGCGTGTAGATCGAGAAGGTCGGTCCTTCGGTCGGCTTGTACCGATGCCCCCACGGGTCGCTCACGGGAGGCCGCCGATAGCGCGAGGGCTCGCGGTTGGCGCGCACGCGCACGTGCTCGAGCCACGTCTCGTTCGTCTGCCAGTCGTAGCGCCGCTTCTGCTTGGTGCGGTGTCGGATCAGGCGATCGAACGCGACCACGAAGCGCGCCATCGTCGCGTCGTCCTCGCGCTGCTCGGCGGCCTTGAAGAGCCGCTTCACGAGCCCTTTGTGACCGGGTCGATCGCAGCCGTCCTCGACGTAGCGGTGCAGCTCCGCGCGCGCCCAGGGCCGAGGATCGTCGGGCCATCGCTGCGCGAAGCTCGTGAGCTTCTTGTCCACGCTCGACGCGAGCAGCTCCGGCAGGAAGCGCGCGCTTCCCATCGCGAAGAGCTCGTCGAGCAGCAACGTCGACATTCGGGGACGGGTAACCGGGCACGCGTCATGAGGTCAAGCGCGGTGTGGACGAGCTCGCCGTCGTGCAGCGACCTTCCGCGAACGCGGAGCGGGACGTGGGGCGCGCGCGTGTTGTACCGTGACTCTCCCATGACCGACGTCGGCGAGCCCAAGAACCTCTTCGAGACGAACCCGAACCTCATCATCGAGGACGACCGCACGGGCATGAGCCCGAAGACGCTCGAGCGCGCCGTGCTCGACCACCTCTTCTACACGTGCGCGAAGGACATGCCCTTCGCGACGTCGGACGACATCTACCGCTCGATGGCGCACACGGTGCGCGATCGGATGATCCACCGGTGGATCCAGACGCAGCGCGCGCACCACGAGGCCGACGTGAAGCGCGCGTACTACTTCTCGGCGGAGTTCCTCATGGGGCGCGCGCTGGCGGACAACCTGCGCAAGCTCGGCCTCTGGGATCTCGCGGACGCGGGGTTGCGTCGCTACGACATCGCGCTCGCCGACATCCTCGAGACCGAGCACGACCCCGGCCTCGGCAACGGCGGCCTCGGGCGCCTCGCCGCGTGTTTCCTCGACTCGATGGCCACGCTCGGCATTCCGGGCATGGGCTACGGCATCCGCTACGAGTTCGGCATCTTCGAGCAGCTCATCCGCGACGGTTGGCAGGTCGAGTCGCCCGACGCGTGGGCCGCGCTCGGCAACCCGTGGGAGATCGCGCGGCACGAGTACGCGCAGCCGGTGCGTTTCTACGGGCACGTGGAGCACATCAAGGAGGACGGTCGCCTCACCGCGCACTGGGTCGGCGGCACCGAGGTGCTCGGCGTCCCGTACGACATGCCCATCGCGGGCTACGACAACGACACCGTGAACACGCTGCGCCTCTGGAGCGCGCGGGCGTCCAAGCAGCTCGACTTCGAGCGCTTCAACCGCGGTGAGTACCAGGCCGCGGTCGACGACAAGGTCGTCGGAGAGACGATCTCGAAGGTCCTCTACCCGAACGACGTCGCGCCCGAAGGCAAAGAGCTGCGTCTGAAGCAGCAGTACTTCTTCGTCGCATGTTCGATTGCCGACATCGTCCGCCGCTACAAGCGAAAGCACGCGGACTTCGGTCAGTTCAGCAAGAAGGTCGCGCTGCAGCTCAACGACACCCACCCCGCGATCGCGGTGGCGGAGCTGATGCGCGTCCTCGTCGATCTCGAGCACCTGCCGTGGGAAGCGGCGTGGGAGATCACGCGGGAGACCGTTGCCTACACGAACCACACGTTGCTCTCGGAGGCGCTCGAGAAGTGGCCGGTCGCGCTCTTCGAGCGTCTGCTGCCGCGGCACCTCGAGATCATCTTCGAGATCAATCACCGCTTCCTCCGCGAGGTGCACGTCTTCGCGGCCGGCGACGTCGGGCGCGTGCGGCGCATGTCGATCGTGGAGGAGTCCGGGGAGAAGCAGATCCGCATGGCGCACCTCGCGGTGGTCGGCGCGCACAGCGTCAACGGCGTCGCCGAGCTCCACAGCAAGCTGCTCCGAGAGCGTGTCCTCAAGGACTTCGCGGAGATGTGGCCGCAGAAGTTCAACAACAAGACCAACGGCGTGACGCCGCGGCGTTGGCTGCTCACCGCGAACCCGAAGCTCGCCCGCGCCATCACCCAGCGCATCGGTAAGGGTTGGGTCACCCACCTCGAAGAGCTGGAGAAGCTCGCGCCCCTCGCGGAGGACGCGCACTTCCGCGACGAGATCCGCGACATCAAGCGCGACAACAAGGTGAAGCTCGCCGCGATCGTGAAGGATCGCTGCGACGTGAAGATCGACCCGGACTCGCTCTTCGACGTCCAGATCAAGCGCATCCACCTCTACAAGCGCCAGCTCCTGAACGCGCTGCACATCGCGTCGCTCTACTGGAAGCTCAAGGACGACCCGAGCCTGGACGTCGTGCCGCGCACCTTCCTCTTCGCGGGCAAGGCCGCTCCCGGGTACTGGATGGCGAAGAAGGTCATCAAGCTCGTCGGGGACCTCGCGGAGGTCATCAACAAGGATCCCGCGATGCGCGGCCGACTCAAAGTCGCGTTCTTGCCGAACTACTCGGTGACTCTGGCCGAGCGGATCATCCCGGCGGCGGACCTGAGCGAACAGATCAGCACCGCCGGCAAAGAAGCCTCGGGCACCGGCAACATGAAGTTCGCGATGAACGGCGCGCTCACGATCGGCACGCTCGACGGCGCGAACATCGAGATCCGCGAACAGGTGGGCGCGGAGAACTTCTTTCTCTTCGGGCTCACCGCGGAGGAGGTCGACGATCTCGACGCGCGTGGGTACCGGCCGTGGACCTACGTGGCGGAGAGCCCGCGACTGCGCCGCGCGATCGAGTCGATCCGCGATGGCTTCTTCTGCCCCGAAGAGACCGGTCGCTTCCGCGATCTGGTGCAGGAGCTGACTGGCTGGGACACGTACAAGCACTGCGCCGACTTCGACGCCTACGCCGACTCCCAGGCGGACGTCGACCGCGTCTACCGCGACCAAGACGAGTGGACACGGCGCGTCGTGAAGAACATCGCGCACGTCGGCACCTTCTCGAGCGATCGCACCATCGCGGAGTACGCGAAGGACATCTGGGGCATCCCGCCGATGAAGCTGAAGTTCGAGGCGAAGAAGGGCGAGCGCTGAACGCCGCGACGAGCGGGCGCCGGGGTACCTTCCGCGGTGCGGCTCTGCGGGCTGCGCCCTCACGCTCGAGCGTGGTACACGGCCCTCATGCACTTCGAAGCGCGTCTCTGGTTTCCCCTCTTCACGGGACTGATGCTCGCCAGCGGATGTACCGATCCCGGGCCCGAGGCCTGCCGGGATCTCGTGCGAGCGTATGGCGACACCGCCGAGGCCTGCGGGGACGACCGGGAGGCGGTGGAAGAAGCGATCGAGGAGTCCTTCCGGGCCCGATTCGGCGCGGGGTGTGGCGGCGTCGACGAAGTTCGCGACATCGACGACTTCTACGACGTGTGCATCCCCTTCATCGAAACGGTGTCGTGTGAGGAGTATCTGTCGGGGGACCTGCCTCCCGAGTGCGTCGACCAGTTGCTCTTCTATCGGTGACGGACCGATGTGAGGGAGCGAGCACTGGCCACGACGGCGCTCGCACGACGAGCACACACGATAAAAGGCCCGCCGAAGCGGGCCTCTTTCGTGGAACCCATCGAATCGTGCTCAGATGAGCGGCGACGAGCAGTCCTCGACGTTCCGCGCGTTGAACGAGATCGACCAGTCGAAGATGTAGCCGTTGTCGATGCCCCAGAGGTCGGTGACCGAGAGGGTCCAACGACCGTTCAGCGGGGTGCCGATGAGGTTCGTGAAGGGGTCCGAGGTGCTGTAGTCGCCCGGCGGGAGCATGTCCGTGGTGCCACCGAACAGGCAGTCCGGGGCGCTGTCGTAGCCGCCCGAGTAGTCGAACATCGTCCCGCGCGTCGCGGTGGGGGTCCAGCAGTAACGCGCGCCGGTGCCCGGGCTCGGGCTGTCGTCCTCGTCGCAGTCGTTGGCCTGGCCCAGGTAGAGCTCGCCGCCCTCGCGGCCCGCGAACGCCTGCAGACGGACGAACTGACCGTTCGGCGCCTCGAGGCGCATCTCGAGATCGCGAACCCACGAGTGCTCCATCGTCACGCAGACCGAGACGAGGTCGCTCACGTCGGCGAAGGTCGCGCCATCCGCGAAGCCGATGAAGTCGAGGCTCGAACGGTAGGACTCGCGGCACTCGAAGCCCGCGCCGCCGAAGATCGGGTCCTCACCCACGTCGAAGCACTGTTGCGCCCCGCCGCAGCTCGTGTCGCTCGTGCTCGTGCACTCGCCGCTTCCGACGCCGTCGGGGAGCGCGAGCGGCGCGCCGAGCTGCGTGTCGACGCTGCCGCAGACGGGGCAGGAGCCGACGCCCGAGCAGGCCTCGTCCGAGCAGTCCCACAGACCGTCGCAGTCGTTGTCGACGCCGTCGGCGCACGTCTCCGGCGTGTTCTCGGCACCGCTCGGCGTGCACGGTCCCGTGTCGGGTCGCATCACGACGCCGCCGTCCGTTCCGACTCCCGAGTCACCAGTACCCGGACGACTCGGCCGGCGCCCGTTGTCCGAGCCACACCCCACGGTTGCCAACGAAGCGATCACCACCATCCAAGCGCGAATGTTCACGTAAAGCTCCCTCTCCACGAACGACTCGACGGCTCGCGACCACGCACCACCGCGCACGAGTCCTGCCGAAACCAGACTTCCGGCGCGGGAGGGTACACGATCGATACCTGTCACGCCGGTCGCCTGTCCGTGTGCGTTCCGTCTCGGGCACCCAAGCACGAGTCCGTGACTCGACTTCCTCGGCGAACCGAAGATCGGACGAGAACGTCGTGCGGACCACGCTCGCCGTGGACCGCGCTCGCCGGCTCGGCGAACGGAGCGCGCGGTCTTGGCGATTCGCCTCGTCTCACTCCTCGCGGAAAGCGCGATGCAGAGCCCGCGTCAGCGCGTCGACGTCCGCTTCGGCGCAGAAGAGCGTCGCGCGCAGCGGCGAGGTGGCCATCGCCTTGATGCGGATGCCGATGCCGGCTGCGACCGAGCGTGCGCGGGCGAGCTTGGCGGCGTTGCGGCCGAAGAAGTCACCCACGATCGAGACGGCGCCGCACGCCTCTTCGATCTCCACCTGACCCATCAGCTTCTCGCGCACCTTCGACCAGTCGGGCACGTCGGTGGGCGAGAACCAGAGGTCGGCGATCTCGTGGTCGGCGTCGAGGTGGAGCACCGGGAGCGACGCGTCTGCCGCGACCGAGAGCATGTGATCCATCGATTGCGACACACGCGCGCGCAGGCGCACGAGGTTGCGCACGCCAGTCACGCCGGTGATCGGGTGCTCCGAATCGACGCCCTCCGGCTTGTCCACGCGCGTGCCCTCGCCGTCGCCTGCGGTGGCGCGGGCCCAGAGCGCGACGCCGCTGCGGCGCGCGAACTCGACGGACTCGGCGTGCAGCACCTTCGCGCCGTGCGACGTGAGCTCGAGCAGCTCCTCGTGCGAGATGGCCTTCAGCAGCGTGGCCGCGTCGACGATGCGCGGATCGGCGCTGTAGACGCCGTCCACGTCGGAGCAGATCTCGCAGTACTCGGCGCCGAGCGCGCCCGCGAGCGCGACCGCGGTGGTGTCGGAGCCGCCGCGGCCGAGGGTGGTGACCTCGCGCTTGTAGGAGACGCCTTGGAAGCCGGCCACGATCACGATCTTGCCGTCTTCGAGCTCGTCCTCCACGCGGAAGGGCCGCACGTCGATGATGCGCGCGCCGGAGTGCCGCGCGTTCGTGAGGATGCCCGCCTGCGATCCGGTGAGCGACACCGCCTCGTGCCCGAGCTCCTGGATGGCCATCGTCAGCAGCGCCATCGAGACGCGCTCGCCGCAGGAGAGCAGCATGTCGAGCTCGCGCCGCGAGGGCGAAGGCGAGATCAGCTTCGCGCGCGAGAGCAGCTCGTCCGTGGTCTTGCCCATCGCGGAGACCACGACGACGACGTCGAAGCCCTGCTCGCGGGTGGCGACCACACGCTTCGCCACGCTCTTGATCTTCTCGACGTCGGCGACCGAGGAGCCGCCATACTTCTGAACCACGACGCGCCTTGCCATATGGCCGCGAAGGATTCGCGAGGCGGCCGGTCGGAGCAAGGGGGATCGGCGAGCGAGCGCGCGTCGTCACCGACCCGCCATCGGGCGCCCACCGCCGACGTTGCAGGTCGCAGGTCGCAGGTCGCAGGTCGCACCGGTCGCTCGGGTCGCTCGGGTCACACGTCGCGTGCGACGCCGAAGCTCTCCGATCGGTCGCCGCAGAATGGTCGTCGACGCGGAACCGCTCAGAGGCGGCTCTTGTACTCCTCGTAGCCGAAGCGCTTGAGCACCTCGAGCCGCCCGTCCTCGCGCGCGATCGCGATCGCCGGCAGGTTCACGCCGTTGAACGTGGTCGTCTTCACCATCGTGTAGTGGATCATGTCCCAGAACACGACGCGATCGCCGACCGCGAGCGGCTTCTCGAACACGTAGTCGGCCATGAAGTCGCCTGCCAGACAGGTCTGACCGCCGAGGTGGTAGCGATGGCCCGGCTCGTCGGGCGCAGCGTCGTTCTTCGCGCCGAGCACGGTCGGTCGGTACGGCATCTCGAGGCAGTCCGGCATGTGCGCGGAGAACGACGCGTCGAGCATCGCGGTGCGCACGCCGCCGTTGTCGACGATGTCGAGCACCGTCGAGACCAGCTCGCCGGTCTGCCAACCCACCGCGCTGCCCGGCTCGAGCACGATCTCTTCCAGGTTCGGGTGTCGGGCCCGCGTCGCGCGCACGAGCGCGATCAGCTTGTCGACGTCGTAGCCCTTTCGCGTGATCGCGTGGCCGCCGCCCATGTTCAGCCAGCGCACCTGGTCGAGCAGCGCGCCGAAGCGCGCCTCGACGTGCTCCAACGTGCGCTCCAGCGTGTCCGAGCCCTTCTCGCAGAGCGTGTGGAAGTGCAGCCCCTCCACGCCTTCCGGGAGCTTCATTCCGAGCTGCGCCGCGGTCACCCCGAGCCGCGAGCCCGGCACGCACGGGTTGTAGAGGTCGGTCTCGACCTCCGCGTACTCCGGGTTGATGCGCAGCCCCGCGCTCTTGCCCGCGAGCCGCCCGCGATAACGCTCGAACTGGCCCACCGAGTTGAACGTCACGTGCGAGGCGATGGCCGCGATCGCGTCGAAGTCCTCGTCGATGTACGCGGTGCAGTACGCGTGCACCTCGCCGCCGTGCTCCTCGCGCCCGAGCCGAGCCTCCGAGAGCGAGCTCGCGGTCACGCCGGGCAGGTACTGCCGCACGAGCGGGAAGGTCCCGTACATCGCGAAGCCCTTGAGCGCGAGGATGATCTTCGCGCCGCTCTCCCGCTGCACGTGGGCGAGCAGCTCGAGGTTGGCGCGAAGCCGCGACTCCTCGAGGACGAAGCAGGGGCTCGGCGTGGTGGCGTAGTCGATCGTCATGGGGCTCGCTCGGAATCCGGGGTCGAGGGCGCGTGGTAGCAAAAAGACGAGCGCCTCCAAGGGGAGGGCTCGTCTCGTAGGGGCTCGCGAAGAGCTCGACCGCAGTCTGCGTCAGTCGTAGTCGTGCGGGAGCACCGGGTCGATCTGCTCCACCCACGGAAGGCCCTGCGTCATCAGCTCCTTCATGAAGGGATCCGGATCGAACTCTTCGACGTTGAAGACGCCCGGGCGCTTCCAGACGTCCTGCATCATCAGCTTGGCGCCGATCACCGCCGGCACGCCGGTGGTGTAGCTGACGGCCTGCGATCGGACCTCGCGCCAACACGCCGCGTGATCGCAGTTGTTGTAGACGAAGTACGTCTTGTCCTTGCCGTCCTTCTTGCCCTTGATCTGACAGCCGATCGACGTCTGCCCGGTGTAGTTCTCACCGAGCTCCTCGGGGGGCGGGAGCACCGCCTTGAGGAACTGGAGCGGCACGATCTCCATGCCCTGGTAGACGATCGGCTGGATCGACGTCATGCCGACGTTCTGCAGCACGCGCAGGTGCGTGAGGTACTCCTGGCCGAAGGTCATCCAGAAGCGCGCGCGCTTCAGCGTCGGGAAGTTCTTGACCAGCGACTCCAGCTCTTCGTGGTAGAGCACGTACGATTCCCGCGGCCCGATCTCGGGATAGTCGATCGGCTTGTGCAGGCTCATCGCCGGGATCTCCACCCACTGACCGTCCTGCCAGTAGCGCCCCGGTTGGGTGATCTCGCGGATGTTGATCTCGGGATTGAAGTTCGTCGCGAACGCCTTGCCGTGGTTGCCTGCGTTGCAGTCCACGATGTCGAGGTACTCGAGCACGTCGAAGTGGTGCTTGGCCGCGTACGCGGTGAAGACGCCCGTGACGCCGGGATCGAAGCCGCAGCCGAGGAGCGCCATCAGGCCCGCCTTCTCGAAGCGCTCGCGGTAGGCCCACTGCCAGGAGTACTCGAACTTCGCGACGTCCTTCGGCTCGTAGTTCGCGGTGTCGAGGTAGTGCACGCCGGTCTCGAGACAGGCGTCCATGATCGGCAGGTCCTGGTAGGGCAGGGCGACGTTGAGCACCATGTCGGGCTTCACGTCGCGGATGAGCGCGGCCATCTCGGACACCTGGTCGGCGTCGACCGCGGCCGTCGCGATCTCGACGCCGTGCATCTCCTTCACCTCGCCCGCGATCCGGTCGCACTTGGACTTGGTGCGGCTGGCGAGCGTGATGCGCGAGAACACGTCCGAGTTGAGGGCACACTTGTGGGTGACGACTCCGCCGACTCCGCCGGCGCCGACGATCAGGATGTTGCTCATGGCGGCGGAGACTCCGGCGAGGTCGGCGACCTGTCAACGTGCGGCGGAGAGTTGGCACAGCGGAAGCGCGCCGGTCGGCTGGCGCCCGCCCTTCGAGGAAGCGGATTCCGTCCCGATCCGTGGTAAGCCCGGGGCCATGGATCCGGCCGAGATGCTCCGGCGAGGCTTCACGCGCGAGACGGCGATCCGTCGCGACGCGAAGGGCCGCTGGTGGAACGGGGACGAGCTCGTGGAGCACCTCGGGGTCACACGTTCGTTCGACGGCTGGATCGATCGCGCGCCGGACGGTCGGTACTGCCTCGCGAACGACATCAACTGGGCGTTCGTGGCGATCGAGGGGCCGCCTTACTTCGTGCATTCGGTGGAGCTCGCGGGCGACGGCTCGGATTCGAACGATCCGATCGTGCTCTGCCTGAGCGGCGGACTGCGCGAGCCGCTCGAACCTTCGACGCTGCGGCTCGGCCCCGACGACGGCCTCTATTGCGACGTGCGCGGCGGTCGGGTGCCGGCGCGCTTCGACGACCACGCGACGCATCAGCTCGCGCGTCGGCTGGACGCGGACGCCCTCGGCCCCTATTTCCGCGTCGCCGGCGCGCTCGTGCGACCCTCCGTGGTCGCCGATCCGCTGGGCGGCTGGGATCCGAGCAAGGGCGACGTGGAGAGCGCGAAGCGATGAAGAAGAAGGAGCTGCTGGCCCTCGGGCTCGTGCTCGCGATCGGGACGCCGCTCGTGGTGATGCTCGGCATGTCGCTCGCGGACGGCGCGCGGCGCACACGCGAGTCGATCGTGCGCTCGATGATCGGCGATGGGCGCTACGAGACGCTCGCGAGCTTCCACGACGAGCTCGCGGCGGGCGACGAACCGGAGATGCGCGAGGCGGGTTTCCCGCACTACTTCAATCCGCGCGGTGGTTTTCGCCGCGCGCCGGACTTCTCGCTCAACGACCGCTGGGGCCACGCGTACGATCTGTCGGAGCAGCGCGGCAAGGTCGTGGTGATGAACTTCTGGTCCATCACCTGCCCGCCGTGTCTCGAAGAGATGCCGTCGCTCGAAGAGCTCGCCAAGCAGGCGAAGGCGCGTTGGGGCGACGACGTGCAGGTGATCGCGGTGTCGACCGACGCGGGCTGGGACGCCGTGCGCACGGTGCTGCCGGCCGATCCGGAGCTGCACCACCTCTTCGATCCCGACAAGAGCACCGTCGAAGGCAAGTACGGCACGAGCCTCTACCCGGAGACCTGGGTGATCGATCGCGAAGGCTTCGTGCGCTTCCGCTACGACGGCGCGTTCGACTGGTCGAGCCCGGTGGTTCTGGATCTGATCGAGTCGCTGCGCTGATCGGCGACGCGCAACGTTGGTCGTGAAGGTCGACGTCGAGCGCGTGTGCGACGCTCGGCACGACGTCGCGCGTTCAAGGGATCGTCACTGCATCGCCCACCGCGCGGCGGATCGCGGCGAGGCGATCGGAGCGCACCGGCTCGTCGACCTGCGCGAGCGGTTGGATGCGGATGTCGTAGGTGGGCTCGCGCTCGCGACGGCGCGCGCGCTCCCAGAAGTCGTTGACCGTCCAGAGCGCGACACCTTCGAGCGCCTCGAGGCGAACACGCTCGCCTTCGATCGAGAAGCGTGTGCGGAGCAGCAAGCCGTCGCGCGTCTCCGCGAGCTTGAGGGCCGGGTGCACGCTCGCGGGGAAACGACGGCCGAGGATCCAGCGCTGACCTTGGTTCGAGAGCAGGTTGCCGAGCGAGTACGCGATCACGGCTTCGCCGCGCGGTGAGGGGATACGCTCGACCTCTTGGAGCACGTGGGGGCCGGTGCCGACGATCAGATCGGCGCCCGCCTCCACCCAGGTGCGGGCGAGCGCGCGTTGGCGCGGGTGGGGGTGCGGGATGAAGTCGTGGCTCCAGTGCACGGCGAGCACGACCACGTCGGCGCGGGCGCGGGCGGCGCGGATCGCATCGCTCGGATCGCGCTGTTTGATCCACGCGATCGTGGCGCGTGGCTCGGTGCGACCGGCGGGCCGGTTGATGCGCTCGGTGTAGGAGAGGAACGCGACCCGCACCCCGTCGCGCTCGACCACCTCGGCCGCGAAGGCGCGCTCCGGATCGACGTCCGCCCCGACCGCGACGAGGTTGGCGGCGCGGAGGGCGTCGACCGTGCGCGCCATGCCCGACGCGTCTTGATCGTGCGCGTGGTTGTTCGCGCAGCCGAGGACGTCGAGGCCGGCTTCGGCGAGCCCACGCGCGGCGGCGGGTGGTGCACCGAGCACGGGGGGCGAGCCCGTCACCGGATCGCGGACGTCGTCGACGAGCGGCGTTTCCAAGTTGGCGAAGGCGATCTCGTCGTCGCGGAGCACCTCGCGGAGCCCGCCGAGCACGTGCGCCCAGCCACGTTGCGCCGCGCTCGCGTTCACCTTGATGTGCAGGAGCAGGTCGCCCGCGCTGGCGATCGTGACGCGGCGGACGGTGCCCGCGGGCTCCTCGCGGACGGAGGCACCGTGGGGGTCACGACGTTGCGCGGAGGTGCGGCTCGAGGAGGGGAGGGCGAGCGCAGCGACGAGGGCGGCAAGCGCGGCGAGCGACGCGACGCGCGCGGGATGGAGACGCATGCGGGCCGCACTCTACTCCCGTTCGCGGGCCTGCTGCGAAGCTCGCGCGAGGTGCGCGTGGTGGCGTGAGGTCGTCCAACACGGCTGCCCGAGACGTGCTCGCCACCCTCGCTCGGCTTCGAACCTGCGTGGCTCGCCCCGCGGATCGCTTCCGCCCACGATCGAAAAACCTATATCCTGCCGAACGTGACCGCGACCGACCCGATGCTCGGGCGCACCCTCGATGGCTACACACTCTCCGAGCGCATCGGCGCCGGCGCGACGGGTGTGGTCTATCGTGCGTCGCGCGACGGAGACTCGCGGCTGTACGCGGTCAAGGTGCTCAACGAGGCGCTCGGGCACATCAAGTCGCTGCGGCGTCGCTTCGAGCGCGAGGCGCGCGCGCTGAGCCGGCTGACGCACGAGCACATCGTCGACATCGCGGACTTCGGCGTGACCGAAGACGCGGTGTTCATCGCGATGGAGTTTCTGCGCGGCGACACCCTCGAGGATCGCCTGCAGCGCTCACCGCTCGATCCCGACACGTCGCTGCGGTTGATGCGGCAGATCCTCGAAGGCCTCGCGTTCGCGCACGAGCAGCAGATCGTGCACCGCGACCTCAAGCCCGCGAACGTGTTCCTGGTGGAGAAGCAAGCGGTGGAGAAGGGCGGCGACGCGACGCCCTGGGTGAAGATCCTCGACTTCGGGCTCGCGAAGTTCCTGTCGATCGACGAGCTCAGCCAGGAGGGGACGCTGACGCGCAAGGGGCGCGTGGTCGGCACCCCGGCGTACATGGCGCCCGAGCAGATCACGGGCGTCTCGCTCGACGTGCGCGCGGACGTCTACGCCGCAGGAGTGCTGTTCTTCGAGCTGCTCGCGGACCGTCGGCCCTTCGACTACGACCGCCGCTCGCAGCTCCTGCGCGCGCACCTCTTCGAGCCGGTGCCGAAGCTCTCCGACGTGCGCGCGGAGCTCGAGGTCGATCCGAAGCTCGAAGCGGTGCTGCGGCGTGCGCTCGCGAAGGACCCGCAGGAGCGCTTCCCCGATGCGCGCGCGTTCCTCGACGCGCTCGCGCCCTTCGGCGAGGGCGCGGTGAAGGTCATGGGTCGCAAGCGTCGGCGGGCGGAGCGCTCGCGGGCGGGCACCTCGTCGGTGATCATCACCGCGGAGGAGCGCGCGAAGGCGTCGTCGAGCGAGCCGGAAGCGCGCCCGCTCGGGAGCCTGCCGCCACAGCCACCACCCGGCGCGCTCGACACCATCGTCGACTCCACGGGCGCGCCGAGCCCACGCGCTTGGGTAAACGTCGCGGTGTGGGTCTTCGGCCTCGCGAGCTTCGGTGCGCTCCTCGCGTTGGCCTACTACGCGACGACCCTGCGCTGAACGACGCGGAGTCCTCTCGGCCCGGCGTCTCCGGCTCGGACTCGATGAGGGGCGGTGCACGAGATCGGTGTGCGCGTGCACCTGGGATCGCGAGGGTCCAGTCGATGGAATCGCTCCGTGCTCGTCGCCCTCGCGATCGAGAGTGTCCGGCCGATCACCGACGCGCTCGCTTTCAACTTTCCGTCGCTCGCGAAACACGCTCGCGCACGCCTCCGCGCGTGGCATCACTGGCGGCTCGAACGACGTGGGAGCGTGAATCCCGCGTCGCCCCGGCGCGTCGTGCGCGCCTTCGGAGAACCTCCATGCAACGACTTCGACGGCTCCCTCGCGCGACGACGATCGTCCGCGCCTCGACGCTCCTCGGCTCGCTGATCGCGCTCGCGCTCCTCGCGCCCACGAGCACCGCACACGCCGAGAGCGGGCGCTTCAACCTCCACCTCGATCTCGCGCTCGCGTCGCCCATCGCGGGCGAGCTCGCGCCCACGGAGGACGACTACGCGCTCGGCTTCGCGGGTTGGGCCGGCTTCGACTTCCAGCTCGTCGCGCCCTTCGCGATCGAAGCCATCGTCGGCGGAGGCTTCGTCAACGCGCCTTACCCGGATCATCCGAGCCGCGAGCGCACGCCCTACTTCAACACCGCGGTCGGCGCGCGCTTTCGTTTCCTCGACAACCAAGAGGGGTATCTCAACGAAGAAGGCGGCGACTTCCTCGGCAACTTCTGGGTGAGCGCCCACCTCGGCTACGCGCTCTTCGACGGACACCAGTTCAGCGTCGACGCGGGCTTCGGCTACGAGATGTCGATCGCGGCGCCCTTGCAGCTCGGCGTCTTCGTGCGCGGCGCGCTCATGCCGGGCGGCGACGTGGACGGCGTGGACGCGCTGCTCTTCGTCGGCATCAACGGCTCGATCGAGCTCGGGCCGCGCGTGGCCGCGGTCGACAGCGACGGAGACGGGCTCTCGAACGAGCGCGAGCTGCAAGAGCACCGCACCGATCCCTTCCAGGCCGACACCGACGGCGACGGCCTGAACGACGGCGTCGAGGTGAACGGCCCGACCGATCCGCTGCGCCCCGACACCGACGACGACGGTTTGCCGGACGGGCGCGAGGACGCGAACGCGAACGGCCGCCAGGACGCGGGCGAGACCGATCCCACCGTGGCCGACACCGACGGCGGCGGCGTGCCGGACGGCTACGAGGTCGAGCACGGCACCGACCCGCTCGTCGCCGCGGACGACGATCAGGATCGCGACGGAGTGCTCAATCCGGTCGACCAGTGCCCCGACACCGCGGAAGGCACTGAGGTTGACGCCCGCGGCTGCGCGATCATCCGCGCGCGCATGGTGCTCCCCGGCATCGAGTTCGCGTTCGACAGCGCGGAGATCCTCCCCGCCTCGGAGCGCACGCTGAACATCGCGCTCCAGATCCTGCGCGACAACCCGAGCGCGCGCGTCGAGGTCGGCGGTCACACCGACAACGTCGGCAACGCCAATTACAACCGCCGCCTCTCCCAGCAGCGCGCGGACGCGGTGCGCGACTGGCTCGTGGGCCACGGCAGACCCGCGGCTACGGATCGGCGCAGCCGGTGGCTCCGAACGACACCGACGAGGGTCGCGCGCGGAACCGCCGCATCGAGTTCAAGCAGCTCGATTGAAAGCGCGACTGATGAACGGCGCCGCGCCGGATGAACCCGCGGCGGATGGACCGTACGCGCTCGACGAACACCAGTTCGTGCAGCGCATGCGGATCACCCGCAGCGCCGTGCAACCGCGCGGCGGATGACCGCCACGCCGCCACCTTCGCCGCCACTCGCCCGCCACCGCCACCGCGCAGGGAGAGCCAAGGCCGCGAAATC
>ERZ761607.916-NODE-916-length-41727-cov-5.938304_pt1 | contig 41727 bp, 38 predicted proteins | sample MGYA00511164_ERZ761607 | MGnify/ENA primary metagenome ERZ761607 (study PRJEB28899, sample SAMN02445080) | bioreactor sludge metagenome | biome: EBPR sludge | place: Australia: Brisbane, Thorneside Wastewater Treatment Plant | collected 2011-06-22 ...
CCCCCGCCGACGCCGCCGCCGACGGGCTGCCCGGCCGGCTGGTGGTGCTCGGCGTACGACCGGGAGACGTCACCTCCGTCTCATCCGCAACGGTGACGCACTTCCTCACCATCGCCTGGTCCGGTTAGGTTCGAGTCACTGCGCCGCTCAGCGGCTCCGACTATCTCGAGGACGACCCCATGCTCAGTGGCTTCAAGAACTTCATCCTGCGCGGCAATCTGGTCGAGTTGGCCGTCGCATTCGTCATGGCGGCCGCGTTCGCGGCCGTGGTCGCGGCGACCGTCGACCTGCTCATGGACCTGATCGGCAAGGCCGGGGGCACTCCGGACTTCTCGAACTACTCACCCGGAGGCGTCAGCGTCGGCGCCTGGCTCACCGCGGTCATCACGTTCCTGATCATGGCCGCGGTCGTCTACTTCTTCGTCGTGATGCCCTACACCAAGGCCAAGGAGCGCTACTTCCCCAGCCCCGAGCCGGGCACGCCGGAGGACATCAAGCTGCTCCAGGAGATCCGCGACCTGCTCGCTGCCAAATCCAGCACCACCCCGCCCAGCAGCTGACATCTGGCTGGCTATTCCCCCGGCCGATCGGGCGGCTTGCGCAACTCTGGAGGGAGCGCAGCGACCCGGTTTTTCGCGGCGCAGCCGCGCGCCCGGCGATCGGCCCGATGGCCGTGGCGACTGGCGCCGGTGCGAGCGCCAGCGAGCCAGGCGCCCCGGCGAGCGTCAGCGAGCGTCGCCGCGGACTCGGGCCGAAACTCGCCGGGGTAAATGGCTAGTGGTGGGGCGGCACTTGCTCCTTGAGCCAGGTGTCCCCGCTCGACTCGGCTTGTCCGGGGCGTTCCGCAGGATCGCGTTCGTCGGAGGTGGTGTCCGGGAGCGAGTCGCCGAACACCTCGGCCAGCCGGCGTCGGCGCTGCCAGTCAGCTTCGCGCTGCTCGGTCACGTCACCACCTCAGGTGCACAGGCCGGCGAACTCGAGGTCGTCGGCGCTGGCGTCGACGCTGTCCGAGGGCTCGTCGGTCGGGGAAGCGGTGTCCGTCGGGTCAGTGGGCGAGCCGCTGCTCGACGAGGCGCCCTCGGATGGCGAGGCTCCGCCGCTCGCGCCCGTGCCGTCGGAGGGCGAGGCGGAGCCGGTGCCGCCGGCGGCGTTGCCGCTGCCCGGGACCTGGTTGGCACCGATCGAACCGTTGCGCAGCTTGCCGAGCGGTTTGTCGTGCAGGATCCGGTCCCAGAGGATGTCGGCATCGGAGGTCCACTCGACCCGACCCGGCTGTGAGGTGCTGTAGACGAACGGCACGGTGATGAACCGGATCCGCTTGAGCCCGATGTCTTGGAACTGCAGCCCGATCTTCGCCATCTCCTTGATGTTGGCGATGTCGGTCGTGAGCCCCTTCGTGGCGGCGTTGAGGAAGCGGACGAGCCGGTCGAACCGCGTCAAGGTGCCGCTGGAGAGGACCTTGGCCACCAGTGCCCCGATGAACGCCTGCTGCCGCTTGATCCGGCCGATGTCGGAGCCGTCGCCGACTCCGTGGCGGACTCGCACGTAGGCGAGCGCCTCCTTGCCGTCCAGGGTCCGGGTGCCGGCGGGGATCGTGATGCCGTACTCGGAGGAGTCGATGTCCTCCGGCACGCAGACCTCGACGCCGTCGACCGCATCGACCATGCCCTTGAAGCTGCCGAAGTCGACGACGACGTAGTTGTCGATGGGGATGCCGGTGGTCTGCTCGAACTGCTGGATGGTGCACGCCGGCCCGCCGTAGGAATAGGCGGCGTTCCACATCGCGCCGGTGCCACCGGGGATGGTCTTGCCGTCCTCGCTCTTGCAGTCGGGCCGCTCGACCAGCGAGTCGCGCGGGATCGAGACGCCGTAGGCGGATTGCCGGTCGGCCGAGAGGTGGAACAGGATCGTGGTGTCCGACCCGCCGCCGGCCTCCTGGTCGACACCGCAACCGTCGCAGTCGCGGGAGTCCGAGCCCATGACGAGGATGTTGAGCGGCTCCTTCGGCCCCTCGACCTTCACCTTCTCGGGTCGGTCGTAGAGCTGGTCGCCGACGTCGACGACGTTGATGTTGTCGTTGAAGTGGCGGTAGAGGAAGGCCACCGACAGGCCGCTCACCATGCCCAGTGTGAGCAGCGTGGCCAGCAGCACCTTCGCGACGGTATGCGTGCGACGCGTGCGACCGCGCCGCTTCCCCGCTCTATATGCAGAGGGCAGCTCGGGCTGGGCAGGGGGCTGCGCAGCGTCGGGCATGGTCACCTTCACGTGGGGCGGAAAAGAGCTTGACGAGGTCGGCTCGGTCGCACTCGGGTGTGCGCGCGTCCGCGCCAGACTACGGGTCTACCCCAAATGATGAACCGGACCCGCCGGTATCGCCAAGATCTCGTCACCGCGGATCCGGCACCACCCAGATCTCGTCGCCGTCGCCGGGAGCGCTACCGAGGGCCACGCACCGCGCCCCGGGAACGACCTGGACGTCGAAGATCTCCTCCAGGCCGGAGGTGAACTCCAATGTCGCGACGGTGTCTCCCGTGGTGAGCTCGATCACCCCCACACCGCATTTGAGCTGGTCGTGGAACTGCGCGATCGGAGCCCCGCCGAAGATCGCGGTCTCACGGATCTTCGAGAGCCCCACGAACGCCAGGTCACCGACGATGGCCAGGCCACGGGCGTAGCCCGGCAGCGCCGCCACGGTCTCGCGCTCGCCGGTCGCCAGGTCGATGCGCTGCAGGTTGCCCATCCCGGAATTGAGGACGTACAGCGCTCCCCCGTGCCATCGCGGTGAGTGGGGCATGGCGATGCCGGTGCTGACGGGCTGCCCGCTGGGCACCTCGAGTACGGCGCCGCTGGTGATCCGGCTCTCGCGCCAGCCGCCCGGCCGGTCCGACTGGGCCATCACGGTCACGAAGGCAGGTCGGCCGTCGCGCATGGCCAATCCGTTGAGGTGACATCGGTCCTCGCCGGCCAGGGCGGTGATGAAGGGCGGCCGCCACCGCGGCACGAAGCTGAAGGCGGGATCGATACCGGCCAGGCACGAGAACAGGGTGTTCACGACCCACAGCTCGGGCTCGCCTGCGGCATCCGCACCCCACGCGATCTCGTGTCCCTGGATCCCACCGGTGACCGTCGACCCCCGAGCCAGGAAGCAGCGGTCGTAGCGGTCGGGGGGTGCGATCCGTGCCGCCAGCTCGGAGTGGTCGCGCAGGAACCAGATCTGGCCCCTGGCTCCCACCGCGATCTGGTCGGTGCCGACCGCGACTCCCATCGCCTGGTCGAAGCGGTGGAAGTCGAAGGCCACCCGCCCCCCGTCCACGCCGATCGAGACCAGCTGGCCGGCCTGGTAGGTCGAGACGAGGAGAGAGCAGCCGGCCCGCTCCAGGACGTCGGGAAACGACGGGCTGTGCGTGTAGTTGGCTTCCAGTACGGCGCGCGCTCCCGCCCGCGGGGCAGCCTCCTGCTGCGGCGCGGGCTCCTGCCCCGGAGCGGTCACGCGTGGATCAGGGTGTAGCTCTTGGTCTTGGTGTTCGCCGTACCCCCGGTCGGCGTGTAGGTGAGCCGGACCTTGACCTTGAGCTTGCCGTTCTTCTTCGCCTTGATCTGCTTCAGTCCGCTCTTGGTGAGCTTGACCTTGATCGTGACCGAGTCCGCCTTCGACACGACGACCTCGACGACCTTGACCGGAGACTTGCCGGCCGGGGAGAGGCGGAGCGTGCCGGCGCCGGGCAGCTTCACGGCGAGCGCCAGGGTGCCCTTCTTGGTGTTGGCCTTTCCTGACGACGGCGCCTTGAACGTGTTGTCCGGAGGAGCCGGCGGGGCGACCTGCGCCGCGCTGACCGTGAAGGTCCGCTCGGCCGGCGTCGGGTCGACGTTGCCCGCCGCGTCGAACGCGCGGAAGGCGACCGTGTGGCTGCCGTCAGCCAGGCCCGTGAAGGTGTGCGGCGAGGTGCAGTCGGTGAACGGCCCGCCGTCCAGGCGGCATTGCAGGGTCGCCGTGTCGCCCTTCGTGCCGGAGAAGGCGAACGTCGCCGAGTTGGTCGTGATCGTCGCTCCTGCCGCTGGGCCGGAGTCGATGGAGGTGTCCGGCGGTGTGGAGTCGACCGAGGCGGAGGTCAATCGGACGGTGCCCGCCGCCGTACCGTCGGACTTCCACAGCCCGAAGCCGGCGATGCCGTCGTCACCGGTGAAGAAGAGCGTGTTCCCGACCATGGTGAGGTCGCGTAGGTAGCCACTGCCGGCACCGGGCTTGAGGTCTTTGACCAACGCGGTGCCGGCTGGACTGCCATCGGACCTCCACAGCTCGTCGCCGTGCCCCGTGTCGTCGGCGACGAAGTAGACGTCTGCTCCGGTGGCGGTCAGGTCGTGCGGGTAGGAGCCGCTGTCGGCAGCGTCGATGTCCTCGACCCGGACGGTGCCGGCAGCGCTGCCGTCGGAGGACCACAGCTCGCGGCCCGCGCTGGGGTCGTTGGCGACGAAGTACAAGTCTCCGGCCGTCGCGGTCAGCTCCGTGGGGTGGCCGCTGTCGCCGCCTGGATCGCTGTCCTTGACCAGCACGGTTCCGGCCTCGGTGCCGTCCGACTTCCACAGCTCGTATCCCGAGGTGTCGTCGTTGGCGGTGAGGAAGAGCGTCCCGCCCATGGCGGCGAGCGATCGCGGCCCGTCGTAGTAGGCCCGAGGTGGCCCGGCCCGGAAGTCCTTCACCAGAACCGTTCCAGCACCGGTGCCGTCGGACGTCCACAACTCGCGACCGTCGACCCCGTCGTCGGCGGTGAAGAACAGCTCACCGCCGACCGCGGTCAACTCGCGAGGTTTCGCGTTGCCGGCGGGGTTGATGTCGTGGACCAACTGAGTGCCGGCGTCAGTGCCGTCAGACTTCCACAACTCATAGCCGAAGCTGCCGTCGGTCGCCGTGAAGTAGACGGTGCCGCCCACCGAGGTGAGGTCGTCCGCGTAACTGTCGTAAGCGCCCGGGTAGATGTCCTTGACCAGCATGGTGCCGCCGCTGGTCCCGTCGGACTTCCAGAGTTCGATGCCGTGGTCACCGTCGTCGGCCGTGAAGTACAGCGTCCCGTCCACGTCGGTCAGTCGTGAGATGCGGCTGCCGCCCGCTCCGGGCATGACGTCCTCGACGAGCACCGTCCCGGCCGCGGTCCCGTCGGACTTCCAGAGCTCGTAGCCGTGCACGGCGTCGTTGGTCACGAAGAACAGCGTTCCGCCGGAAACCGTCAGGTCGGTCGGGCCGTAGTAGCCGGTGTCGGCGGTGATGTCCTTCACCAGGACGGTGCCGGCCGACGTGCCGTCAGACTTCCACAGCTCGTAGCCGGTCGCGTCGTCGTACCGCGTGAAGAAGAGGGTGCCGCCCGCGCCGGTCAGCTCCCTGGGAACGCCGAGCGCAAAGCCGGCCTCGAGGACTTTGACGGCCACCGTGCCGGCGGCAGTCCCGTCGGACCTCCACAGCGCGCGGCCCAACTCGACATGCCCCAAGACGAAGACGGTGTCGCCGGCCGCACCGATGAGATCGAAGACACCGCCCCGGGAGCCGGGCGCGATGTCCTCGACCATGACCGTCCCAGCTTCGGTGCCGTCGGACTTCCACAGCTCGTAGCCGTGGACCGAGTCGTCGCCGACGAAGTACAGAGTTCCACCAACGGCCGTCAGCTGGGCCTGCAGCGAGTACGGGTTCGTCGCCAGATCCTTCACGAGCACGGTGCCGGCGTCGGATCCGTCGGACTTCCAGAGCTCACGCCCGTGGACACCGTCGTCCGCCGTGAAGAAGAGCGTGTTGCCGACCGGGGTGAGCTCGCGCGGGCTCGCACTCTGTCCTCCGGGCCGGACGTCCTTGACCATGACGGTCCCGGCTTCGGTGCCGTCGGACTTCCACAGCTCGTAGCCGTGCGTGATCCCGTCGCCGATCGTGAAGAAGAGCGAGCCGCCGACGGCGGTCAGCTGCGACGGCCCGAAGTAGTAGTCCGGGTTGTCATCGGGGGCGATGTTGTCGACCATCACGGTGCCTGCGGTGGTCCCGTCGGACTTCCACAGCTCGGCGCCGTGCGTGCCGTCGTCGGCGGCGAAGAACACCGTGCCGCCTACGGTCGTCAGTTGGCTCACGTAGCTGCTGCCGCCGGGCGCCGGGTCGACGTCCTTCACCAGGACGGTGCCGCCGGCCGTCCCGTCGGACGCCCACAGCTCGCGGCCGGTGGTGCCGTCCGTGGCAGAGAACAGAACGCTGGTGCCGAGCGCGGCCAGGTCATCCGGACTGCTGCTGTCGGCTCCGGGCGCGATGTCCTCGACCATGGTGGTCCCGCCGGCCGAGCCGTCGGACCTCCACAGCTCACGGCCGTTGGTGCCGTCGTCGGCGCTGAAGTAGACAACACCGCCCACCGCCGTGAGGTGCTGGGGACCGTCGTACCCGCCGTAGCCGCCGTACGGAACGACGTTCGGGTTGATGTCCTTGACCATCACGGTCCCGGCCGTGGTGCCGTCGGACTTCCACAACTCGCGCCCATGGGTGTCGTCGGCAGCGGTGAAGAAGAGCGTCCCACCCACGACGGTCAGCTCCGCCGGCCCGGGATAGTAGTTGCCGTTGGAGCCGGGCTTGACGTCCTTGACCAGCACGGTCCCAGCCGTGGTCCCGTCGGTCTTCCACAGCTCGACGCCGTTGCGGTCGTCGTTAGCGACGAAGAACATGGCGCCGCCCAATGCGGCGCTCTCCCGCTCACCGGTGGCGCTACGCGCCTTCTCCGCGGAACGTTCCGGAACGCCTCGGGTCGGCCCCGACTCGGCATGGCGTGCGGCGGGGCCCTGACCCTGGCGTTCCGGCTCAGTTCCGTCCGCCGCCGCGGCGGTCCCGACCCCGGCGATGCTCAACGCGACTGCAGCCGCCCCGGCAGCAGCCCCCGCCAGCCCGGACCGCGCCGCAGAGTGTCGCGCCCGACGGCGAAGCTCCTTGCGGACGGCGCGCTGCCGGTGCTGCTTGGTGCGTGCCTGGCGCTTCGCCCTGGCGCTCACGGGTCCGACTATGGGGCAGCCAGCCGTCAGGCGTCCATGACCCGTCCGGACCAGAACCGAGGTCGGCCCTTCCCGGCAGAGCCCTCACCTGGGCCTGTGTCCCCGCCAGCAGCCACTGACGACTAATCTGTCCTCGGCATGGGGACGCGGCTCGAGCGACCTTCTCCGGCACGTTCTCCTGCTAGCCAGCCCCAGTAGCTCAGCGGATAGAGCAGCCGCCTCCTAAGCGAAAGGTCGCAGGTTCGACTCCTGCCTGGGGCACCACGTAGCTGCGGGTCCGAAGGGACGAGTGCCGTGTGTGGTGGGTCCTTGGCTAGATATCGGTCTGGTCGAGCTGGATCTGCACAAGGAGCGCGTCGTCGCGGTCCGGCGTGTCGGGCTCGACCAGCCAACCTCGGGAGTCGGCAGCACCGCACGGCCGTGGCGGAGACTGCCTCGAGGCGACACACGCGACGTTCAGGATCTGGCCGGGCGCGGTGATCGTTCGTCGGATGGGCCCGGCCTCGTGGTCGTAGTCGACGCGCAGGGTCGGCACCCGGGCGAGCACCCGACCGGCGACGGTCGTGTCCTCCGCGTCCAGGGTGCCGATGACGCGATACGTGAGGATGACCTCGCGAACGCTGCGGCCCAACTCGAGGTTCTGGGGCTGGTCGGTGATCGTGGTGAGTTCGGCGAGGACGTCGTTGCCCGCCGTGACCTCGATGCCCTCGATCCGGGGGGCAGCGGATGGTCCGAAGAGTTGTGCGACGGACACCTGCAGGGTGTTGATCGGCTTGTCGGTGTCGATCTGGTGGGTGACCTCGAGCGCGCCGTCCGCAGTAAGTGTCGTCGTCACGCGTTGTCCGGGCGGGGACGGAGCGGCTGGGGGCCCGCCAGAGGATGCCGGAGGGTCATCGGAGCCGTTGAGGGCGACAAGGATCAAGACGGCGATCATCGCGACAGCTGCGATCACGATGACGCTGTCGAGGTTGATCGCTCCACGTTCCCGGGTGGAAGTCATGACCGTGCCCGGGTCGGCTCGGAGGTCGGTGTGGAGACGACGACCGCGAGGTTCTGATAGCCGCCCCGGCCGGCGTCGTAGGGTCCGGCGCAGGTGACGAGGGTGAGCCGGCGCGGTCCGTGCGAGGACAGCAGCCGAGGATGACGTTCGAAGGAATCCCGTGGCACCAAGCGCAGGGACGTGATCGCGAATGTCTGGCGCAGGTTCGCTGAGCGCAGCTGCACCCGATCTCCTGGGCGGACTCGCAGGAGCGATGCGAACGGACCCAGCCCCTGCACGGCCGAGTCCACGTGCGCGGCGATCAGGGTGCTGCCGAAGGGGTCTCCGATCCGGGAGCCGCCACGCCACCAGCCGGCCTCGCCGATGTCAGCGGGGACGTCGAGCACCCCGTTCACCGTGCTGGACACGGCCCGCACGGGCAGCGGCCGCCCGTCGGGAAGAGTGACCATCGTCGGAGGCTCGGGTACGGGCGCTCCCACTCGTCGGGCGACCGCGGCCGGCGACGGCTCGGTGCGATCATCCGCACCTGCTGGCCCGGCACTGGAGGCCTCGGGACGGGCCTCCTCGGGTGCGGCCCCGCAGCCGCCGAGGACCCCGAGGGCGACCGCGAGGGCGAGCGCCACGCAGGTGGGCCGGACCTGATCGGGAGTCCACATCACCGGGCGCCGTCGCCGGATCTCAGCGGCTACGGAACGTCAGCACGGTCGCGTATGTGACCAGCCCGGCGGAGCCGGTCTCAACCCGCGTTGGCGCCTCGCTGCCGTCACCTGGCAGCGGTGTCTCGAGGACGATGACGTCCATCGACCGGTTCAGCGGGTTCCCGACGGCGTAGACAGAGGTCAGAGTGCCGGTCGCCAGGTCGACCTCGAGCGGACCCAGGATCGGCGGACCATCGACACCTGCGGGGACCAGTGCGACGCGGTGTTGCCCGGCGGGCACGTCCGCGTCGGCATACTCGCCGTTCGCGATGTTGCGGAAGACGACCCGGCCGTCGACCTCCGCGTCGGCCGGCGCTGTCGTAGCGGTGTGAGCGAGAAGAACCCGCGCCTTGTCCAGTGCGATCGGCTGGACTGGTTGAGGGAAGACGCTCACGATGGGATCACCGTCGACCTCGGCCGGTCGGTGGACGACGACGTCGCTCGTCGTGCCTGCCTCCACCTTCACGGAAGCGGCAACGCTGGCGCTACCGAACCTGAACTCCACCTCATGGTCGCCAGGCGCGAGGTCCACCCGGAGCACTGCGCCCCTCACAACCGAGTCGCGTACCTCATCCCCGTCGATGACGATCGCCATCGTCTCGTCCGGGACCGCCTGCACGATCGCCACGGCCCCTTGAGTCAACGCCGCGGTGATCGATGGAGAACGCTCTCGGCTCGCCGCCGCCGTCCCCGTCGACTGTGTGGCGGCCAGCAGCCCGACGGCCAACGCCGTAGCCAGACCAGCCCTGAGTGCACGCTCTCTCGTCATCACGTCCCCCTCGCGCGAATCGATCGCGCCCCCACGGCCATGGTCCGTCGCCAAGCTCCGCTTGTCTAGGCCGGTACCCAGCGCCGGGCCAGGACATCGGGGCGGGTCTCCGGGGGACCGTCCGGCTCGCGTTCAGACGCTGGCGTAGACCCTCTTGCCGCCGATCCAGGTGCCGACCACGGCGGCGGCCGCGGGGTCGGCAAGCACGTCCCTCAACGGAGCGGCCAGCAGCACCAGATCGGCGGGCGCGCCGGCCTCGATCCGGCGCGGTGGGCCGCCGGGGTCCAGCGGCGCCGACAGGTAGCCGTCCAGTGCGACCGAGACCGGCACCCGTTCGTCCTCACCGAGTACGGCGCCGGAGCGCGTCGTCCGGTCGCGGGCAGTTACGAGGGCCTGCCACGGGTCGAGGTCGCCGAACGGTGCGTCGCTCGACGCGCACACCGGCACGCCGCCGGCGACGAGCCGCGCGTACGGATAGAGATCCGGGAGCTCCCACGCGTCCACCTCGCGCAGGTAGGTGTCGCCGCGGGTGCGCAGGAAGTCCGGTTGCGTGACCAGGCGCAGCCCGAGCCGAGCGAGATCGGCCACGAACGGTTGCGGGCAGATGGCTGCATGCTCGATGCGGTCGCCCGGCATGATGCCCACGGTCTCGAGGACGTCGAGGGTGAGCACCAATGCGTCGAGGGTCACGCAGTGGACGGCGACCGGTCGGTGCGCGGCGTGCGCCGCGGCCACCGCGTCGGCGAGCTCGTCGCGACCCGGGAGGTCGTGGTCGCGCAGCAGCAGCTTGAACGGCCCGGCCTCGAGCCCCCGCGGGAGCTCGGCTCCGAGCGCGGCGCCGAGGACGATGACCCGCTGCGGCAGATCGCCACGGCTGAGTGCGGCGAGAGCACCCTCGTCGAGCATCGGCGTCGCGTCGGTGACGCCCGTGATGCCGTACGCCGCGAGGTCGGCGCCCAGCGAGCCAAGGTCCGGAGGCGGGGTGGGGAGCGCGGCACGCAGCCGGTCGTCGTACCGCCACAGCCGACCGAGGGGTTCGCCGTTGGCGTCGCGCTCGACGTCGGCGCTGTCGTCCAGCACGTCGCTGACCTCGGCCAAGGCCCGGGAGTTGAGCATCCACAGGGCGCCGGAGCGGTGTTGGATCCGGGCCGGCCGGTCGGGAATCAGCCGGTCGAGGACCACTCGGTCCAAGGGACCGGCGACCTCGTCGTGGTAGCCGACGCCGCGCACCCAGCCGTCGCCCGGCGCTCCGCGTAGGGCGGCCGCCAACCGCTCAACGTCGGTCACCGCGGGCGGACCGCAAGCGACCGAGCCACGGGCGGCAGCGAGCGCAAGAAGGTGCAGGTGGTGGTCGTGCAGTCCGGGCAGGAGGCGGCGACCGGCTCCCTCCACCAGGCCCGCGCCGGGCGGCACCGCGAGCCCGCGTCCCGTGGTGGCGATCCGGTCGCCTCGCAGCAGCACGTCGACGCGACCTGCGTGGGTCTCAACGTCACGCAGCAACGTCACGAGGGTCATCGGCGCGACCCCAGGATCGCATCGTCGTCGGCGCCGAGGTCGCGGGCGCGGCCCACGGCGGTACGCGCGCGCGGTTGCGCCACCGGAGCCGCGCCACCGTCCCACTCGACCCACCAGGCGTCGCCACGTCGGACGACCTCGTGCGGCGCCAGCTCACCACCGGCCTCGACGCAGACGTGGTGCATGGAGACGTCGATCAGCTGTGCGCGTTCGGCCCGCAGCGCCGCCAGGGCATGGGCTGCCGCGGCCGTGCCGCTCAGCGGGTCTGCCAGCGCGTCGCCGCAGGACACGGGGACCCCGTCGACCTCACGCACCAGTCCGCCGCCGGCCGCAACGTCGTCGCCGAAACCGATCGCGTCCTCGTCGCGGCCGCGGGCCGTGATCGACAGCCACGACACGCCCGAGGCGACGAGCGCAGCGGCGTCCAGCCCGAGCCGAGCCAGAGCGCGTGGCCGTGAGGACTCGAGGACCAGGTCGGCGCCGGCGACGAGCTCCCGCAGCGCCTCGCGGTCGGCAGCCGCGCCGAAGTCCACGCTCACCGCGGCGCTGCCGGAGTGGAGGAGGTCGTAGAACGCCCGCGGCCCGCGGCGGGCGCCGTCGGGCCGGGTCCTGCTCTCGACCTTCACCACCCGAGCACCGGCCAGCGCCAGGAGGTGCGCGCACAGCGGGCCCGCCCACAGAGAGGTGAAGTCGACGACCAGAGGCCGGTCACCGATGGCCGCGCGCCGCCCGCCGGGAGTGCTGAGCACACCCGGCCGGGTGCGGTCGGCCGCGCCGGTCCGCGCGCATGGAAGCCCGAGCAGCCGGCCACGCTCCTCGGCCTCCGCGGAGGTGACGGTGGCGGCCCACGCGGCCAGCGCGTCGTCCCCGTCGGCAAGAGCGGCCTCCACGAGCGCCGGCACGAGATCGCGGTCCTCGGGTCGCGCGAGCGAAGCGCCCCACCAACCGTCCCGGGTCGGCCAGAGGCGAAAGGCGCCGCCACACGACCACGGCGCGCGGCGGCCGAGCCCCGAGAGCGCGGCTCGCTCGCCGAGGACCGCGATGTCCGGAGCGCCGTCCAACTCCGCGAACGGCGCCAGCGCTCGGCGTACCGCGCCCGCCGGGTCACCCGGCGACACCAGTGGCGGCCCGTCGCTCCTGCCGGTCAGCGCCATCGCGCCCGAGGCGGCCCAGTCCGCCACCGGGTGATGGTCAGCCGACGACATCGACCAGCCCCCACTCGAGGGCCGTCGCGGCCGCGAGGTCTCGACCGGTGAGGAGGAGCCACGCGGTACGCCACCGACCGATGCGGCGCGGGATGCTCACCGTCCCACCCGCCCCGGGCACCAGACCCATGCTCAGCTCGGGCAGCCGGAACCACGCGTCCGGCGTAGCCACGACCGTCTCGGCGAACGCGGGGATCTCGATGCCGGCGCCGATGCAGGCTCCGTGCAACTCGACTCGGACCCTCGCGCCGAGCCTGTCCACCACGAGTCCGTTGACCGCCAACCCGGCGCTGCGCGCGACCCGCACAAGATGCGCGGTGGCCGGATCCGGGGTCGTGCCGAACTCCGCGAGGTCACCCCCGGCACAGAATGACGGCCCGGCGCCGCGAAGCACGACCTCGACCACCGTGGGATCGAGCTTCGCGACGTCCAGCGCGGCCAGCAGTTCGTCCCGCATCTGCGCCGAGAAGGCGTTGTGCCGAGCCGGCCGGTCCAACGTCACCTCCAGGACATCGCCCGGCAGGCGCGAGACCCGTACGGCGGGCGAGGGGTCCGGCGCGACGGCGCCGGACGGACGCGCGGCCAGCCAGGCCGCGAACTCCGGTCCGGCCAGCAGCGTCGAGTACGCCAGCGACTCGGCGACCACGCCGTCCCGAGCCGACAGCACGTCGGTCAGACCCAGCAGCGTGCGCAGCGTCTGACACGCCAGCGGCGACCGCGTCACCGTCGCCTCGATCTCGGCCAGGCAGGCGCTCGTGTCGTCGACCGCGACCCACGTCGAGCCCGGTCCGGAAGGTGCCAGCGTGAACGACAACGCCTCGAGCACCGGCGCCAACCTCGACGGCACCGGCTCCTCGGCCACCCCGACGACAATCCCAGGCAACTCGTCGGCCGCAGCGACAACCCGCTCGATCGCCTGCACGTCGAGATCGTCGGACCCGGTCAGGTCCACCACCCACAGCTCACCCCAAGGCGGGTAGTCGTCGATCAGGCCCCGGAGGGCGCGCTCTGCTGCGAGCTCCAGAACACTCACGCTCAGCACTAGCGAAGCCTAGATAGATGGCGACCGGTCAGGTTGCTGACAGGTCCGGTCGGTCAGGGTCCCGGCCATGACGCAAACTCGCAGCGCCGCACCTGTCGCGCGCCAGATGCTCAACAAGGTCCCCGAGGTCACCCTGTGGTTCTGGGTGATCAAGATCCTCTGCACGACGGTGGGCGAGAGCTTCGCCGACTGGGTCAACATGACCCTCGGGGTCGGACTCGTGAACACCGCGATCCTGTTCACCGCGATCTTCGTGGTGGTGCTGACCGTGCAGATGCGGTTGCGCCAGTACGTCCCCACGGCCTACTGGCTCACCGTCGTGGTCGTAAGTGTCACCGGCACGCTCTACACCGACATCCTCACCGACCAGTACGGCGTACCGCTGTGGATCAGCACCACGGTGTTCTCGGTGCTGCTGGCCGCGGTGTTCGCGATCTGGTACGCCCGCGAGGGGACCCTGTCGATCCATTCGATCGTCACGACGCCTCGCGAGGCGTTCTACTGGCTCGCGGTGCTGGTCACGTTCGCGTTGGGTACGGCGACCGGCGACTGGACCCTCGAGCTCACCGGTTGGGGGCCGGGCAAGTCCGTGCTGCTGCCGCTCGCGCTGATCGGCATCGTGACGGCGCTCTGGCGGTTCGGCGCCAACCCGGTGCTGACCTTCTGGCTCGCCTACATCCTCACCCGCCCGCTCGGCGCGAACATCGGCGACTGGCTCGCCACTCCGCACAGCGAGAAGGGCCTGGGCCTCGGCACGTTCGGCACCAGCTTGATCTTCCTCGGCGCCATCCTGGTCACGGTCGTGTACCTCACGATCAGCCGCGCCGACGTGATCGAGGACGACGCGACGCTGGAGTCGCGAGCCCCGGTGTCGACGCCGCTGCGACGACGCATCTCGCTCGCCGTACTCGCGGTGACCGCAGTCGGCACGCTCTCCCTCTTGGCATGGGCCAACGCCCAGCCGCACACGAGCGCGCTGGAGGCCGAGGGGCCGGCACCGTCGTGCTCGGGGTCGCCGGTCGACCAGGCCGGGGCGACCCAGCAGGTCGCGGCCAACTTCCCCGCCGACTCCGTGGACAACTACCGGACGATCGCCCAGGACACCCTCGACCTGGTCGACTCGAGCGATCAGTCGGGCGCCCAGAGCCGGATCACCGATCTCGAGACCGCCTGGGACGACGACCAGGGATCGCTACAACCGAAGGACTGCCAGGCCTGGACCTACGTCGACCAGCAGATCGACGCCGTCCTGACCGCGGTGCGGGACAGCAATCCCGACCAGGCCACCCAGGACCAGGCGCTGCAGGACCTGCTGGCGACGTTGGGCTGACTCACCCGAAGTGTGGGCAGGACCATGCGGATGTGTGCGCCGGCTCGACTCTCGTGGCCGTCGACGGCCTGTTGCTCTACGACCTCGGGAACGGCGCGGGACCAGGGCCTGACCCGGGGCTACCGGCCAGCCTGTCCGCCTCATCAACTGTGACCTCCGGAACCGTGCCTGCGACGACGCCTTAGTTCCCGCGCCGAAAGTCGATCGACGGCGCGCGGGTGGAGTCCGCCGCGCAGCAGTCGACCCGACTACTCCAACGGCGCGTCGTGGCGCGCGATCAGGCGCTGTACAGCTTCGAGAAGCACTCCGAGGTCGTCGTTAACCGTGGCTTGCACGACTCTGTGTGTGGTGTCGAAGTAGCGGTGTGCGAGGTGATCACGCATGCGCGCGATCTGGCTCCAAGGGATGCTTGGCTCGGCGGCCAGCCACTCGTCGGGAAGCGCTTTGACCGCCTCGCCTATCTCGATCAACCGGATCCTCACAGCGTCGAAGATCAAGCCGTCGGAGAGATCGCCTCGACTCACGTGGGAACCGATCGCCTCGATCGCGGCGATGATGTCGCTGAGGCGCTGCTCGTCGCGGTAGCTCACAGAGGGACAAGATCCTTCTCGATTCGCCTTGCCACATCGGCTTTGAGGCCAGCAGCGGGGACCAGGTCGACACGCGCGTTCAAGATCGTTTCGAGTTCCTGAGTCGCGTGCCCGAGGGCGAGCAAGCCGACGTTGGCCGCGACGTCGACGAGGATGTCGACGTCGCTGTCGGGGCGGTCCTCGCCACGCGCCACGCTGCCGAAGACCCGCAACCCCGTGATGCCGTAGACGGCTGCTGCCTCGATCAGCTTGCGACGTTGCCGGCGGACCCGGCGCCCCAGCGGGCCGGTCAGCCGGTCGATCTCGGGACGACGAGTCCGGACACGAACCACCAACTCCAGCCCGGTCGCCTCCACCAGCGACTCCAGGGTCGTCAGCGCCGGCTGTCGTCGATCGGACTCGTAGGCGCTGATCACGCTCTGCGTCGTGCCCGCGCGCTCGGCGAGTTCGTTCTGCGTCAAACCCGCGCGGTGCCGAGCGTCGCGCAGTAGGGCGCCGCTGGATGCGTTGGTCACGGCACCACTATAGCGAATTGTCGATATACGTTCGACACCGTGCGGGCAGCCAGCTCATCGCTGGGCAGCGTTCAGGTGGCTGACAGGTTCCCCGGCCTACGGTCCGGAGCATGGTCACCCAGGTGGCTCCGCCAGCCCAGCAGCTGACCCGTCGGTGGCGAACATCGTCGCGGTGGGAACGAGGGTGGGCCGTCGTGGCGCTGACCGCTGCCGGCGTCTTCGCGACCCTGGCGATCCTCGAGTCGCCGCGCCTGCCATTGGCCGGCTTGGTGGTGGGGCTCGGCGGACTCGGCGGCGTGGTCTGCGTCCGCGCACCGGCTCGCACCCCCCTGGCCCGACGGCAGTTCGTCCGGGGAGCCCTGGTCGTGGCCGGCACCGTCCTCGTCGTCATCGGAGTGGGCCACCACCTCAACCTCGGACTCGCCGTCGTCGGTCTGCTGGCGAGCTGCTCCCCATGGACGCTGCGCTGGATCACCGGCAGCTGACCACGTGATCGCGGGGGGATAGCTGCAACTCGGGCTGCAACTCGGGAGGGAGCGAAGCGGCCCGGTTCGTCGCGGCGCAGACGCGCGCCCGGGCGATCGCCGGTAGACAATCACCTCAGAGTGGCGAAGATGTCGTCGAGTGGGACCGTCCCGGGCGTCCGGCCGACTTCGCGGAACCACTCCGTGCCCAGGATCCGGCGGCGCAGCCGGCGAGGCATCCGGAGGAGGAAGGCCAAGGTGCGGACGCCCCGATCGCCGGTGGCCTGGCTGCCGAGGGCCTGCAGGGCCCGCACCTTGGCCTCGAGGTGCGGGCGTACGTCGACCCGGTGGGTCAGCTCGGCGTGTGGCGTGAACGCGGTGCGGAAGTCGGGCAGGTACGGCACCGGCAGCATGGCCGAGGCCGGCCGCAGCAACCGGGTCACCCGCAGCAGCAACTCCCGGTCGACCGTAGCCTCCAAGACGACAGGGGTCTCTGCCATCCGCGCGGCGAGCAGGCCGGCTTGGTGCACCTGGACGTGGTCCGGGTGACCGTAGCCGCCTGCGGCGTCGTACGTCGTCAGGACGTCGGCCGCCTCGTCGCTCAGCACGGCGGCCAGCTCGAGGGCGACGTCGTGCGCGTCGAGCTCGGCGAACGCGACTCTCCCGGTCTCACCGCGCGCGCGGTCCCGGACCATGCCCGAATCCGGGTGACCCAGCATCACCACCCGGGCGGCGCCGATCGCCTCCGCCGCAGCGGCCAACTCGCGCTCCCGTTGCCGCCCCAGCTCGTCGGCGGTGAGGTCGCCGGAGGCAAGACCGGCTTCGCCGCTGGTGGCGACCACGATGACCACGCGGTGGCCCTCCGCGACCGCCCGGGCAAGGGTGCCCGCGGTGAGGAGGGCCTCGTCGTCCGGATGCGCATGGAACGACACGATCGTGTAGGACCGGTCCTCGCTCATCCGACCAACGCTCCGTGGTCGCCCTCAGCCCTGGCCGGGGCTCCGAGCCGCGCGCTCGCGGCGGCGTAGAGCTCCTCGTTGCGTGCGAGCGCCTCGTCCCAGCCGAATCGCGGCCGTACCAGGCGGTTGTGCCAGGCGATCCGCTCGCGGAGGTCACGGTCTTGCAGCATGGTGATCACGTGGTCCGCGAGCTCGTGGTCGTCTGCACCGAGCAGGCCATCGCGACCATGCTCGACGAAGGTGGCGACACCCGAGCGGGCACTCGCGATGATCGGGACGCCGCTCGCCCGGGCCTCCAGTGCAGCGATGCCGAACGACTCTCGGTGTGCCGGAGCCAGGAAGACCGAGGCCCCCGCCAGCTCGCGACGGATCGAACTCCGGTCGAGGGTGCCGGTGAGGCGGACCCGGTCGGTGAGCCGATGCCGACGCAGTTGATGCTCCACGGCCCGACGCTGCGGACCGTTGCCCACGATCGTCGCCGTCAGGTCCACCTCCTGGGCGGCACGCGCCAACAGCAGGGCCAGCGGGACCGCGCGCTTGACGGTGGTCAGCCGCATCACGCTGAGCACGTGCGGCGGCTGGGCGTACGGCAGCCGGGTCGGCGGCGACCAGTCGCTGAGGTCGACGGCGTTCGGGACGACACCGACAGGCACTCCGAGAAGATCGCGCACGAGTTGGGCGGCCGGCTCACTCACCGCCGACCACGCCACCGGCCAGCGTTGCATCCCCCACAGGTCACGCGCGAGCTCGGGCAACGGGCCGACGTGGGTCCACAGCGAGTGCACGGTCACGACGGTGGGGATCCCGGCCCGGGCTGCGCGCCGGGCCGCGGTCAACGCGAACGGCGAGACGATCGACACGTGCGCGTGCACCACGTCGGGCCGCTGCTCCGCGAGCCAACTGGTCCCGCGGCGCTCCACCCGGAGTACGCCGGGAAGGTCCTCGCGGTCCACGCCCGGCGTCCGCGTCGCGATGGACACCTCGTGCCCACTCGCCCGCTGCCGCTCGGCGAGATCGCGCACGTGCAACTCGATCCCACCGAGCCGAGGCAGGAAGCTGTCCGAGACGTGGAGGACCCTCATGCGGTCACCCGCTGACGCCAACTCCACCCCGCGAGCAGCAGACCGCCGACCGGGATCTCGAGCCCGAACGTCAGCGCTCGATAGATCAACACCCCGGCGGCGACACCGGCCGGATCGGCACCGGGCGCCAACATGAGTGCGCCGGCCAGCCCCACCTCGACCAGGCCGACCCCGCCCGGCGTGAGCCCGACGAGGGTCGCGAGCCGTTCGGCGCAGAAGGCGACCAGCACCAGGTGCCACGGGACGCCTGCGCCGGTCACCGCCAGGCAGGCCTCGAGGAGCGCGAAGAGCAAGAGCGTGTAGAGCGCCATCCCGGCGCTCAACCGGCCCCAGGCACCGGCCACCACGGCGGCCGCCGCGGCCCGGACCCGCTCCACCCGCACTCCGAACCTGGCCACCGCGCGCGGGTGACCGATCAGTAACCCGGCGAGCGCGGCGACCAGCGGTAGCGCGATCGCGGCCGCTGTGATGGCCCGGCCGAGACCGGGGCCGACCGACAGCCCGGACAAGACCAGCGGCAGCAGCAGGGCCGGCAGCACCAGCTTGGCCAAAACGTCCCAGAGGTTGCTCACCACGGTGAACGACGCGAAGCCGGCCGGGCTGAAGCCCCAACGACGCGTCATCCGATAGTTGAGAGCCACGCCGGCGGCGCCACCGAGCGGGAGCACGTTGGCCACGGCGCTGCCGGTCAGGCTCAGCAGGAGCGCCCGCCGGTGCGTGAGCCCCGGAAGGGCGGCGGTGAGCGTGACGGTGTGCGCGAGGAGGCCGGCGGCCCACAGGAGCACCAGCAGCGCCAGCGCGCGCGCCGGCACCGAACCGAGCGCGGCAAGCACCGCACTCCAGGGCGTGCCCGAGACCATCGGCAGCACCAGCACCAGCGTCGCGATGCCCAGACCCGCACCGCCGACGTACCTCACCACGCGGGCCGGTGAGATCCGAGCCCGCTCCCCTGCCGCCAGCGTCGTCACACTCGCAGGATCGAGCGCGCCACCTGCATGCCACCTGAACGTTCAGCTATCGCGCGGATCTGACGGAACGACGCGGTCAGGTCATGTGCAGGTCTGCGGCAGGACGGTGAGCCGTGATCCTGCTGCGCATCTGGGCGGTGACGGCTGCCTTCCTGGCGGTCGCCGTCACTCGCTCGCTCGTCGTCGGCATCCCGATCCGTGACCCGGGCGGCGCCTTCCTGATCAGCCGGGTCGCGCTGACCGCGGGGCTCTTCGCCTGCTTCGTCGTCATCGAAGGTGTGTGGCGCGCACCGCGCGGCGACCGCACGGTCGCGACCGTGGGCTCGGCGATCCGCAGCCGGTGGACCCGAGCCCGGCTGGTCGGCGCCTGGGGCGCCCTGCTCGCCTACCACATGGCCTACCTGAGCTACCACAACCTGAAGAGCTGGGACGTGCTCAACGCTCCCCGCGACCACGCGCTGACCGCGGTCGACCGGTGGCTGTTCGCCGGCCACTCGCCGGCGGTGCTGCTGCACGACGTACTGGGACAGCACCTCGCGGCGTACGCCCTGATCCTGATCTACGAAGCGTTCCCCACGCTCGTCGTGCTCGTGGTCGCGGGCAGCGTGTTCACCCCACGACTGCGCGACGGCCAGACCGTGCTCGCCGCACTGATCTGGGTGTGGATCCTGGGCACCGTCACCTACTACGCCGTCCCGTCGCTGGGACCGTTCAGCGACCGACCCCAGGACTTCGCGGGGCTGCCCCACACGATCGTGACCGACACCCAGGCGCTCTACCTGGCCCAGCGCGCGCACCTGCTCGCGGACCCGCAGGCCCCCGATGCGTTCGCCCAGGTCTCCGCCTTCGCCAGCCTGCACGTCGGCGTCACGACCGTGATCACCCTGATGGCTGCTCGCCTCGGGTACCGAAGGACCGCGCGGGCGTTGTGGCTCTTCCTCGCGCTGACCTGTGTGGCGACGGTCTATCTCGGCTGGCACTTCGCCGTCGACGTCCCGGCCGGGCTCGCGATCGGCTGGCTCGCGGTCCTGCTCGGCGCGTGGACCGTAGGTGGCAGTTCAGGCCGCGACGGCGCCGGTGATGAGGGCGATCACCAGGGCGCCCGCGAACACCGAGCGGTACCAGATGAACGCCGAGAAGCTGTGGGTCCCCACGAACCGGAGCAGCCAGGCGATCGAGGCGAATGACACCGCGAACGCCACGACGATCCCCAGTGCGAGCGGCCCGAACGAGCCTGAGGCACTGGCGTCCTTGAGCTCGTAGAGGCCGGCGCCGGTGAGGGCAGGGATCGAGAACAGGAACGAGAGCCGGGTCGCTCGCACCCGATCGATACCGAGCAGGATCCCGGTCGAGATGCTCGCTCCGGATCGCGAGAACCCGGGCAACAGCAACGCAAGGATCTGGCTGCCTCCGATGAGCATCGAGTCGACGAACCCGAAGTCCTGCCGACCCGGACCGCGCGCGGACCGCCGGTCCGCGGCCCACAGGTACGCCGAACCGAGGACCATCGAGAAGGCCACCACCCACAACGAGGCGAGCGGCCCCTCGATGAGCGGCTTTGCGGCCGGGTTAGCGGTGGCCGCGAAGCCGATGCCGGACGACGAGCGGGATCGTCGCCGCGACGATCCACCACGCGAGCCGGAACTCCTCGGTCTGGCGCGTCGACGCGTCGAAGAGGCCGCCCAGGCCCGCCCGGACGAGCGCGAACAGATCGCGCCAGAAGTAGAGGATCACGGCGGCGATGGCACCGGTCTGGATCAGCGCGGTGTACGCCACGACCGACGCATCACTCACCGGCAGCCCGAGCAGGGACTCGGTGAGCTTGAGGTGGGCGGTCGAGGAGACCGGCAGGAACTCGGTCAACCCCTCGACGATTCCGAGCAGGACGGCTTGCCCCGCGTCGATCGTGGTCATCGTGTCAGCGCCCTTTCGTGGCGGTGTTGAGCGGTGTCGGAAGGGGGAGCCGTCAGCGGCGCGGCAGGGTGACCCGGAACGCCGCGCCCTCAGGTCCGGCATCGAGCAGATCGATCTCGCCGCCGAAGGAGCGCGCGACCCGGCGCGCGATCCCGAGCCCGAGGCCGGCACCGCCCGATCCGTTGGTCACCCCAGGCTGGAACAGCTGCTCACGTACGGCCGACGCGACGCCCTCGCCGTCGTCGGCGACCACCAGCTCGACCCGGTCCTGATGGTCGCTGGCCTCGAAGGTGATCCTCGTCCGCGCGTGTCGGACCGCGTTGTCCACGATCGGGGAGACCGCCCGGGCCACGAGCTCTGTCGGCGCCGCGATCCGGGCCATCGATCCGTCGGTGCGGTCCTCGACCGTCACGAGGTCGCCCGCACCGTTGACGAGTGCGGGCATCACGTCGGCGATCCGGCAGGTCTGGTCGCGGGCGGCCGCGCTGCCGTCGCGGGCGATGTCGAGCAGCGTGGCGATCACGCCCGACATCTCGCGCGCCGAGGCAGCGATCTGTTCGAGGTCGGCGCGGGTGGCCGGGTCGTCGACCCCGCGCAGGAGCGCGAGGTCCGCGGACCCCTGGATGGCCGTGAGGGGCGTGCGCAGCTCGTGGGCCAACTCCGAGGTGAGCCGCTGTTCGGAACGGATCGCCGACGCCACCCGGTCCAGGAGGTGATCGAGGGTCTCGCCGAGCGCGGCCAGCTCGTTGGTCGGCGGACCGAGGTCGAAGCGGTGGGTGAGGTCGTACTCGCTCCACTCCGAGGCCCGCTCGGCCATCTGGGTCACGGGTTCGAGCGCCTGACGCGTGACCCGCAGAGCCATCAACGCGGTTGCCGCGATCACCAGCAGTCCGAGGAGGACCGTCGCGAGAAGCGCATAGAACTCCGAACGTTCGTAGGGTCCGGTCTCCTGGCTCACCACCAGCACTCCAGAGTCGCCGCTCGGTGTCGTGAACGGCGTCCCGAGGAGCCGCTCCTCGTCGGAGGGTCCCTGCACGGTGCGCACGGTGTCGGTGGTGGCGAGGTCGGCGGCGGCGTCGCGGACGTCGTGCTCGATCGAGCCGGCGACCAGGGTGCCGTCGCTGTCGTAGACCTGCTCTCCTGGTTCGAGCGTGTCGGGCGGCACCGTCAGCTCGGCCTTCGACGCCTGCTGGATGATCGTGATCGTCGCCTCGGAGCGGTCGTCGAGCACCTGGGTGATGTCGCGCTGCGCGGCGATGCCGAGCACGAGTTGGATGCCGAAGCCGACGACCACCATGGCCAGCGTCATCAGGGCAACCGTCGAGAGGACGATCTTGCCGCGGAAGGAGCGCGGCGCGAATCGACGTCGCCCTCCGGCTTCTTCGGGCGCTCGCGTCGCCGACTCGCCCCGCTGGTCGTCCATCACCTCAGTGTGTAGCCGACCCCGCGCACCGTGGTGAGCTGCAGCGGCGACTCCACCTCGCGCAGCTTGACCCGGATCCGGCGGATGTAGGAGTCGACGGTGTTGTCGCTGACCATCCCGCCGTTGGGCCAGGCCGCGGCCACGACGGCGCGACGCCGTACGACCTCACCCGGCCGGGAGGTGATCGCGGCCAACATCCGGAACTCGGTCGGCGTCAGCATCGACTCCTGTCCCTTGCAGGCCACCGAGTGGCGTGCCGGATCGAGGACCAGGTCGCTCGGCGCCTCGGCGACCACCAATCGACCACGCTTGGCCAGCGCCTCGACCCGCGCGATCAGCTCGAGGACGTCGAACGGCTTGGGGAGGTAGTCGTCGGCACCGGCGCTGAAGCCGGCCAGCCGCTCATGCACCGCACCGAGCGCGGTCAGGAACAGCACCGGTGCCGACTGGCCGGCCGATCGCAGGGCCTGGCAGACATCGCGGCCATCCGCATCGGGGAGGCCGATGTCGAGGATGATCACCTCCAGCGCGTCGTCCTCGACGAACATCCGGATGGCCTCGCCGCCGTTGTGTGCACTCACCACCTCGTGGCCGGCCATCCGCACGGCGTCGTTGACCACGCGACGGATGGCGGCGTCGTCCTCGCACAGTCCTACGCGGGCCATCGGTCTCCTCGCTCTCGTGCAGCTGGTTCGGCTGGTTCGGCGCAGGCCACCCTGCTCCGCCGAACCTGCAACGAACCTGACCAGCCGCAGCACCAGTGTGCTCCGCTCCCAGGTCGTATGCAGGTCCGGACGCCGACGCTGCAATCATGCGCAACGGTCGAGGTCGCGGCCCGATCACGGCCCACCTCGCCTGGTGGCTCGCAGCGGTCGCGGCGCTCGCGTGGCTGCCGTTCGTGGCCAAGCCGGTGAGCCCCGACGAAGGCGGCTTCCTGCTGGTCGCGGCGCAGTGGCAGCCGGGCCGCTCGCTCTACGGGCACTACTGGGTCGACCGACCGCCGATGCTCATCACCGTCTTCGACCTGGCCTCCCACGTGGGCGGTGCGGTCGGGTTGCGGTTGATCGGGATCGTCGCGGTGGTGGCCTCGGTGCTGCTGGCCGCCGGGCTCGCACGCGTCGCGTGTCCACGCCGTACGCACGTCCCGGCCGTGGTCGCCGCGGTGTTCCTCTCGACCCCGCTCTTCGGGACGACGATGGTCAACGGCGAACTGCTCGCCGCCCCTGTGGTGTTGGCCGGGATCGTGGCGCTCGTGCGGGCCGCATCGACGAGCAGTACGACGAGCCTTACGACGAGCCTCCGGTGGGCCGTGTTCGCCGGAGTCGCGGCGGCTGCGGCAGCGCTGGTCAAGCAGAACGTCGTGGACGTGTTCGTGGTCGCCGCGGTACTCGTGATCACTGGCCTGCGTGTGCGGCCCCGTCGAGACGCGCTCGTGCTCGGCCTCGGCGTGCTCGCCGGCGCCTGCCTGGCGCTCGGTCTGTGCCTGGTGTGGGCCGAAGCCAGGGGCACCGAGCCGCTGCGGTTGTGGAACGCGGTCGTGACCTTCCGCGGGCAGGCCGCGAGCGTGATCCACAATTCGGCCACCAGCAGCACCTCCCACCGCATGGTCGGATTGCTGGAGGCGGCGGCGCTCAGCGGAGCGCCGTTCGTGCTCGCCGTCCTCGCGCTGCGCGTCCGACGCCCCGTCGACAGGTCCGTCGACAGGTCCGTCGACAGGTCCGGTCCACCCGACCTCCGAGCCCCCGCACTGGCCCTCCTGCTCTGGGAGGCGTTGGCCGTCGCCGGGGGCGGCAGCTACTGGCTCCACTACCTGATCGGCCTGGTCCCGGGCCTGGTCCTGCTTGCGGTCGCGGCCGCCCAGCGACCGCCGGCCTTGCGTCGCTGGACGGTCGCCGCAGTCGGGTACGCCGCCGCCTCGGCCGTCGTCGCCACCACGACCGCGGCCGTGATGGTCCCCCTCTACTCCACCGACACGGCCGTATCGGCGTACCTCCGCGACCACAGCACCCCGCAGGACACCGTCGTGGTCGGCTTCGGCCACCCCAACATCGTCTACGACTCAGGGCTGCACAGTCCCTATCCGGAGCTCTGGAGCCTGCCCGTGCGGGTCCGCGATCCGCGCCTGCTGCACCTGACGCACGTGCTGGACAGTCCTCGCGCGCCCACCTGGGTCGTCGTGGACGGCACCTCGCTCGCCACGTGGGGCGTCGATGCGACCACCGCACAACGGGTCCTGGATGCGCGCTATCGCCCGAGGACCAGCATCGGCGACTACGTCATTTGGCGCCGGGACCATGTCGTAGATCGGCCCACGCTCAGGTCGCCGAGGACCACGGCGGCACGGTCGGCGTGGAGCCGGCGTTGGCCGCCGCCGTTCCGCCCGGCGCTCGCTTCATCCTCACCGTCCCGGCGGGCTGACGGCGTCAGTCCTCGCAGGGGGTCCCACGCGGGAGCGCATAGGGCGCCGCGAGGTGATAGGACCCGGGCCGGTTGACTCGCAGGACCACCCACGAGACCCGGCGCGCGGCGCCTACCGGCAGGGCGTCGATGCACGAGCCGGCCAGGGCCGAGCGGTCCAGTGGCCGGCCGTCGGGATCGACGATGCTCAGCCATGGCGACCACGCGATGCGCAGCACGGTCGAGCCCGCGACGGGCACCTGCACGGTGACGCCGGCGGCGTCCCAGCCCTGCACGGTCGCCGGCGCCGAAGCGATGCTCACGGGTCGCTCGACCTCGTACAGCGTCCAGGTGGGATCGGCCCAGACCTCGTGCAAGAACGGCAACCCCGAGCGAACCAACTCGCTCTCGCGCACGCCCGCATAGTCGGGCTCCGATGCCGGCAGGACCACGAACCGCACCGCCCAGCGCCGCAACCAGCGGCGGTACTCCGCGGGACCGAACGGCGCGCTGTCGCGATAGAACAGTGGGTGTCGTGCGACGTCGGCCTGCCGGTTCCAGCCGCGCGCGAGGTTGACGTACGGCGCCAGCGCGCTTGCCTCTGCGTGGCTCTCGGTCGGGACCACTTCGACCCGGCCGAGGGCGGCGCCTCGCGCGTCGAGCTGATCGACGAGGGGACGGACGTCGGTGTCGAGCCGGCCCGCGGCCTCGGCCCCTGACAGGTCCTGCCCGACCACGACGACCTGCCACCCCGTCGCGACGACGATCGCGACCGCCAGCGCCCGTCGGCCGACCCGGCGGCCCCACCGCAGGGAGACCGGCGACGTCCACCACCGTCCGCACGCCGCCGCCACGAGGGTCACGCCACCGAAGAGGAGCGAGAGCCGCACGACGTTGGTCCCGATCGGAGTCGGCACGAGCCACACCGCGATCACGGCGACGCCGTAGATCAGGCAACACGCTCGGACCAGCCGCCACTCGCTCGGCAGCAGCGCCCAGGTGACCACAGAGAGGACGATCGGAACGATCGCGTTGCCGATCGGGAACGGCTGGACGCCCGAGAAGGGGAACAGCAGTGCGGTCGCGACCACCACGAGCATCGGCGGCAGGCCGACCGCCACGGCCTCCCACCGTCGGCGGCGCAGCCACAACGCCGCCGCGACCAGACCGAGGAACAGCCCGGCCACCGGACTGGCCGCTGTTGCAAGGGCGGCGAGCACGACGGCCGCGCTGTGCCGCAGCCACTGCTGCGTCCGCGCCGCAGGGTCGACCGGCCAGGCGAAGACGACCGTCAGACAGCCCAACCCGAGCGCCACACCCAGCGCGAACGTCACCCGGCCGGACAGCGCGTTACCCAGCAGCGCCACGGCGGCGTAGAGACCGGCCCAGATCGGTCGCGGGATGACCCCTGAGCACCTGTGCACCACGACCACCACCAACGCCGCGGACACGGTCCCCGCGACGAGCATGGCGACCCGGACTCCGATGAGCCCCATGACGTACGGCGCCATCAAGCTGTACGACGCCGGGTGCATCCCGCCGTACCACGACAGGTTGTAGGCGCTCTGGGGATGCGCCAGTGCGAAACCGGTCCACGCGTCCTGCGCGGCGAGGTCGCCGCCAGGCCCGGCGAACAAGCGCAGCCACAGCAGTTGGAGCGCCAACGCCGCGCCGGTGACGAGCACCAGCCCGCGCGGCAGCGCGGGCAGCGACCGCAGCCGAGCAACGGCCGACCGTCCCACCCCTCGCAGCGGCTCGTTTCCGTTCATGCAGTCTCTAGGAGAGCACGCCGGCTGTCGCGCGCGACAGGGTGTCCCGGGCGGCGTTCAGGTGGCGTGCAGGTGATCGCGGCCAAGGTGACGGCCGTGGCCTCGATCGAGAGACAGCGCGCCGGCCGACTGGTGGCGGGCCTGCTGGCCGGCGTACTGGTGGCGCTAGCACTGGCTGCGTGCTCGACCTCGGCTCCCACGGAGGGTCGCTCATCCACCCCGCATCAGGAGTCGCCCGCCCCCGGTGCCCCGCCCGTGACCGACGTACCCGCGGACACCGAGACCCAGCCGACCCAGCACGCAGGCGACTCGGCCGACGACCCCGCGCTCTGGATCGACACCGAGCACCCGGAGCGCTCCGGGATCACCGCGACGAGCACGGCCCTCGGCAGCGACTTTCCGCACGGCGTGTTCGTCTGCCAGGACGACGACAACACCGGCCCCGCCAGCTGAAGCTCGACTACCGGTGGTGAGCCCGGAGGCGCGCCAGGGCCGAGTGTCGAAGCCCCGCAATGGAGGCAGAGCACCTCAGGATCAGGCCGGTGCGGGCCCGCGGGCGTCAACGATGTCGCGGAGCTGGGCCCGGGAGGTGACGCCCAACTTGGGAAACGCGTTGTAGAGGTGGGCTCCGACGGTGCGGGGCGAGAGATACAGCGAGGCACCGATCTCGCGGTTGGTCATGCCGGTGGCGGCGAGCTTGACCACCTGCCGCTCCTGGGCGGTGAGCCCGTCCCAGGTCGAGCCCGCGGTGTCGGCGACCGACACTCCCGATGCTCGGAGCTCGCTGCCCGACAGCTCCGCCCACGCCCGCGCACCCAATCGCTCGAATACGTCGTGCGCAGCTCGGAGGAAGCCACGCGCCTCGGTGGCGCGGTGGCGGCGGCGCAGCCAGCTGCCGTACTCCAGGCGAGCGTTCGCGAGCTCGAATGGCCATTGGTCGGCATCGGGATGTCCAGTCGCGAACACGTGATGCTCTTCCGCATCTTCGCCGGCCAGCAAGGCACGAGCCCGCGCGAGCGCAAGCTGGTGACGGAGACTGGGGCGGGTCAGCCGACGGGTCGCCTCCTCCATGACCGACGACACGTCGTCGATGCGCCCGGCCCGCACCGCAGCGGCCACCAGGTCGGCGATCGAGCGGTAGGAGACGTGCTCGTGGACCGGCGTCCCGTCCCGATGGAACGTCGACCGCAACTGGTCGTAGCTGCCGGCGACGTCCTGCTCGTTGAAGAGAACGTGCGCGTGGGTCTGGGCGGCCATCACCTCGAGGGCGAGGAACTGGCCCACGTCGAGGTCGAGCATCACCTCCTCGGTGAGATTCCGGGCCAACGTCGTCTCGCCACGGATCGCGGCCGCGGCTGCGCGGATCGACATTCCGGCGTTGCGGACGTAGCCGACGTTCTCGGCATCGCCCAGGTCGACGAGCACCCGGCCGATCCGATCGGCCTCGTCGTACTCGGCAAGGTCGAGCTTGACCTGAGCGAGAGAACGCATGGTCTGGCTGAGCTGACCCGGCAGTTGCGCATCGCGCATCAGAGCCAAGCCGTGCTCGAGTCGACGTTCGGCGATCCACGACTCATCGAGCAGCCAGGCGACCGCGCCGAGCAGCATCTCGTGGGTGGCGAGCAGCTCCGGCGGCAGCCCGGCGTCGCTCGCCGGGCTGTCTCGCACCATCTCGACCAGGTCGTCGTGGACGGTCATCGGGTCGAGCACGGTACGGACCCAAGCTCGGCAGCCGTCGACCATGAGGGCGTCCGCGCCTGGTGGAGCGAACCCCGCTCCCTGGTAGCGCTGGTACCACCGCTCGAGCTCGGTGCCCCCTCGCCCACTCTGGTAGACGACGACGGCGAGCGTCGTGAGGGAGGCCCAGCCGTGCGAGACGTCGACCTCGATCAGCGATTCCAGCGCCTCGGCCAGGGCCTCTCGTGCCGCGTCCTGCTGGTGGCTCTGGGCAAGCGCGTAGGCCCGGAAATGGTCGGCCCGGGCGCGGGCGTGAGGGTCTTCGCTGTCGGCCCGGAGCCGGGTCGCGAGTCGCTCGAGCCAGATCAGGTTGCCGGTCGGCAGCGTGGTGCCGATGGCCTCGAGCATCCTCCAGGTGCGCAGATTGCGATCGGGAGTGAGGTCGGCGGCCCGCACCATCAGCTGGGCTGCCTCGTCGAACGCGCCTCGCGCGCGCATCCGCGCCGCGCTCTCCATCAGGTCGCTCGCCACCTGCTCGTCGGCTGACAGGGTGGCCGCGGCCCGGTGCCGAACCTCTCGATCCGGATCATCGACGTACGCCTGGGCCAGCTGACGATGCGCCTCGACGCGTTCGGCCACGGTCGCGGTCGTGTAGAGCGCGGACCGGGCCAGCGGGTGCCGGAACCGGACCCGGCGATCTACCACCCTGACGAATCCACCCGTCTCCGCAGCCGCGAGATCCGCCATGAGCGGCTCCTCACCTACGGCCCGCACCAAGATCTGGAGCTCGTCAGCGCCGGCCGCGGCCAGCATCAGCAGCCTCCGGGTGTCCGCCGGCAGGCCGTCCAACTCCCGGGCGTACGCCGCCTCGACCGTGGTCGGAATGTCCTCGACCGTGCGTATCGACTCGCCTCCCTGGCCCTGGGCGATCCGGCCGAGCTCGAGCAGCGCCAAGGGGTTGCCGGCGGCGCGCGCGAGCACGGTTTCGCGGACGAACCCGTTGAGCGAGATACCGGACTGACGCAGCAGGGTGCGGGCCTGCCGCTCGTCCAACGGATCCAGCACCAAGCGCGGATGGGCCTCGAGGCCCGGCGGCGCGGCGGCGCGGGCGGCCACCATCAAGGACACCGGCATCGGCGCGAGCCGATTGGCGACGAACGCCAGCACGGAGCGCGAGCTGGGGTCGAGCCATTGCGCGTCGTCGATCGCGACGAACACCGGACGCTCGCCGGCGAGCCGGTCCAGCCAGTCGACGACGCCGAGCCGCAGCTTCAAGGGGTCCGGGGGTCGCTCCTCCGGACGGGGGGACGTCAGCGTGTCCAGCAACGCCGACGAGCCGGGGACGGCTCGACCAGCAGGCAGGGAGAGCAGGTCGACCAGGGCGGCGTACGCCAGGTCTCGGTCCACGGCTCGGCCACAGATCGCCAGCACGGTGGCCCCCTCGGCGCCAGCCGCGCGAACCGCGGTGTCCACGAGAGCCGTCTTCCCCTCGCCCGGCATCCCGAGCACGACGACGGTGCGGGAGCCCTCGCCGAGCATCGACCGCAGCGTCGCGAGCGCGGCATCGCGGCCGACCAGCCCATCGAGCTCGCCGGCCCACAGGCCCGCCGATCCCTCGCCCACCCGCCTCATGCTAAGCCGGTCGGGTGACGGCACGGTGTCACGAACCGAGACACTCTAGCGACCCGAGTCGGCTAGGTCTTTCGCGAGCGATGGCGCCGCGATCGGGCGGGCTTCCTCAACTGGGAGGGAGCGCGGCGACCCGGTCTTCCCGCGGAGCGGGCGCCCCGTCGGGCGAAGCCCGCGCCCCGTGATCGGCTCGGCGGCCACGATGGACTGCGCAGCCCGCGAAGCGGAGCGAGCGTCCGTCGTGGGTGCCGGGTCGAAGCTCGCGGGGGTATCAGCCGGCGATCGGCCCCGATGGCCGTGGCGACTGCGCCGGAGCGAGCGCCAGCGAGCGTCGCCGCGGACTCGGGGCCGAAGCTCGCCGGGGTATCCAACTAAGTCGAGTGACAGATGTAGGCCCCGCCAACGCTCCCTAGTGTCGTGAGGACCAGATCCGAGGAGCCGCACGATGCCGCTGACCAACCGTGAACAGTCCGAGATCGAGCAGGCCAACGGGTCCGGCCGCCAGCCGGTCGTGTTCGTCCATGGCCTCTGGTTGCTGGCCAGCAGCTGGGACCAGTGGCGCCGGCTCTTCGAGGAGAGCGGCTACAGCACGATCGCGCCCGGCTGGCCCGACGACCCGGAGACCGTGGCGGAGGCACGCGAACACCCTGAGGTGTTCGCCCACAAGATGGTCCGCGCCGTCACCGACCACTACCTCGAGGCCATCGGCGGGCTCGAGACGGAGCCGGCCGTGATCGGTCATTCGTTCGGCGGGCTCATTGCCCAGAAGATCGCCGGTGAAGGAGCGTCCGCGGTCACGGTGGCAATCGACCCGGCCCCCGGTCGCGGCGTGCTGCCCCTCCCTGCCTCCGCCCTGAAGGCCGGCTCCCCGGTCCTGGGCAATCCCGCCAATGCCCGGCGTGCCGTCACGCTCACGTTCGAGGAGTTCACCTACGGCTGGGCGAACAACCTCGACGAAGCCGAGGCCAGGCAGCTCTACGAGGAGTTCCACGTCGCCGCGTCCGGCGTACCGATCTTCCAGGCAGCGGTCGCCAACCTGAACCCGTTCAGCGAGACCAAGGTGAAGTACAAGGCCGAGGACCGTGGGCCGATCCTGATCGTCTCGGGCGAGAACGACCACACGGTCCCGCATGCGATCTCGCACGCCGCGTTCAAGAAGCACAGCAAGAACCAGGCCGTCACGGAGTTCGCCGAGATCCCCGGCCGCGGCCACTCCCTGACCATCGACCACGGGTGGCAGGAGGTCGCTCAGACGGCGCTCGACTTCGTGCGCAAGTACGGCCCCAACGCCGGCTGAAGCCCCTCGAAACCCTCAGGAGAAAGGACACACAGTGCTCTCAGCCTTCCCCTCCCAAGGTCCCCGTCGCGCGCGGGGCACCCTGGCTGCAGCTCTCGCCAGCATCCTGGTGCTCGTGGCCGCCCTGCTCGTGGTAGGCGGCAGCCAGCCTTCAGGCGCGACCGCCGCGGTCCAGCCGGCCGCAGAGCGCTCGAGCCCGAACCCGCGGCACGACGGCTCGGCCAAGCCCACCGTCGTGCTCGTGCACGGCGCCTTCGCCGACGCGTCCGGGTGGAGCGCGGTCATTCGCCGACTACAAGCCCGGGGCTACCCCGTCCTCGCACCGGCCAACCCCCTGCGCGGGCTCACCAGCGACTCCGAGTACCTCGAGACGGTCCTGGCCACGATCCCGGGCCCGATCGTCCTGGTCGGCCACTCGTACGGCGGCGCGGTCATCACCAACGCGGCCAAGGACAACTCGAATGTGATCGGGCTGGTCTACATCGCCGCGTTCGCGCTCGACGAGGGCGAGTCCGTCGAGCAGGCCAGTGCCCTGGCCGGCGGATCCAACGATCTACTGGCCCACATCATCGGCCGGCCGTTCGGGTCCGGCCCGACCGACGTCGACGCGTACATCGATCCGGCGTACTTCCACGAGCTGTTCGCGCAGGACCTGCCCACGAGGCTGACTGACGTGATGGCCGTCAGCCAGCGACCAGCGGCGCTGCTCACCTTGGGCGAGCCCTCGGGACCGCCGGCCTGGGAGGACATCCCGTCGTGGTACCTCGTCGCGAAGAACGACCACACGATCCCGCCCGTCGCCGAGCGGTTCATGGCCGAGCGCGCTGGAGCCCACACCACCGAGATCCGCTCCTCGCACGTGGCGATGATCAGCCATCCCGGAGTCGTGGTCTCGATGATCCGCGATGCCGCCCACTGACCTGTCAACCAGGCAGAGCCACCGAGAGAAGGAGCAGACGATGCCAACAGTCACGACCGACGACGGGACTGAGATCTTCTACAAGGACTGGGGCGCGGGGAAGCCGATCATGTTCCACCACGGCTGGCCGTTGAGCTCCGACGACTGGGACGCGCAGCTGACGTTCTTCGTGCAGCACGGCTATCGCGTGATCGCCCACGACCGTCGCGGACACGGCCGTTCGAGTCAGGTCAGCGACGGACACGACATGGACCACTACGCCGCGGACGCCGCCGCGGTCGTCGAGCATCTCGACCTCCACGACGTCGTGCACGTCGGTCACTCCACAGGAGGCGGCGAGGTCACCCGGTACGTCGCCCGCCACGGCGGCGGTCGCGTGGCCAAAGCGGTGCTGATCAGTGCGGTCGTGCCTCTGATGCTGCAGACCGACGACAACCCGTTAGGGCTGCCGATCGAGGTATTCGACAGCTTCCGGGAGGGCACGGCAACCAACCGCTCGCAGTTCTTCCTCGACGTGGCGTCGGGTCCCTTCTACGGGTTCAACCGCCCGGGAGTCACCCCGTCGCAGGGCGTGATCTGGAACTGGTGGCGTCAGGGCATGACCGGCAGCGCCAAGGCGCACTACGACGGCATCAAGGCCTTCTCGGAGACCGACCTGACCGAGGACCTCCGCGAGATCTTGGTGCCGACCCTGGTCATGCACGGCGACGACGACCAGGTGGTGCCCATCGACGTCTCGGCCCACCAGTCGATCAAGCTCCTCAAGGACGGCGCGCTCAAGGTGTATCCGGGCTATCCCCACGGGATGTGCACGGTCCACGCGGATGTGATCAACCAGGATCTGCTGGACTTCATCCGGAGCTGAGTCGCGTCACACGGCGGACGGAGCGAAGACCGGGGCTAGTGATCATATCCGTTGATTCGTCGGGGGTGTCCCGTGCTCCGGGTGCGTGCATCGCAAGGCGCCGGAGTGAAGCCGTACTTGCTCGTCCAGCGAACGACGGCAACGCCGCGAGGTGCGTGCCCGGGGTGCGGGACACCCGACGAATCAACGGAGATGACCACTAGGTGCGGCCCGACCGATGTCGTCGAGGCGACGGCGTACCTCGGCGACATCGGCCGGCGCGATCGGCGCCCGCGATGTCGGAATCCCAACATCTGTTGGGGTTCCTGATGTTCTCGGGCGTTGCAACGGCCCAGAACGTCAAGCATTGCCTGCGGAACCCAGGCTGGGCGGTTGCCAGAGGCGATCGTCAGCGGTGTCAAGGCACCGTCATGGCGCCGGAGTCCGCACCCCACCCTGGCGATCGAGACATGGCCAACGGCGACGTCAGCTGAGTGGCTGAGCGGATCCGGCCTTCGCGGAGCGGGGCCGGAGGCAGCGCAGACTCCGGGCGCGCGCGGCGCCGACCCACAGCCCGGCGCCGTAGGCAAGGTCGTCGAGCCGGTCGGCCACCAGTGCAGTGGGGAGCTCCGACACCGACGAGAGCGGCAGCCGCCGCGCGCCGACCACCGCATCGACCACGAGGGCGGTCGCGACCGCGTGGCGAGCCGACCGGCTGACCAGGCAGGCGAGGGCCGCGGCCGGCCACCAGTGCCGTACCAACAGCTCGGACTCCTGACGGACACCCCAGCCGAGCCCGCGGACCGCGACGTCGACGGAGAGCGGTACGCCGCAGCGCGGCGAGCTGGGCAGCGTGCCGCGCAAGGCGCGAACGCTCACCGCCGTGGCCAGCGCCGCCACGGGCACCGACCAACGGCGGCGCAACAGCAGAGCGGCCGCACCCACCGCGGTCGTGACGCTCAGGACCGCGGGAGCGGTGGCGTCTCCGTGCCGCGCCGCGAGAGCAGCACCGCCGGTGCCGTAGACGAACTTGCGGCCGAGCCAGCCACCGATCGTGGCGCGGGTGTCATGTCCAGCGACCCGCGTCGGGTCGTAGCGGACCATCGCCCCGGAGGCGGCGAGCCGCCAGACCAGGTCGACGTCCTCGCCGACCCGCATCCGCCCGTCGAAACCGCCCACCGATCGCACCACGTCGGTGCGGCCGACCAGGCAGGCGCTCGGCAGCCAGCCCACGCGCGAACCCGGCCGGACCGCCGCGCCGACATCACCGAGGTCGAGCGAGGACGCGAGGACGTCGTACCGCTCGAACCAGCGCGGTCGGACCGAGCGCGAGATTCCACGGACCGCGGGGCCGACCAGCGCGACCTGCTCGTCAGCGAAGTGCCTGGCCAGCCCCAGCAGGACGGCCGAGGTCACCTCGACATCGGAGTCGACGAAGGCGACGTACGGCGTCCGGACCCGCGCGAGCCCGGCGTTGCGGGCGCCGGCCGGTCCGAGGTTGTGGTCGAGCGGCAGCAGGGTGGCGCCGTGCCGGGCGACCACCTCCGCGACGGCCGCGCGATCGCGGGATGCGTCGTCGACCACCAGGCACGGGAGAGGTGCCAGCGCGGCCAGACACCGCTCCAACTGTCCGGGCCGGTCCCGGACGGGGACGACGACGGTCAGCTCCTCAGGACCGACCTCGAGCCCGTGCGGCTCCGGATCGGCGAGGTTGCCGTCGAGCAGCCGGGCCGCAACCTCCGCCGAGGCCCGGTCGCGGACCACGACCCGGTCGCCGTCGAGGCAGGCCCGGGCGCGGGGCGAGAGCCGGAGCGCGCGCAGCGGCGAGCCACCCACGAGCAGCCCGTCGTCGTTGCGCAGCAGATCGGGGCGCAGCCGCGCGCCGAAGCCGATCGGGAAGCGCAGCCGCGGCGGCACCGTAGCCGACACGTTCACCCAAAGCCACCATCGGCGTGTACGACACTGCCGTTGACCACGGCGCCCTCGCGCGAGCAACAGAAAGCGAGCGCTGCGGCGACCTCCTCGGGTTCGATCAGCCTGCGCAGCAGTTGGTGCGGCGCGAACTCCTCCACGTCGGAGAGTCCGTACGCCGCGGCAGTGTCGTCGAGCATCGGCGTCCGGGTCGAGCCGGGCGAGACGGCGCTGGCCGTCACACCCGTGCCGACCAGATCGGCGGCCAGGCCGCGCACCAGGCCGACGACGCCGTGCTTGGCCACGGTGTAGGCGGTGAGGCCGAACATGCCTCGGTGCCCAGCCGCAGACGCCACCGCCACGAAGCGGCAGCCACTCGGGTCCGGTCCGGCGAGCATCGCCGGGATCGTCGCGGCGGCGGTGTTCCAGATGCCCTTGGTGTCGACGTCGAGCAGCTCGTCGAGGTCGGCGGGGTCGGTCTCCCACAGCGGCCGGCCGGCGCGCATGACCGCGGCCGCCGCGACCACGGCGTCGAGCCGGCCGTGGGTGTCGAGGAGCTGGGCGACGGCCGCGTCGAGCGCGACCCGGTCGCGGACATCGGCGACGAACGGGGCCACGCGATCCGCGGCGAGCGCCGACACCTCCGCGCGTACGTCGAGTGCGAGGACGGCATAGTCGTCGGCCACCAGACGCGAGACCGTGGCCCGGCCGATGCCGCCGGCCGCGCCGGTGACCAGAGCGACCCTCACGCGCGCGCCCCGGAGAGCGCCTGCTCGACCATCTGCTCCAGCAGCCGTTCGCCCTCGGCGGCGCTGGCGCCGCGGGGGTCGCCGAGCACGCCGTTGCGGGAGACCGCCGCCACCCCGCCCTGGCGCAGGTGTGGCAGGAGGCGGCCGATCGGCGCGGTGTTGCCGGCCTCGGCGCGATCGAGCCGGACCGAATCGGCGCGCAGGTGGAGCATGAGCGAGGTCTCCGCGCGGCCGGCGTGGGCGTCCATCCCCGGTGCCGCGCACGGGATCCATCCGACGTCGTGACCCTCCCCCACCAGCTGGTGGACCGCCGTACGCAGTGCCTCGACGTTGCCGCCGTGGCCGTTGACCAGCACGACCCGACCCGCCCAGTAGCGCAGCGAACGCACGAGTTCGACGACGACCAGACCGAGCACCGGGGTGCCGATGGAGCTGGTGCCAGGGAAGCTCTGGTGCTCGCCACTCGACCCGTAGGCGATCGCGGGCGCACACCAGGCGTCCGTGCGCTCCGCCAGGGCGGCCGCCACCGCACTGGCAACGACGGTGTCGGTGTCGAGCGGAAGGTGCGGGCCGTGCTGCTCGACCGAGCCGACCGGCACGATCACGGTCGCCCCCTTCGCGATGTCGGGGCTGGTCGCGCCGGCCAGCGCCGCCACCTTCAGCTCCTGACTCCGGTCGGCGCCCCCAGCGCGCGGTGGAACCCGTCGGGGATCAGCAACTGCCCCGGGTCGAGCTCGTCGACTGAGGAGAGGCCCAGGCCCAGGAGTGCGGAGTCGATGCCGCCGCGCAACACGTCCAGCACGTTCTCGACGCCGGCCTGACCGTTGGCCGCGAGACCCCAGAGGTACGCGCGGCCGATCAGCACCGCGCGGGCCCCGAGCGCCAGCGCCTTGACGACGTCGGAGCCGCGCCGGATGCCGCCGTCCATCAACACCTCGACCTGGTCACCGACGGCGTCGGCGATCGGCCCGACCATGCGAATCGCGGCCGGGGTGCCGTCGAGGTTGTTGCCGCCGTGGTTGGAGACCGACAGCGCATCGACGCCCGCGTCGACCGCCCGTTGGGCATCATCGACGCGGCAGACCCCCTTGAGGACGAACGGCGTACCGGACAGCTGGTGCCAGGTCTCGGCCATCCACGCGACGTCCTCCCACTGCGGGGGCGGCGTCGTCATCCACTCGTAGTAGGCCCCGAAGAACGTCGGCGCACTTCCATGTCCTCCATCGGCTCCCGGCGGGGCGAGGTTGGGGGCGGTCAGGTCGGGAAAGCCACCGGAGCGCGCGAACTGGGCCACCCAGCGCGGCCGACCCACGACCTTCGGTGCCAGCCGCACCATGGTCTTGAGGTCCACCTTCTCGGGGATCTCCGGGCTGCCCCAGTCGCGGCCCATCGAGAACGACCAGTCGAGGGTGGCGATCAGCCCCACCGCACCCGCGCGGTGCGCCCGCTCCATCCGCTGCACCATCACATCGCGGTTGCCGGTCCAGTACATCTGGAAGAACGTCGTCGCCCCGGTGTCGACGACCTCCTCGACCGACTTCGAGGCGAAGTTCGAGAGCCCCATGATCGTCCCGCGGGCGGCCGCGGCCCGGGCGACGGCCAGCTCGCCGTCGGGGTGCACTGCCTGGACGCCGGTCGGGCTGATCAACACCGGCAGCGACAGGTCGTGGCCGAGCACCCGGCGGCCCAGAGTCCGCTCGGCTCGGTTGCCCGCCACGTGCGGGGCGAGACCGAGCTCGGCGAAGGCGGCCTGGTTGTCCGACACCGTCTGGCCCCGCTCGGACCCGGCCACCAACGCGCCGTACACGGGCTTGGGCAGCCGCTTGCGGGCCCGCTCCTGGGCGACCGCGACCGATTCGAACCAGGGGTTGGGCTTCCAGGGGTTCTCGAACTTCATGTCTTTCCTCGGTTGGAGGCCGGTTGGTGACCGGGCCGCCACGGGTCTCGGGTCCCGCGGCGGCCCGGTGGCTCAGTGTGTGGAGGGCTCGGGAATGAACCCGGCGAGCGGGCTCTCCGCGCAGTCGGACACCGGCGGACGCGTCAGGAGCTTCAGCATGACCGGCTGGTTGCGTGTGGGGTTGGCCTTCGAGTGGTCCTGGCTGGCGGCCGGCACACTGCGGGCGCCGGCCAGCAGAGTCTCGCCGTACCCCTGCACGCACTCGGGATCGGGACCATCGAGCGGCAGGCCGGTGAAGAACTTCGCCGCCATGCAACCGCCTCGACACGAGTCGTAGTGCTGGCACTTCGTGCAGGCTCCGCCGGTCTGCGGGGACCGCAACTCCGTGAACAGCGGCGACTCCTGCCAGACCCGCTGGAAGCCGCCCTCGGCGAGCAGGTTGCCGGCGTGGAACTGGTCGTGGATCGCGAAGGGGCAGGCGTAGACGTCGCCGATCGGGTCGATGAGACAGACCACGCGGCCGGCACCGCAGAGGTTGAGCCCCGGCAGACTCTCGCCAAAAGCTGCAAGGTGGAAGAAGGAGTCTCCGGTCAGCACGCGGTCGCCGTTGGCCATCAGCCAGTCGTAGAGCACCCGCTGCTGCTCCGCCGTCGGGTGCAGCTCGTCCCACACGTCGGCGCCACGACCGGACGGGCGCAGCCTGGTGAGCCGCAACGTGGCGCCGTACGCGTCGGCGAGCGCCTTGAACTCGTCGAGCTGGTCGATGTTGTGGCGGGTGCAGACCACGGAGATCTTGGCGTCGGTGAAGCCCGCGTCGCGCAGGTTGGACAGCGCGGTGATCGCCATGTCGTAGGAGCCGGGGCCGCGGACGTAGTCGTTGACCTCGGCGGTCGCGCCGTCCAGTGAGATCTGTACGTCGACGTAGCCGCCGCACGCGGGCGAGGCCAGGAACGCCGCGCGCTCGGGCGTGAGCCGAGCACCGTTGGTGGAGAACTTCACGCCCACCTGGTGATCGACGGCGTACTGCAGCAGGTGCCAGAAGTCCGGCCGGATCGTCGGCTCCCCGCCGCCGATGTTGACGTAGAAGACCTGCATCCGCTGCAACTCGTCGATGACCGCCTCACACTGCTCGGTGCTCAGCTCGCGCGGATCGCGGCGGCCGCTGCTCGACAGGCAGTGCGCGCACTCGAGGTTGCAGGCGTAGGTCAGCTCCCAGGTCAGGCAGATCGGGGCATCCAGACCGTGTTCGAAATGCTCGACGAGCTTCATGCGGCCGCGCCCTCTCCGTCTTCGACCCGAAGCAGCAGGCCGGAATGCGCCAGCTCGGCCAGCGCCGCGACGTACGCCGGCCGCGCGGCCTCCGGCACCTCGGCCTCGACCAGCGCGTCGCGGACCACGCGCCCGCTACCGAGCGCGCGTACGACGGCCACCAGCGCGGGCTGCTTGAGGAAGATCAGCTTGCGGTTGCCGAAGTGGTAGGCCAGCGCCCCGAACGGCTCCGGCCGCAGCGCCACCGCGGGGTCCAGCGCCCAGGTCTCGTCGAGCATCGTGTGGTCGGGCATCGTCTGGTCGAGTGTCGAAGGTGCGCGGCTCAGTAGACGCCGCACATGCCGTCGATGGAGACCTCTTCGATGAGGTCCTCGACGACGAGCGTGTCGGAGTCAGCAGACGCCGGAGCGACGACAGTGGCGGTGGGTTCGACGGCAGATGTGACCGCGGTCTCAGTGGTAGGCATGCGCCCACCATAACTGCACTCGATGCCAAAAAGAAGGGTCAGGCGACGGCAAGCTGGGATGCGCCGGGCATCGGCGCCGGCGCGCAGTCGCACGACTCGTCACAACGCAAGAACGTGTGGAAGGCGTGACCGCAGCGCACACAGGGCATGTCGTGCGAGAGATGTGTCTCGTTGGCCTGAACGGTGTCCCACATACAGACAGCGTGTCCCGACACTGCCCCGAGAAGTGGCCCGTGCGCACAAGGGCTCCGAACCAGCGCGCAGAGCGTCCGGGCCGCACCAGACTCATGGACCGGTCCAGTACTCGACTCCCGAGACCAACTCCTCGGTCGCGGTCTCACCCAGGTCGCGGTCCATCGCCTCGGCCAGAACGCTGCGGGCTCGCGACAGGGACAGCCAAGCTCCCCCATCACCCAGATACCTCCGGAGCGGATCGTCTTCCCACTCCGGTCGAACCTCACGCGAGCCGATTCGAGCCAGCGACACCACGACTGCCTCGAGGGCCTGAGCGATCTCACGAGCTGCTTCGGTCGTGAGGTGAACACCCGAACTCATGCGACTCCGTCGCCCACCAGTTCGACCTGGGTGGCCTCGAACGGGTCGCCGACTCGCCACCGTGCGCGGTACGTTTGATTGCCGAGCAGCTCCGGTCGGTAACGGCCGTCGTCGTCGCGGAGATCAGCCTCCTCATCGTCCGTCAGATCGTCATACGGCTTGCCGTCGCTCACTCGAACCGCGCGTGTGAACGTCCAGGTCAGCCAGTCATTGCTGTCGAAGCCATCCACGCTCACGAGGTCTCCGGCCCATCGATGGAGTTCGGTGAGCGGGAGATGCATCGGTCGCGAGAAGTCATAGGCGACCAGCTCATAGGGGCCGGCCCAGTAGCAGCCGTCGACCACGAGCACGTCGCGCCGCGGAGACAGCAGGTGCCCGGCCCAGCAGAACCCAAAGCCTTGTTCGGCTGCGTCAGGCAAGTGATCGACCCGAGCGCCCGTATCCAGCTCGATGATCGTCTGACCTTGATAGTCCTCTCCGGCGATCAGATAGTCGTGCCCGGTTGGATGCTCCTCGCACCAGGTGAACGGGAAGGCGTCGAAGTTTCGAAGGATCCTGGCAATCAGTTCGTGTCGCCCGACGCGACGGACAAGCCCTTCCGAATACGCCCATCCGTGCGGTGGCTCCCAGGTCACGATCTCGAGTTCGTAGCACCCGATCGGCGAGACGTGCTTCTCTGAGCCGCCGCGGCGCGCGCTCTCGAACACCTCCGCGATCCCCGCCCTGCGCTGCGCCCGCCAGTCAGGCGTCGAGTCATGAGCCATCGGCTTCCTCCCTGGCGCCGCGCTGGTGGGCATCGAACGCGAGCAGGCCGGTCGAGCACGCCATCAGAACGACGACCCACGGCACGTCGCCCCCACCTCGAACGAGAAGAAACAGCGTTAGGACAACGAGGAGTACGAAGAGCGTGTACAGCAACTGTCTCTCGCTACGCATGCGGCCATGCTGAGGCGAAAGTCGCCGGGCGGCCGACGCTGAGCGCACGAACCGGTTTCCACCGACCCAGTCCCGCTGATCCCGAGAACTGATCGGTCGTCTGGTGGTTGAGAGCCCGGAGGCGCGCCAGCGCCGACGGTGTCGAAACCTCCGCAGTGAAGGCACCCGCTCCACCACCGCCGGGATCAGTCGACACCTGTGCGCGGAGAGTCGATGTCTCGTGCACACTGGTCCGAAAACCCTTGTGCATAACGGGTTCCGGCGCGGGCCGCAGTGTCGGCGGCCGCTGCTTTGATTGATCCATGACAGCGATGGCACACCACGACCACCCGGTCACCCGGGCGATCGCCGCTGCGCGCGAGACCTTCGCCGCTGTCGCCGAGGTGCCGCTGTGGTCGATGGACGCCGCCCACGCCACCTCCACCCTCGAGGAGATCCTCGCCGTCGAGGCACAGCTGGCCGCGCTGAAGACCCGGACCCTGACCCAGGTCGAGGCGCTCGACGTGCCCCAGCGGTCCGGTGCCACCTCGACCGGCAACTGGCTCGCCGTGCACACCAACCTCACCCGCGCCACCGCGTTCCGGACGGTGCGGGTCGCCGCCGGGTTGGGACGCTACGACCAGGTCCGCGAAGCAATGGCCCAAGGGCGGGTCCATCCCGAGCAGGTCGAAGTCATCGTCAAGGCGCTGGACGACCTGCCCGACGACCTCGACCCGAGGCTGGTCGAGGAGGCCGAGGGCCACCTGATCACCGAAGCGAGTCGGTTCGACGCCGTCCAGCTGAAGAAGCTCGGCCGACGACTCCTGGAGGTCGTCGACCAGGACGCCGCGGACGCCCACGAGGCGAAGCTGTTGGAGAAGGAAGAACGCGACGCGCAGGCGGCCATGCGGTTGACGATGTACGACGACGGCCACGGCAAGGTCCACGGCCGGT
>ERZ761607.918-NODE-918-length-41658-cov-5.416364_pt1 | contig 41658 bp, 30 predicted proteins | sample MGYA00511164_ERZ761607 | MGnify/ENA primary metagenome ERZ761607 (study PRJEB28899, sample SAMN02445080) | bioreactor sludge metagenome | biome: EBPR sludge | place: Australia: Brisbane, Thorneside Wastewater Treatment Plant | collected 2011-06-22 ...
GGGCAGGGACGAATCAAGAGGAGATTCTCCGCCACTAAGGCTCAGATATCCAGCCGAATGCAGGTTAACATAATATAAATTATGCGTCAATCCAAGGCAGTTCGCTGACCGGCTCAACCCCGAGGCCAAATCCAGCGGGCATTACCAGGTGGCCTTGGCTCAGCGATAAGCCAGCCCAAGGATCATTGCGCAGCAGCCATGGGCCATCCAAGTCCAGGCATTCGGCGCATCCGGAAAGATGCGCCATGGCGGTGCAGCCCAAGCTGCTTTCACTCATCGAGCCGAGCATGATCGTCTTTCCCTGTCTCTGTGCCAACCGCGCCATAGCCGCTGCCTTGTCCAGGCCGCCGCACTTCATGAGTTTCAGGTTCACCCCTTGGAATATGCCGACCTCGGCTTCGAGGTCCGCCAATCCCTGAATGGCTTCATCGGCATAGATCACGCAATCGGCTTCGCGTGCCAAGGATGCCGACCGCTCACGATCGGTCGCTTCGAAAGGTTGCTCAAATCCCAATAACCGATCGGCCCCGATCACCCGGACCAGCTCTGAAGCTTCTTGGACGGACCTCAGTCCTTGATTGCCATCCAAGAGGATCCGGGCCGAAGAGCTGGCCATGGCCACCTGGGTCCTGGCGAGGCCCTCATCATCACCCACTTTCAGCTTCAGGGCACCGGTATCGGGAAGTTCGCGCAGCCGCTCTGGAACCTCATCCAGCGGGCAGATGCCCAAGGTCATGAGCATCAAACTCTTCTTGGGGTTTGCTGCGCCCACCAGTTGGTGAATAGGTTCCTGTATCTTCCTGCTCGAGGCATCCACCAAGGCCATGTGGAGACCTGCCCGCAGCGCAGGTCTTTCCTTCAACTCCGGAAGGCGGTCAAGGGATGCCATCAGACCATGCATGTCCCAAACCCCCTGACCTGCAATGCTCAAGAGCGCACGCACGCTTCCGACGACATCCTCCTGAACGTAAGGGGGTAATGTGACCTCACCGAAACCGGTTATTCCATCGAATCGGATGCGGATGAAGAGGCTGTCCGTGCCATTCCGCTCCCCGTGTGAGGTGCCGAATGGCCGTTTGAACAGCAGGCGGTACGGGCAGTAGCTGATGCGCAGCATCACAGCCGAATTTCCATGGATCCCGAAGCCCGGGGATGGCCCGGGCTTCGGCTTTCATCAACAGCGCTGGCTTACTTCACCAGATAAACCACGTTGGTGTGCCATTGCGCACTATCCGGGGTACTGCCGGGATCGGTGATGTACTCCTCCAGGACATTCGCATTGAACTCCAGGTTGGCGGCCTTCATGTGCGCATCCAATGCCTCATGGGCCTTCCCGATTCCAGCATAGCCGCCCGTGTAGTCGATGATCAACGCTCTACTGGCGGGGGTCTCGTACAGATCCACTCCCTTGAGCCTCGATTTGGCTTCCATCGGAGCCGGTATGCCGGCAATCATGTCAGCCGTCTGATCGGCCTCGTTCCACTCGAAATAAATGGCGGTCGGCGCACCGGCCGGTGCCAACCCAGACTTCCCTAGCGCAGCCATGCCTGCACTGAATTGTTCAGTGAAGAAGGCCTTCATTTCCGACCACTTCACCAGCTTCCGAGTCCCGATGTAGAGCATGGCCGGGCGATCGATCGCTTGGATGGGGAATGCCGATGCCGCATCCGCGTGCTCCTTTTCCGTGATGGCTTTGAGGTTCGCCAGCCCTTTCTCGAACATGGACCCGATGGCCTTGTCCATGTCCATGAACAGGCTGAAGAGGCGACCGGGGATGCCGTTCTCCCCCTCCATGCCCCAGGTGACCCTCGTGCTGTCGCCCATGGCCTCCAAGTCGAAGGTCCCAGCGCTCTCCGAGGCGAACGGCTTCATGAAGCGCAACTTGGTCCTTACTCTCTGATCCGGAACGAGTTCAACGAGCTCCTGTTCGCCCTCGCTCTTACTGCTCGTCCAATGGCTGATGGCGCCGACCTGTCCATCCGCTGCACCGGAAATGGTGGCCACCATGTCGGGCTCCTCCTCCTTCCAAGGTCCCCATTTGTCCATGGCGGCCAGGTTGCTCAGATTCGCATAGACCGCTGCCGCTGGCGCATGCACCACGATGCTCCGCTCCACGCGGTACCTTGGCTCGGCCAGCGCGACTAGGATGACGCCCAGCAGGACCAAGGCGCCGAGGAGGATGAGGATGATCTTAAGGGTTCTCATGGGAGGATGGTTTGGTACCTAAAGATGAGTGATCCAGATCAGTGGGGCACCCATCGCGGCACGGATTTTTCACACCTTGGCCCAACCATCGGTCACTTCACATGTGGCCTCAGCCCAATCGCTATGAAGACCCTCCGACTCCCCTCGCTCCTGTTCATGCTCCTGATCGGAGCGGCCTCCTTGCCCGCGTGCAAGGGCAAGCAAGCCGGTCCGCAAGGCACGAAGGTGAAGACCCCCTTCTCCGGTAACAAGTATGAGAGCAACGCGAACTGGTTCCGCGGCACGGGACAGGGAGCCAGCGTGAAGCAGAACATTGCCCGGGGCAAGGCCGATATCGACGCCAAGAACCAGGTGGCGGCTCAGGTGGGCACCAACATGCGCGCCGTCACGGATCAGTATTTGGGGCAGACCGAGAATGCCCGCGCAGCGGACGTTGCGGACAAGTTCCAGAGCCTGATCCGGGAGGTGATGAACACAGACCTCGCCGATCTCCGAAAGGTCGGTGAAGAGACCTTCTTCAATGAAACCAGCCAAGAGTACACGGTTTATGTGGCCTACGAGATCAAGAAGGCGGCCATGTTCCGGTTCATGAAGAAGCAAGCCCGCACGGATGCGAAGGTGACTGAACAGGAACTCAAGGTGATGGATGAAATCCTTGACCAGGAGATCAAGCGAGCGGAAGCCCTTCAGGACTAGCAGTCAGGGCGACACGAAGCGTCCCAAGGCCGTGCCACTTCCTAAGGCGGTCCTGCAGCGCCACACATAGGCTCCTGCCGACAAACCGGAGAGCCGGACCCGGCGTTGATGCCCCTGCGCCTGGCTGGGTAGGATCACCGCTCGGCCCGCGGCATCGTAGACTTCGAGCGTGAAAGGCTCATCGCCCTCCCACTCCGCTAGCCCCTGGATGCCGTCGAACCGGAATCGCACGATGGGCGCCTCGGGGTTAGCCGGTATACCGGTCGGTATCATGGCAGCATCTATGCTCACGACCACGGGGTCATGGTCGCTGCTCCGGAACGGACCGGACTGGAACAAGGCCGAGCTCCTGTAATCCAGTGCGGGCGGCTCGTCGCTATTGATGTTCCACGGGGCGGCGCCGGTGATCGCACCGGCCATCTCCGACGTGCCATACGCATGATCCAGTGAGCCGAAGCGGTCGCCGAACCGATAGGTCCACGGCTGCGGCAGCGCACTGATGAGATCGACGTAGCCATTCGCCCGGAGCAGGTCCATGGGGTCCTCCTGGTCGTATGCATTGAAGTCGCCCACGATGAGCTGCGATGCGATGAAGGTGTTGGCCCGCAAGCCCGACCAATGGCCCATGAGCTCCTGTACCTGTGACCGGCGCAGTGCATTATAGCAGCCCTGACCATCGCCTTGGTCCAAGTTGCCTCCGAAAGCATCGTTGCAGAGCTTGCTGCGGAGGTGCGCAGTGCTGATAAGGAAGCGGCCGCCCGTGGCATTCACTTGGAACCCTTGGGTCAGGTGTGCCCGCTGGAACGTGGGCGTATTGATGGCGAATGTGGCGGTGACCGCTGTGAGGACGGATGGCTTGTAAAAGATGACCGACCGGGTATACGACCCGGGTGCTTCATGATCGATGCCGCTGTAGGTGCCCGCACCGACGGCGCTGTTGAGCCCAGTGAGCAGATCCTGCCAAGCAGCGGAGTTGTTCTCCATCTCGCAGAGGACGATTGCATCTGCATTGAGGGCTTGCAGGGCCGCGACGAGCTTGGTCCGCTGACGGGCAAGTTCCGACGGGGACTGGGCACCGCTGGACCCGAGCGTCGTGAAGTAGTTCCGCACGTTCCAAGAGGCCACGCGCAGTCCCCCTCCCACTGATGGTGCCGTAGGGCGTAACGCGTGCTGGAACGGCACCGTACCGGTCGGTTGGATACGATACGCGGAGAAGGCATAGTGCATCACGCCCGTGAGCCCGGTGATCGAACTGCCGCACCGGACAGTGCCTTCTGGACCGAGGAATGGGAGCGGATCGGGGTAGGAATCGGTCATCCCGTCATCGAGCAGGATGGCGCTCCTCGCTTGCAAATCCACCGCGGCATTGACGGTGGCCGCATTGATGCCCCCTGTGCTGGTTGTGCCGCTGGCCACAGGGTCGTTGGGATCGATGGTCTCGGTGGGGTGATACAGGCGGGAGGGTGCCAAGGTCAGCTCGCCGTACTGGGCCCAATCGTCGTTGCCGTTCACGATCAGCGGCTGGGGGAACCGGAGGAGCATGCCCTCGAATCGCTCCCAGTCATTCACGGATGGGATGGGCAGACTCACGTCCGTAGGCGCAACAGAACCCGAACCGACCACGGTGATTCCCGTTACGCTCGCGATCTCCGTTAGGCCCTGGAACTCCACCACCGTGCCGCTCACGCTGACGCGCTGGCCCGGGACAACTGGGATGGCGCCCGGCTGATAGACGAAGATGCCATTGCTGGTCTGGTTGTCCGCATCGCAGCCTGGATCCTCTATGAAGAAGCCCTGGAGCGACCCGGAGCCGGGAAACACAGCGGTGACGATGCCCACTGCGGTAATGGTTTGGCCCGCCATCGGGCTGCTGGCGCCGTTGCCTTGGATGGAGCAGATCGGCGTCTGCCCGCTGGATGGAACCGCGGCCAGGAGAAGGCCCGGGACAACGAGCAATCGAAGCATGCCGCAAAGGACGGGGGTTCCGACGAAACGCCGATGAGCCTGAGCCGAGTCTATCGCGCAGCCTTCAAGGTGTTGAGCAGCAGGCTGGTGATGGTCATGGGGCCCACTCCTCCCGGAACGGGAGAGATCCATGCGCACTTGGGCGCCACCTCATCGAATCGTACATCGCCCACCAATCTGAACCCCGAAGCGCGGCTCTCGTCCTTGATGCGATGGATTCCCACATCGACCACCACGGCGCCTTCCTTCACCATGGCCGCGCCGATCATTCCGGGCTTTCCCGCGGCCACGATGAGTATGTCGGCCTGCCGGGTGATGGAAGACAGGTCGCGGGTCCGGCTATGAGCCAAGGTCACCGTGCAATTGCCAGGCTCGGCATTCCGGCTCATCAGGATGCTCATCGGTGTCCCCACGATGTGGCTGCGCCCCACCACCACGCAATGCCGGCCATCGGTCTCGATGCCAAAGTGCTTCAGCAGTTCGCAGACCCCGCTGGGTGTAGCGGGCAGGAACCCGTCGTGCCCGAGCACCATGTTGCCGATGTTCACGGGATGAAAGCCGTCCACATCCTTCTCGGGCCGAATAGCCAATGTGATCCGGTCAGCTGAAATGTGCTTGGGAAGGGGCAGCTGAACGATGAAGCCATCCAGTCCCGAATCCTGATTCAGCCCCTGGATCCGTTCCAAGAGCTCCGCTTCGGTGGTGCTTCCGGGCAGCTGCACCAAAGTGCTGCGGAAGCCAACGGCAGCGCAGGCTTTCACCTTGGCCTCCACGTACGTCCTGCTGGCACCGTCCTCACCCACGAGCACAGCGGCCAGATGCGGGGCCCTGCCCCTCCTGGCCGTCACCGCTGCGGCCTCATGGGCGATGACACCCTTGAGCGCCTCACTGCAGGCACGGCCATCCAGCAGCTGAAATGATCCAATGCCCTTTGCCTTCACGGTGCGGAAGGTATGCGCGGCGAGCGGATCCGCGATGCCGGATGATCAGCTCTTCGGTCGGCGCAGCGTCCAGACATAGAGGTGCACCCCCTTGTCCAGCGCCACCACATCCTGGCTCAGCACCTGCCAGCCTTGGCCCTCCAAGTCCTGCACCTCTTTGAAGAAGGAGAGCATGTCCAGTTCGCGCTTTCCCATGTGCACGGTCTTCAGGTCGATGACCTTGGAAGGCGCTGCCGTGCTGAACACGCCCAGCTTGCGAATGCCCGGTGAGAATTCGACCGATGCATACTCATGGACCGTCTGCGCGGCACCGGCCGTGGCTAAGGCAAGCAGCAGGGCGAGCACTAGAAGCTTCTTCATGCCGCTAAGATCGTCGGGGGCGGCGGTGCTGCGCACCATGCTGCATGATCCGCACCTTTGATGCATGCGAAGGCCTTGGTCCAAGTGGCTCAGTTGGGCATGGCCCATACCCGTGGCAGAGCGGATGGGCAAGCATGGACCGCTGGAGGTGCGCTATGAGGCCGGCCAGCTCGTCCTCAACAGTCCCAGCGGAAACCAATCGTTCGGGAGCCTGCATCGGGTGTGGCAGTCCGTCTTCAACCGGCTGAACCTGAAGGATTCGCCCCCGCAGAATGTACTGCTGCTCGGCTTGGGGGGCGGCAGCGTGGCACGCATCCTCCGGCAAGAACTCCGAGTGGCGGCACCGATTACGGCCGTGGAAATCGACCCGGCGATGGTGGAACTGGCCCAGCGGTACTTCCAATTGGATGCCATCACGGGGCTAAGAATCATCCAAGGGGACGCGATAATCCAAGCCCATGGACTGACCGGACGGTTCGACCTGGTGGTGGTGGACCTCTTCGCGGACCTTGATCTTGCGAATGGGGTGGATACAATGGGTTTCGCCCACGCGCTCCGCAATCGGTGCGAGGGCGTACTGTGCTTCAACACAGTGGCTTACAATGGTCCAAGCCGGCGCCGTTGCGACAAGGTGAAGGCGAACCTTGAGCGGGTCTTCACTTCGGTGGACGAATGGCGGCTGGAAGGCGTCAATAGGGTGTTCATCGCCCGCTGAATGCAGTTCGCCAAGATTCGCCGAGGAGTACCCGAATGGCCCGACCTTTGTGAACCGGCGCTCAGAATGAATCGACCGAAGCTCAGCGGATTACAGTGGCTGTTATGGGGAGCCGTTCCGCTCCTTTTCGGAATTCCACCCGCTTCGGCCCAGGTTTGCTCCATTGATTTGGGGCCCGATACGACCATCTGCGACGGCCAGACCGCGCAGCTGCAAGGGCCTCCGGGATTCCCGTCCTACGCATGGAGCACCGGGGCTTCGAGCCAGAATATCACCGTTTCAACGGCCGGCACCTACACCTGCCAGGTGAGCTACCCGACGGGCAATCTGGCAGTGAATGGCAACTTCAGTGCGGGCAACACGGGATTTTCCTCCATGTTCAACTACACGTTGCCATTGACCACGGATGGCAACTACTGGATCGGATCAAATGCGAACACCTTCCACAATCAATGGAGCGGGACAGGGAACGGCCCGTTCCTGATGGTGAATGCCGGATGGATGCATCCCGGCTTCCGGTTCTGGTGCCAGACAATCAGCGTTTGCCCAGGCCAGACCTATACGATGACCTTCCGGGCCGCGTCACTGGCCGGCCAGGGGAATCCGACCTTGGCGGTGTTCGTGAACAACGTGTGGACCGGCGTGGACTTCATCACCCCAGGTGCACAGGGGGTTTGGCAGACCTTCAGCACCACTTGGACAGCACCGGCAGGCATCACCTCGGCTGATTTCTGCGTGCAGGTATCCTCTGGCCACGGAATCGGCAATGATTTCGGCTTCGATGATGTCTCCATTTCAGCGAACGTGGTGCTTACGGACCAAGTGGATGTCTTCGTCACCCCCCTCCCGGCGGTCGACTTGGGGCCCGACCAAACCCTTTGCACCGGGCAGTCGGTGGTTCTGGATGCCACCCTGCCAGGTGCCACGTACGCGTGGCAGGACGGCAGCACGAACGCCACGTACACGGTAAGCGCTCCCGGCACCTACGATGTAACCGTCTCGGCCAACGGGTGCTCCGCGTCAGACCTCGTCGATATCGCTTACAATCCCACCCCCGTGGTGGATCTGGGGCCGGACCAGACACTTTGCTCCGGTCAAAGCACCGGCTTCGATGCCACCACGCCCGGAGCCACCTACCTGTGGATGGATGGAAGCACGGGGTCGACCCATGGCGTGGATGCCCCCGGTATCTACGGCGTAACGGTTACGGTGAACGGCTGCTCGGCCTACGATGAGGCCGAAGTCACCTACAATCCCACGCCGAACGTCGACCTGGGGCAGGACCAGTCCATCTGCGAGGGGGACCTCCTTTTCCTGGATGCCACGCTGCCGGGAGCCTCCTACCTCTGGAGCGACGGTTCCACGGATCCGGTGCTGACCGTGGGCGCCCCAGGGACCTATGGGGTCACGGTTGACCTCAACGGATGCAGCGCCTCCGATGCGGTGAATGTGGACGTGACCCCGCTTCCCGTGGTGGATATCGGGCCTGATCAGACCATCTGCCCCGGCGAGACCATTACGCTGGACGCTGCGGTACCCGGGGCTACCTACCTCTGGAGCAATGGCGCCACCTCCTCGGCGATCACGGTTGGCACCCCAGGTGTCTATGCCGTTGAGGTGACCGTCAATGGCTGCACCGCAGTCGATGTGATGACGCTAGGTAACCACGCCCTGCCCGTTTTCAACCTGGGCCCGGATCAGATTATCTGCGAAGGAGAGCTGACGGTATTCAGCACCAACGTCCCTGGCGCCACGTACCTCTGGAATACAGGGTCAACCGCGAGCAGCCTGCAAACCGGTGCGGCCGGGACCTATTGGCTGGACGTCACCACGAATGGCTGCACGGTGCGTGATACCATCATGCTCGCGGTAACTCCCCTTCCCTCGGTCGATTTGGGCAGCGACTTCAGTCTCTGCCCCGGGGAACAGGCCATACTCGATGCTACCGCTCCAGGGGCCACCTACCTGTGGAACACCGGCAATACGGGGCCAACCCTCCTGGCGGGCACCGGCGCATACAGCGTGGAGGTGACGGTGAACGGCTGCTCGGCGGATGACGCCATCGTCATCGGCGCCCACCCCTCCGCCCAAGTCGATCTAGGTGGCGACCTGGTCCTCTGTCCCGGCGACCAAGTGCTCCTGGATGTGACCCAAGCCGGAGCGGCTTACCTATGGCAGGACGGCAGCACGGGTCCGACTTACCAGGTGGGGTCCGCCGGAATGGTCGCCGTTGAACTGACCGACGCGAATGGCTGCCTGGCAACGGACGCAATCAGCGTGACCGTGACTTCCCCTACCCCTGTGAACCTCGGCCCAGACGCCGTGATCTGCAACGGGGACCAGCTCGTACTTGACGCCACCGTAGCCGGGGCATCCAGTTACCTCTGGAGCACGGGTGCCCAGACCGCGACGATCACCATAGGCAATCCCGGCATCTATTCGGTGACGGTGACGCAGGGTACCTGCACGGTGAGCGACGCCATTCAGGTTTCCGCCGTGGCTGCGCCGATCGTGGAGCTGGGGCCCGACCAGACCCTCTGCACGGGAGAGACCCTCACCCTCGATGCGAACTCGCCGTCCGCCAGCTACCAATGGAGCACGGGGGAGACCACACCTTCAATCGAGGTCACGCAGGGAGGTACCTTCAGCGTGGTGGTCACCAATGCCGCCGGATGCACGGCGACCGATGCAATCACGGTAGTGGAAGCCACGCCCGATGCCATCGACCTTGGACCCGACCTGGCGATCTGCGATGGCCAGCAGGCCGTCCTGGACGCTGCGCTTCCGGGGGCCATCTATTCCTGGAGCACGGGCGCCACATCGAGCAGCATCACCGTAGGGACCTCCGGAATCTACTGGGTTGAGGCGACCCAAGGCAACTGCACGGTGAGTGACACCCTCTCCGTGCTGGTGAATCCGTCCCCGACCGTCGACCTCGGGCCTGACCTGACACTCTGTTCAGGCGAGCCGGTGGTGCTGGACGGCAGCTTCCCTGGCGCGACATACCTGTGGAGTACAGGCGATGCATCCCCTACCCTCCAAGTCAGTGCTGCCGGCACCTACAGTGTGACCGTCGACCTGAACGGATGCACCAGCACGGATGCTGTGGACGTGCAAGTGGTAACGCCTGCAGCCTTCGACCTCGGGCCGGATGTTCAGCTGTGCGCAGGCAACCAGGTGGTCTTCGCTCTGGGGATTCCCGGCGCTACCTACGGCTGGAGCACCGGGGCTTCGACCAGCACCATCAACGTCGCCACGAGCTCAACCGTTTGGGTTGTGGTGACCCAAGGGCCTTGCGTAGCCACGGACACCGTGATCGTCAGCGTGCTCGACCCCGGGGCCATCGAACTGGGCCCGAGCATTGCGGCATGCGCCGGCGACCAAGTGGTGCTGGACGCCACCCTTCCGAATGCAGCCTACAGCTGGAATACGGGGGCGACCACGGCCCAGCTGACGGTCACCGAGAGCGGTACATACGAGGTCACCGCGACAGTGGGGCCGTGCACCGTTACGGATGCGGTGGAGGTCACGATCCAGCCCCTGCCGGTGGTGGAGATCGGCGGCAACCAGTCCATCTGCCCGGGCGCTTCAGCCAGTTTCAATGCCACCCTTCCGGGAGCCACCTACCTGTGGCACGACGGAAGCACCGCCTCTACGTACACCACCGATGAAGCGGAGGCAGTGAGCGTGACCGTCACCATCAATGGGTGCAGCAGCACCGACCAGGCCGTGGTGGAGGCCCTTCCCTCCCCCATTGCTGATCTGGGCCCTGATACCACCCTCTGCGCCGGTGCATCGCTGCTGTTGAGTGCGGCCCAAGCGGGAGCCACCTACCTCTGGAGCGATGGCACCACAGGCCCCGCACTCCTGGTGGATGAAGCAGGCGCATACTCGGTGTCCGTGAACCTGAATGGGTGCGATGCTTTCGATGACCTGTTCGTGGGCATCTTCAACCCCAGCGACCTGGACCTTGGGGCGGACCAGACGCTCTGCCCCGGTGAGTCAGTGGCCCTGGCCACCGGCCTGCCCGGTGAGCACCAGTGGAGCACCGGGGCCACGGCGCCCTCCATCGTGGTGAATGCCTCGGGATCCTATTGGGTCAATGTGGAGGAGGCCGCGTGCTTCGCTACGGATACCGTTGTGGTGACCGTGGTGCCCCTTCCCCTACCTGACCTCGGCGCTCCGCTCACCCTTTGCGCGGGGGATTCCGCAGTGCTAAGGGTGGAGGCAGGCGGTGCGGATATCCTGTGGAGCACAGGGGCGGCCTCCGACTCCATCGTGGTTTCCCAGACGGGCAACTACGGCGTGGTCCTTAGCCTTATGGGTTGCATGGCCACGGATGCCGTTGCCGTTGCGGTCCTGGAGCGCGTTGAATCGGTAAGCCTCGGAACGGACAGTACGCTATGTCCCGACGCTCCGCTCGTGCTCTCCACCGCGCTCCCATCCGCGCAGCACGCTTGGAGCACGGGCGAGTCCTCTCCGACCATCGCGGTCACATCGCCCGGCACCTACGTAGTGCAGGTGACAGGCCCCTGCATCGATGCCGAGGCCTCGATCACGGTCACTGAGGGCATCTGCGGTCCCTACATCCATGTCCCCAACACCTTCACGCCCAACGGGGACGGCCGCAATGATCTGTTCCAAGTGGTGTATGACGGCCCGAACCGCGACTTCTCCCTGGACATCTTCAACCGTTGGGGGGAGCGCATCGCGGCACTGACGGACCCCGCGATGACCTGGGATGGCACCTCCGGCGGGACTGCTGTTCCGGACGGTGTCTATGTCTGGAAGCTGCGGTTCCGGGCGCGTACGGATGCCGGCGCACAAGCGGAGGAGCGCATCGGCCATGTCACGGTTCTGCGGTGATCAGGGCCCGTCGAATCCCTCCTCCTTCCAGATGACACGCCCGTCGGTGAGGCGGATGTAGGCAAAGCGGTCCTTCCGCTCGACCCGGGCGATGTCGGCGCGCTCCAATCGCACGCCATCGAACACCAAGGGAACGACCGGCTTGCCCGTGCGGTCGATGATCCCCACCCCCGTTCCCGCAGTGGCTTGCCAATGGCCATGGCCCACGGGAGCCAGCGCCACATACAGCGGCGGCACCACCTCCTTCGCTGTGCTGTCGATGAGACCGTAGAGGTCGCCGAGCCGGATCCGTGCCACACCGGAACGCATCTCGCCGGCCTGGTCGTAGCGGTTGTCGACGATTACCTGGCCTTTGCGGTCCGCATAGCCCCATCGGGCCTTGCGCTTCACCGGAACCAGAGGCCCGGTGGCCGGCCCGATGTCCGTGAATCCGCATGGGAATACGCGTTCATTGCGCGCGTTGATCAGGCATCGCTTCCCGGCCACCTGGACCTCCGCGAGCCCCTCCTCGAAATCGCCCCAGCCCGCCACGCCATCGGGCGCCTCGAACTCCACGGGTATCCGGATGGCGCCGGAGGCATCGATATAGCCGCACTTGCGGCCTTCCACCACAAGCGCCAAGCTGTCGCGGAAAGGGCCGATGTGGTCGTACCGCAGCGGTGCAAGCAGGTCGCCGAAGGGGCTCACCAGGCCCACCTTGCCATCCTTGCGCACGCGGCTCACCGGGCCCTCGAATCCCTCCACCCAGTCGTACTCCGCGGGGACCACGGTGTTCCCACGGCTGTCGATGGCGCCGAAGTATCCATCCAATTCAACGACGGCAAGGCCATTCCGAAAGGTGCCGCCAGAGGCGAAACGGAAAGGGATCACCTCCTCGCCGCGGGCATTGATGTATCCGTATCGGCCGTCGCGCGCAGCATAGGCCAGGCCGCCGCTGAATTCGCCCACATCCTCGAACACCATCGGCACCGCGAGGTCGCCATTGGCATCCACAGCCCCCACGCGGCCCGAGCGCTCGACCGTACTGGTGCCTTCCACCGGCTCGGTGATCTCATCGTACTCAATGGGCACCACCACGCGGCCCGACCGATTGATGCTGCCGGCCCTGCCGTCGGCGCCCACCAAGGCCTGGGGACCATGGAACGGCTCGGCCCATTCATATACGGCCTTGATCCGCTCGGTGCCCTCCTCATCGATGTAGCCCCACTTCCCCTCGCGCCGGAAAGGCAGCAGGAATAGGCTGGCGGTCCTGTAATCATCCACCAGTTCCTCGACGAAAGGATACTCCGGGAAATCCTGCAGGAAACGGGTAATGGTATTGGTGCTCAGGTTGCGGGTGTACTGCTCGTAGATCGCGCGCCAAGCATCATTCACCCGGCGGTTCCGCGGGTTGGCCCGAATGAATGCCGCATACTCCGCGACGAGGCGTCCCGGCGTGGAGAGGCGGTATACTTCATCCTCCGCCTGGTGCACATAGGGACTCTCCGGATGCGCTTCGATGAATGCCTTGAAGGACTCCAGGTTGCCATCGGCGGTGGACTCCCGGTAGATGGCCTGGTTCAACCGGGTACGGGCCTCGTACACCTCGCGGGCGTGCGGGTACCTGTTCAGGAAGGCCTGGTAGCCGGATGCGGAATTCGCCTCGCGCGCCTCTTGGAAGGCCAGGTGATCGCGCACGAGCGTGGCCTCCGCGATGAAGGGGCTCTGGACATAGGACTGGATGTAGCGGTCGTAGGCGGCGATGGTGTTGGTGCTGCGCGCCACCTCCCAGCCAAGGCGGAAAGCATGGGTCTTCTGCGCCTCAACGGCGGCATGGTCCACCCCCACCCGGCCGACGCGCTTGCGCTCCTTGTCCGGCGCCACGGTGAATGCCGCATCGGCGCGCATGATGTAAGCGTAGCATGAGTCGATGTCGTGAAAGGGGTTGTTCGCCCGTCCGGCGATGATGCTGAGCCCGTACCATGCCGCTGACGGGTGCTTTCGGACCTGCTTCCGAAGGATCTGCCGGGCCAGGAAGTAGTTGTGCTCCTCGAGCGCCGCAAAGGCTTTCTCCAAGGGGCCTGCGAACACTGCGAGGCTGACGGACGTTGCGGCGAGGACCATCCACGCGCGCAGGCTTGAGGAACGCATCGACCGCGAAAGTACCCCCGCCTTCCGCGGGGGTGACCCACCTTTGCCCGCCTGCATCGACCAGCCACTGTTGATGGACCAACGCATCGACCGCATCGCGCGCCTGCTGACACGGAGGAATGCGTGGTTCGCCCTCCTGCTGTTGGCGGTCGTCTCAGGGCTCTCCGGATGGGCGCTGCGCTCCGTGCGCCTCGACCATGACTTCGAGCGGTTCTTCCCCACCGATGACCCGGAGCTGGACCGGTATATGGCATTCAGGCAGCGGTTCGGCGGCGACAACGACTTCCTGCTCATCGGCGCATCGCATCCTGTCTCCGTCTTCGATTCATCCTTCCTCAGTCGATTCGATCGGCTGGCGGACACTCTCGCCGTTCTTCCTCATGTCCGGTCGGTCTCCTCTCCCACCAACCTTTCCGAGCCGCGGATCACGCCCGTAGGGGTCTTCCAAGTGCCGTGGCTGAGGCTCGACGCGGACGGCCTGATACGCGCCGATTCTGCGAGGCTCTGGCAGGACCCCCTGATCCGTGACACCTACTTCGCAGCGGATGGCAGGGCCATGCTCCTCGTGCTCCAAGCGGAGCCCGGATTGAGCAAGGTGCGGAGCGACGAGGCGCTGCTCGCCATCCAAGGCGCTGTCGACCGGTCGGGCCTGGGGAATGTCCGCATGGGCGGGCGCCTGCACGGACAGTACTGGTACATCCAGAAGATGCAGCGTGAGCTGGTGGTATTCTTCTCCGTATCCGTCCTATTGCTCGCTGTATTCCTGGCCATCGGCTTCCGTTCATGGTGGGGGGTGCTGGTGCCGATCGCGGTGGTGGGCCTTTCGGTGCTCTGGCAGGTGGGATTCATGACCATGCTCGGCAGGCCGCTGACGGTCCTCACCATGCTGCTCCCCACCATCCTCTTCGTGGTGGGCATGAGCGATGTGGTGCATATCCTGCAGCGCTACCTGGAGGCCCTGCGGAACGGGCATCCGAAGGAGCGGGCCTTGGCGATCACCTACTACGAGGTGGGCTTGGCCACCTTCCTCACTTCCCTGACCACCGCCATCGGCTTCGCCACGCTCAATACCAGCGGCATCCAACCGGTAAGGGAGTTCGGGGTCTACACGGCAATTGGGGTCTTCGTGGCCTTCCTCCTGGCCTTCACACTGCTTCCTGCGCTGCTGCTGCTGGTTCCGACTCCGGTGCGTGCGGGCGAAGACCAGCATGCAGCCATGTGGTACAGGCCGCTCCATGGACTTTTCCGGTGGGTGCTGAGGCATGGCCGTCGAATCGCATGGTCCAGCCTGGCAGCCGCCCTTGTCGCAATCCCGCTGATCCTGCAGATGAAGGTGGACAACCACCTGTTGGAGGACTGGCCGGATGATGATCCGCAGAAACAGGACTACTTCTGGTTCGAACAGCATTTCGGCGGCGTACGCCCCTTCGAGCTTGAGGTTACCGTATCGGATGGCAGCATCTGGGACCTGGCGGCATTGCGTGAGATTGAGCGCGTAGAGGCCTACCTCAGGGCTGCCTATGGGGTCAGTGCGGTGCTGTCGCCCGTCACGGTCATCAAGTCCATGAACAAGGCGATGAATGGCGGGTCCCCCGCGCATTTCGCGCTGCCAGCCAGCGATGCGGAAGCCCGGCGCCTTCAGCGCATGGCCCGGGCAGCGCTCGGGCCGGGGGCGCTGCTCGGACTGGTCGACAGCACCGGCCACCATGCCCGACTCTCGGGGCGGGTGCGCGATGAGGGCGGGCATGTATTCCGGGGACGCAACGCCGAGCTCAATGCCTTCCTGAGCGGATCCCTACGGGTGACCCAGGCCGCACAGACGGGAATGGCCTACCTCATCGACCGGAACAACGAGAAGCTTAGCGGGCAGCTGCTCAGCGGACTCTCCATGGCCTTCGTCCTCATCGCAGGCATCATGGCCTGGGTGTTCCGCGATGCGCGCATGACCATGGTGGCACTCATCCCGAATGTGCTGCCCTTGCTGCTCGTGGCCGCTGCGATGGCCCTGGCGGGAATCGCCATCAAGGTGAGCACGGCGATCATCTTCACCATCGCGTTCGGCATCGCCGTTGATGACACCATCCACCTGCTGGGCAAGCTGCGGATCGAACTGCTGAAGGGCCGCAGCGTTCCCTTGGCCATGAAGCGCTCCTTCCTCTCATCGGGGAAGGCCGTGGTGATCACCAGCATCATGCTGTGCTCGGGCTTCGTTTCCCTGGTGTTCTCCGGCTTCGCGAGCGTGTTCTACATGGGCCTGCTGGTAAGTCTCACCCTGGCCTTCGCACTGGCCGCAGACCTGCTGCTCCTTCCCTTGCTGGTGATTCGGCTCATCCGGCCACGGCGAGGCATCCGGTAAGCAAAGGAGCCGCCCTAAGGCGGCTCCCAGCGCATTCGAGTTCCTAGAGGCTCTCCCAGAGGCCTTTGAAATCGGGCTCCTCCATGAAGTGGTCCTTGCCCTTGGCCGCGTACTGCTTCGCCCGGTCGCGCTGGCCCTTGGAGACCAGATAGTCCGCATAGCGGATCAGCGCGTTCTTGAGGAGCGTCCTCTGGTCCTTGGGCAGGGTGCCGATGTCACCGGCGGCAGCCAGGGCCTTGTCGAAGGCCTGCACGCTCAGGTCGCCCTCCTTGTTGAGGTTGCTCTTGTACTGGGAGAGCGCGAGCATGAGCCATGCTCCCGCATTCTCGGGATAGTAGCCCACCATGCCATCGAAGATCTGCTTGGCCTTGCTGATGCCCTTGGGGTCGTCCAGCAGGTTCTCGCCGGCCTGATAGGATACCGTGTTCAGCTCGGCCCAATAGTCCTCGTAATTGGCGAAGAACTCCTTGTCCTTGTCCTTCTTGCGGTACTTCTCGGCCCACTTCACAGCATCGCGCGCGGCCTTCGGGTAGTCGGCTGCGTACTTCTCCTGCTTGCTCATCTCGAACAGGCACATGCTGATGTAGAGGAAGGGCAGCGGGTCCTTCTTGGTGTCGTCGGCGAGGGTGTATCCCTCGGCCTTGAACATGCATTTCTCGTATTTCTCGTCCACGAAGAGCACGAGGAGATCCTCGTAGACATGCTTCTGGGCGGAGGCCCCTGCCGCCAGGAGCCAGAACAGGGCCAGGGTGATCGCTTTCTTCATCGGTATGCTTCTGGGGCGCACTTCGGCAACCACTGTGCCGAAAGGTAGGGCGCTCCACCGAATCCATGCACCGCCGCGCTGCCTCGGCCACCGGAATTTCGCCCTTCCTTTGAGCCATGCGCATCGACATCCTCAGCGCGGTGCCCGACCTGTTGACCAGCTGGTTCGGGGAGAGCATCCTGGAGCGCGCCCGCCGCAAGGGACTGGTGGAAGTGGTGGTGCACGACCTCCGGCACTGGAGCACCGACAAGCATCGCCGCATCGATGACTACCCCTTCGGCGGCGGCGCCGGAATGGTGATGCAGATCGAGCCCATCCACAGGGCCATCGATCAACTGCGGTCCGAGCGGGCGTACGACGAGGTGATCTACCTCAGCCCCGATGGCCAGCTGCTTGACCAGCCACTGGCCAATCTGCTCAGCACCAAGGGCAACCTCATCCTGCTGTGCGGCCACTACAAGGGCATCGACGAGCGGGTGCGCCAGCACTTGGTCACCCGGGAGGTGAGCATCGGCGATTACGTCCTCACCGGTGGCGAATTGGCGGCCGCTGTACTGAGCGATGCCATCATTCGGCTCATCCCCGGCGTCATCGGCGACGAGACCTCCGCGCTGAGCGACAGCTTCCAGGACGGACTGGTGGCGCCGCCGGCCTATACCCGGCCAGCGGACTACCGTGGCTGGAAGGTGCCTGACGTCCTGCTCAGCGGCCATCAGGCGCGCATCGACGCCTGGCGCCACGAACAGTCCGTTGAGCGCACCCGGCGGCGGCGGCCGGATCTGCTCCCCCCGGATGGGGCCAGCCAAGCAGGGAAGGATGCCTGATTTTTTCCGTACTATTGCGGCCCAAAATCCGGGACCGAATGCCCCTGACACCGTCTTGGGCCGCTGGGCAACCCGCTAACACACAGGCCATGGACCGCATCAAGCAACTCGAGAAGGAAATCGCCCCCCTGAAGGCACTGCCCGATTTCAAAGCGGGTGATACCGTTACCGTGCACTACAAGATCGTGGAGGGCAACAAGGAGCGCATCCAGCAATTCCAAGGCGTTGTCATCCAGCGCAAGGGCAGCGGGAGCACCGCCACCTTCACCGTCAGGAAGATCAGCAGCAACGTGGGCGTGGAGCGGATCTTCCCTGTGGCCTCCCCCTTCATCGACAAGATCGACGTGAACAAGCGCGGCGATGTGCGGCGCGCGCGCATCTTCTACCTGCGCGAACGTCGCGGCAAGAGCGCTCGCATCACCGAGAAGCGCCAAGCCGTGACCGCGCCCGCGAAGTAATCCCGACCCTCGACCGGCAGGACCGCCCCGCTTGATGCAGGGCGGTCCTTTTTTCTGCCCCATCCCCGGCCAAGTACCTTTCCCGCCCATGCAGCGCTTCCTGGTGATCCAGACTGCCTTCCTGGGCGATGCCGTGCTGGCCACCGCGCTGCTGGAGAAACTGCATGCGTTCCACCCCGATGCGGCCATCGACCTGGTGGTGCGCAAGGGCAACGAGGGGCTATTCGAGGGGCATCCCTTCCTGCGCAGGCTCCTGGTCTGGGACAAGCGCAAGGGCAAGACGCGCAACCTCTTCCGACTCATCGGCGAACTGCGGCGCGAGCGCTACGACCGCATCATCAACTGCCAGCGCTACCTCAGCACAGGGCTTATAACGGCGCTGGCGCGGGCCGAAGAGCGGGTCGGCTACGACAAGAACCCGCTCAGCCTGCTGTTCTCGCGCCGGGTGAAGCACGTGATCGGTGATGGCCGACATGAGGTGGACAGACTCAACGCCCTGATCGCGCATTTCACCGATGGGAAGCGGCCCTTGCCCCGGCTCCACCCCACCCCCGAGGCCCGGGAGGAAGCGCAGGCCCAATCGATGGCCACGGGCGCGCCGCGCACAGCGCATGGCCATGTGTGCCTGGCCCCAGCTTCCATCTGGTTCACCAAGCAATGGCCCGAGGCGAAGTGGGCGGAGCTGATGAGGGCCCTCCCCGCCGACCTGCGCCTGCTCCTTATCGGAGCTCCCGGCGACGCCGCGCTCTGCGGTCGCATCGCGAAGGCTGCGGGGCGCGGCGAGGTGCTGGCCGGCCGGCTCTCGCTGCTGGGGACGGCAGCGCTCATGGAAGGCGCCGTCATGAACTACGTGAACGACAGTGCGCCGCTGCACATCGCCAGTGCCATGAATGCCCCCGTGACCGCCATCTTCTGCAGCACGGTACCGGCCTTCGGCTTCGGACCGTTGCGCGGGAATGGCCGTGTGTTGGAGACCGGCGAGCGGCTCGACTGCCGTCCCTGCGGGCTCCATGGGCACAGGGCCTGCCCGAAGGGGCATTTCAAGTGCGCAACCGGCATTCCGATCGATCGCCTCACTTTCGTGCCATGACCTACGAGAAACTCCTCTTCACCGCAGCCGACGGCGTGGCCACGCTCTCGCTCAACCGCCCCGACAAGCTCAACAGCTTCGACCGGCAGATGTCGCTTGAAGCGATTGATGCGCTTGACCGATGCGCGAGCGACACCAGCATCCGGGCGGTGCTGATCACCGGTGAAGGCCGAGCCTTCTGCGCAGGGCAGGACCTGGCCGAGGCCATCGCGCCCGGAACCAGGATCGAGGACATCCTCACCACGCAGTACAACCCCATCGTGCGCCGCATCCGCGCGCTGAAGAAGCCCGTGATCGCGGCGGTGAATGGCGTGGCAGCCGGTGCCGGGGCCAACATCGCCTACGCATGCGACCTCACCCTCGCCGGCGAAAGCGCCAACTTCATCCAGAGCTTCATCAACATCGGGCTCATCCCCGATAGCGGCGGCACCTTCACCCTGCCGCGGCTCGTGGGCATGCAGCGCGCATTCGGACAGATGGTCCTCGCGCCCAAAGTGAGCGCCAAGGATGCCGAAGCTCTGGGCATGATCTGGAAGGCCGTGCCCGATTCGGAATTGATGAATGAAGCGACATCGCTGGCGAATCGGCTGGCGGCCATGCCCACCAAAGCCATAGCGCTGACCAAGGAAGCGCTCAACCGCTCGCAAGGCAGCACGCTCGAGGCCCAGCTCGATGTGGAGAACGAACTCCAAAGTATCGCCGGGGCCAGCCACGACTACAATGAGGGCGTGAAGGCCTTCCTCGAGAAGCGGAAGCCCGAATTCAAGGGGGTCTGAGGGAAAACCGCGCATGGGAAGGGGCTTTAGGGGGATTCGTTGAGCGGCGGGAGCGCCGCCCCGGAACCGTTCGCGACCGCAGGCGCCAACGCCTCAAGGTCAGCCCATTGCATTTGGAAGTTCCATGGGGGCCTCTATATTTGAAATCGCCCCGTCCATCCCAAACAGGGCCAGTGCCATGCGCGACGATCGTGAAGACGTGTACTCCAAGGCTGTAAGAGCTGGTAAACGAACCTATTTCTTCGACGTGAAGAGCACACGCGGCCGTGACCTCTACCTCACCATCACCGAAAGCAAGAAGCACACGCACGAGGACGGCACCGCGCACTACGACAAGCACAAGATCTTCCTCTACAAGGAGGATTTCGAGAAGTTCATCGATGGGCTGAGCGATGCCATCAGCGAGATCGACCGGCTGAAGGCGACCGGTGAGTACGGTGCCAACGATTCCGGCTCGCGCGAGCAGAACGGCGATGCGCCCCCCTTCACCGATGTGAACTTCGAGGACCTGGACCGGAAGGACATCTGATCACCGGGCGAGCAGCGAGGCGATGTCCGGCTTCGAATAGCCCGGCCCCTTCAGCACCTTGCCGTCCTCGCGATAGATGGGCTTCCCATCGGCGCCGAGCTTGCTCATGTTGCTGCGCTGGATCTCGCGGAAGACCTCGTCGATCTTATGGTCCAGTCCATGCTTGAGCAGCGTACCGCACAGGATATAGAGGATATCCCCCAGCGCATCGGCCACCTCCACGAGGTCGCCGCGCAAGGCTGCATCCAGATACTCCTCATTCTCCTCCCGGATGAGCTTGTAGCGAAGCAGGGCCTCGCGGTCGCCGATGCCGCCGGTGGGGCGATCGGCATTGGGGATGCCGAAGGCATCGTGGAACGCTCGGACATGCTCGGCGGCCTCGGCCAAGGTGAGCGGCTGGCGGTGGTTCATGCGCCGAAGCTATCCCCACGGGTGCAAACAGCGGCTTTCAGCGGGGCGATCGCAGGGGCGGCCGGTTAACACACTTTAACCGCACTCCGGCAGCATGCGCTGAGCGGCGGCAATCACCTTTGCGTGAGGCCTTGAGCATCAGGCCAAGAACCATGGAATCCACCCTGCAGAGCGCGGAAAGGCCGGTAACCGCCGATAGCATCCGGGCATTGAACGACCGCATCCAACAGGCCAGCGCCTTCGTGGACCTGATCGACCGGGAGATGGAAAAGAGCATCGTGGGCCAGAAGGACATGGTTCAGAAGCTGATGGTGGCATTGCTGGCCGATGGGCATGTGCTGCTCGAAGGCGTTCCGGGCCTGGCGAAGACCCTCGCGATCAAATCGCTCGCGCGCACCATCGATGCGGGCTTCAGCCGCATCCAATTCACGCCCGACCTGCTCCCTGCCGATCTGATCGGCACGCTGATCTACAGCCAGCGTAATGAGGAGTTCACGGTGAGGAAAGGGCCCATCTTCAGCAACTTCGTACTTGCGGACGAGATCAATCGCGCTCCGGCCAAGGTTCAGAGCGCCCTGCTCGAGGCCATGCAGGAGCGGCAGGTCACCATCGGGGCCACCACGCACCTGCTTCCCGAGCCCTTCCTGGTGCTGGCCACCATGAACCCCATCGAGCAGGAGGGCACCTATCCCCTGCCCGAGGCGCAAACGGACCGCTTCATGCTGAAAGTGGTGCTCGACTACCCGCGGCGCGAGGAGGAGAAGCTCATCATCCGGCAGAACACGCGGCCCGGGCCGTCCCCTGAGCCGAGCCTGGTGGTGACGCCCGCCGAGATCATGCAGGCCCGGCAACTCGTACGGGAGGTGTACATGGATGAGAAGATCGAGCAGTATATCGTCGACATCGTCTACGCCACCCGCAAGCCGGACCAGTACAAGCTGGGCGACCTCACCAGCATGATCGCCTTCGGCGGCAGCCCGCGCGCCAGTATCAACATGGCGCTGGCGGCCAAGGCCTTCGCCTTCACCAAGCGCCGTGGCTATGTGATACCCGAGGATGTGCGTGCCGTTTGCCCTGATGTGCTGCGGCACCGGATCGGGCTCACCTACGAGGCCGAGGCCGAGAGCATCGGCGTGCGCGAGATCATCGACCGGGTCCTGAACACGGTGGAAGTCCCCTGAGCGTGCGGGCATGCGCCCCGGCCAGGCGGCGAAGCGCCTCTTCCGGCCCGGAGCCAGCGCCCATGCGACCATGAACAGCGGCTCATCATGAATACGGCCCGGCATACCAAGGAACTCCTCAAGAAGGTGCGCCTCGTGGAGCTGAAGACCCGCGGCCTGAGCGACCACATTTTCAGCGGGGAATACCACAGCGCCTTCAAGGGCCGTGGCATGACGTTCAGCGAGGTGCGTGAGTACAATGCTGGCGATGAGGTGCGCACGATCGACTGGAACGTGACGGCGCGCTTCGGGCATCCTTTCGTGAAGGTCTTCGAAGAGGAACGCGAACTGACGGTGATGCTCATGGCGGACCTCAGCGGTTCGGAGGATTTCGGCAGCGCTTCGCAGCTCAAGCGCGAGCTCATCACCGAGGCCTGTGCCACCATCGCGTTCAGCGCCATCAAGAACAACGACAAGGTGGGCCTCATGCTCTTCACCGACAAGGTGGAGAAATTCATCCCTCCCAAGAAGGGCCGGGCCCACATCCTCCGCATCGTGCGCGAGCTGATCGAGTTCAGGCCACAGGGAACCGGCACCGACATCGCCGGTGCGCTGCGCTATCTCAACAGCGTGATCAAGAAGCGGAGCATCGCGTTCCTGGTGAGCGACCTGCTGGCTGACGGCTACGAGGATGCGCTGAAGATCGCCAACCGGCGGCACGACCTTGTTGTGCTGCGCACGAGCGACCCCCGCGAGGACGAGCTTCCGGCAGTGGGCGTGGTGCGCTTCACGGATCCGGAGAGCGGTGAGGTTCGCTGGGTGGATACCGGCAGCAGGAAGGTGCGAAACGCATTCCGTGCCGCTGGCCTGAAGCATCGGCAGCGCACACGCGAGGTGCTCCGGCGCTGCGGTGTAGACCACGCTGTCATATCCACTGCCGATGGCTACGTACGGCCGCTGATGCGGCTCTTCAAGGAGCGAGAGGGAGGGCGATGAGGATGCTGACCATCATAGGAGGGCTGCTGCCCCTGGCCACCATGGCCCAAGGCCATGGTCCCGCCTCCGCCGCGCTCGACCGCTCCGAGCTGCGGATCGGGGAGCAGGCCGTGGTGACCCTGCGGTGGTCAGGGGGAGCCGGCGTGGCGTGGCCCCTGATCGGCGATACGCTGTCGACCAGGATCGAGGTGGTCCGAAGGGCTCCCATCGATACAGCCGAGCAAGGGGCGGTACTGGAGCAGCGCATCACCGTCACCAGCTTCGATACCGGCTACTGGGCCATTCCCCCCTTCCGCTTCGGGGCCGGGCAAGAGGTCGTGGAATCCGCCCCCCTGCTCCTGCATGTGTTGCCATACGCGGTTGATTCCCTGGCCTTGCCGAAGGAGCCGAAGCCGATACATGCGGCACCCTTCAGCCTATCGTGGTGGATTCGCGAGCATGCCGCATGGATCGCCGGGGCCTTGGCCATCGCATTGGCAGCGGCCCTCGCGCTGGTGCTGGTCCGCCGCATGAAGAACCGGCAGGCGCGGCCTGTGGAGGTAGCCCCGCTCCTTCCGCTGCACGAGCGGTACCTCCTCGACCTGGACGCACTCGAACGCGAGCGGCTCTGGCAGCAAGGCGAGCACAAGGCCTATCAATCCCGGCTCACGGACCTGCTCCGGGGCTACATCGAGGAACGCTACCAAGTTCCCGCCTTGGAGCGCACCACCGATGAACTTATGCAGGAGCTGAAGGTGAGCCCGCTCTCCCTCGAGCAGCAGTCGTTGCTCGCCAATGCGCTGCGCTCAGCGGACCTTGTGAAGTTCGCGAAGGCACTTCCCTCGCCGCAAGAGAATGAGCAGTTGATGGCCGCTGCGCGCCGCCTGATCCGTGAAACCGCCCCTCCTCCCCCCGTCCATGCGAAGCCGTAGGGACATACTTGTCTGGTGGACCTGGATGATCGCAGCGATCCTTGCGGTAGCGGGCGTAGCTGCTCAGGTGCTCGGGCGGTACGACCTTGGGTCGCCCGGCATGCTCTGGCTCGGGTTGGCGCTCCTGCCGGTGCTGGTGCTGCAGCTGCTGCGCGACCGCCGGCGCGACACGGCCGTTCGTCTGTCGGTCCTCACGGCCCACCTGCCCTCCCGCCCATCTGTCAGGGTCCTCCTGAAACCGGTACCCTTCGCCTTGGGCCTGGCCGGTTCGGGGATCCTGCTCCTCGCTTTGGCTCGCCCCTTCAGCCGCGATAGCCACGAGGACGTGCATCAGGAGGGCATCGACATCGTCATTGCCCTCGACATCTCCGCCAGCATGCTCGCCAAGGACCTTCGGCCCGACCGGCTCCGGGCCTCGAAGCGCGTGGCCATGGAGTTCATCGACTCACGGCCCAATGACCGCATCGGCCTGGTGGTGTACGAGGGCCAAGCCTATACGCAATGCCCCATCACCACCGACCATGGCGTGCTGAAGGAACTGTTCGAAGAGGCTCGGAGCGGGCTGATCGAGCAAGGCACGGCGGTGGGCATGGGCCTGGCCACGGCCTTGAACCGGCTGCGTGAAAGCACCGCGAAGAGCAAGGTGGTGATCCTCCTGACCGACGGGGTGAACAACACCGGCACCGTGCAGCCGATCGATGCCGCATACATCGCCGAACAGCTGGGCATCAGGGTGCATGCGATCGGCGTAGGCACGCGCGGCAAGGCGCTCTCTCCAGTGGCCCGATACGCGAATGGCCAGTATCAGTTCGACTATGTGGACGTGGACCTTGATGAAGCCACGCTGAAGGAGGTGGCCCGCATCACCGGTGGACAGTATTTCAGGGCCACCGATGAGCGCCGGCTGAAGGAGATCTACGACGAGATCGACCGCATGGAGCGCACGCGCTTCGAGGTGCAGCAGTTCAGCGTCCAGGTGGAGGAGTTCCACCCCTTGGCGCTGGCCGGCTCATTGCTGCTGCTCACGGGCTTCCTCTTCGACCGCACGCTGCTGAGGGGCATGGCATGAAAGGAGGCGTGACATACCGATGGGGCCTGGCGGCGCTCTTCAGCGTGCTGCTGGAGGCGCTGCTATGGGCGATGACGGCCGTGCTCTGGTGGGCATTGGCCGAGTTCATCCCCGCCTTGCGCTTCAACCGGCCCGAGATGGCGTGGGGTCTGCTGGCCGGCCCATTGGCACTCCTGCTCTTCATCCTTGACACGGCGTGGCGGGACCGCGCGATCAAGCGCTTCGCCTCCAGCGCCACCCAGTTGCGCGTGATCCCTGCCGTATCGGGTATGCGAAACCTCACCCGCTATGCGCTCCTCCGCGTGGGGCTGCTGCTGGCTGCGGTAGCACTGCTTGAGCCTCAGTTGGGCTCGCGACCCGAGGAGGTCAAGGCGAAGGGAATCGACCTGGTACTGGCACTCGACGTGAGCAACAGCATGGACTGCGAGGACCTGCGACCAAGCCGCATGGTGGCAGCCAAGCGCGCCATGGAGCAGCTCGTGGACCGGCTTGGCGGCGACCGCTTGGGCATCGTGATCTTCGCGGGCGACGCCTTCGTGCAACTGCCCATAACCACCGACCGCGCGGCGGCGCGCCTTTTCATCCGCACCATCGGCACTGGATCGGTCCCCAACCAGGGCACGGCGATCGGCGCTGCGATCGACCTGGCGCGCCGGGCCTTCGACACGGAGAGCGCAGCCGGAAAGGCCATCATCGTCATCACCGACGGGGAGAACCACGAGGATGATGCTGCGAGCGCTGCACAGGCAGCAGCGGCGGCGGGCATCGTGGTGCACACGGTGGGCATGGGCACTCCGGAGGGCGGCCCGATCCCGCTTCGGCGGAACGGGCAGCTGCAGGGCTTCCGGAAGGACCGCTCAGGAACCACGGTGGTGACGCGGCTTGATGAGGCGCTGCTGCGGCGCATCGCTCAGGAGGGCAACGGGACCTTCGTGCGGGCCACGGCAAGCAGCACGGGCATCCTCGAGCTCGTGGATCAACTGAAGGCGATGGAGCAATCGGATACCGGCACAATCCGCTATACCGCCCATGAAGCGCAGTTCCAATGGCCACTTGGCGCTGCGATGGTGTGCTTCCTCCTCTACCTGCTGCTCGGGGAGCGGCGCAACCCTCGATCCGCTTGGCGGACGGTCACCGCATGAGACGAGCGGCCACCATATCGTTCCTCGCGCTGATCGCCTGCGGCTCGCCGGAGGAGCGGACGGCGATCGAGGCGCTGCGTACCGGGGCGCGCGCGTATGCGGACAGCGCCTATGCACGCGCGGACAGCGCTTTCGCCTCGGCGCCATGGGATGAAAGGGCCGTTTTCAACCGAGGCAACGCGAACCTCATGATGGGCCGTTATGAACAAGCGATTGCGCACTTCAAGGAGGCGGGGACCATGGACAGCTCCGCACGGGAGCAGTCGCGCATCCGGTTCAACCTGGGCAGCGTCAGCCTGGCCGAGGCCCGGGATGCCGACACCAGCGTCCTTCGCATGCGGCGCCAGCTCGGGCAGCTCCGCATCGAAGGGCAGGATATCGCCCGTGATGTGGCCACCTTCGTGCTCCGCGACTCCCTGACCCGCGAAGCGGACCGGTTGGAGGGCCGCATCGATTCAGCCTATGCAGCAGCCATTGCGCACTACAAGTCGGCCCTGCGCATCGCACCGCATGACGATGATGCTCGGCACGATCTGGTGCTTGCCCAGCAGGCCTTCGCCAAACGGCAGCGCGAACGCGCAGCACGTGAGCAGCGCGACCGTCAGAAGGAAAAGGACACCGAGTTGGGGGCGCGTGCGCGGCTCATCATGCAGCAGGCCGATTCACTGGTGGAGCGCTATCGGTTCCGCCCGGCGCTGGAACTCCTGCAGAAGGGGCTGCAGCAGGACCCTTCGCTGCGGACGAAGCAGGAGTACATGCAGAAGCTCGAAACCGTGAACGAAGCCGCGCAGGCCCAATGACCACCAGGATCACCATCGGCCTCCTCGCCCTTGCCCTGCCGCTTTGCGCCATCGGCCAGCAGGCATCGGCGGAGGAGTACTTCAACCGAGCCTCTCGGGAATATGTCAAGGTGGACAAGAGCCCGGCCATGCGCATCCTGGATCAGGGCCTTCGTGCCCATCCCGGAGATCCGCGGCTCCTGAAGCTGGCCGAAGAGCTGCTGAAGCAGGACCGCCAGAATCGCGCTGCCCAGGCTCAGCAGGAGCAGCCCCAGGAATCGAGCGGCCAGGAGGAGAAGGATTCCGCCGATCAAGGAACGCCGAAACCCGAGGAGAGCGGGAAGGAAGGCGAGAGCCAAGGCGAAACCGGCGATGGCCGTCGGGAGTCCCGCTCCGGGCTCAACCGGCAGGACGCGGAGCGGATGCTCGATGCCGTGGATCGCAAGGAACAGGACGTGCAGCAGCAGGTGAGGGCCAAGACACGGCCCGCGCACCGCGCATCCATCGAAAAGGACTGGTGAACCATGATTGCCATCGCCCGCATTTCGCTTCTCCTCCTGCTGGCGCTCCGGCTGGTGAGCGCCGATGCCCAGGAGATCTCCTTCCGGGCCACGGTGGACCGGACGGCGATCGCGGCCGGCGATCAACTGCGGCTCACCGTCAGCCTTTCCAACGCCCGCGACCGGTTCGATGCCCCGGACCTTGGGGGCCTGGTGATCGTCCAAGGTCCTTTCGAGAACAGCAGCTTCAACTACGTGAACGGTCGCATGAGCAGCTCGGTGAGCCGCACCTGGGTGCTCACAGCCACCAAGCCGGGCCGATACACCATCGGTCCTGCACGGGCACGGGTCGGCGGTGGCACGATTGAGACCGAGCCCATTGTGATCGAGGTCAGCAAGGGCACGGCAGCGCCCACGGACCCGAGCGTCGCCCTCGGCCAGCAAGGCGATCCCAACCTGTTCATCGCCCTTTCCCTGAGCAAGCCCAAAGCCTATGTCGGAGAACAGGTAGTGGCCACCTATAAGCTCTACAACCGTTACGCCAGCCTTGAGGCGCCCCAGATGGATCCCCCCAAGCTGAACGGATTCTGGAGCGAGGAGCTGGATGTATCTGGCGCACGCTGGGAGGAGAAGGTGGTGAACGGCATCGGGTACAGGGTGATCACCATCAAGCAGCAGCTGCTGCTGCCGCAACGGGCAGGGAGCCTGCGCATCGACCCCATGCAGCTCACGTGCGTGGTGAACCGCAGCTTCTTCAACCGAGGCAGCACCATCGAGGTGCGGAGCAATGCAGCGGTGCTCACGGCCCTCCCCTTGCCACCCAATGCCCCCGCGGATTTCAATGGCGCCGTGGGCGAGCTGGAGTTGTCGGTGAAGGCGGATCGCACTGCGGTCCAGGTCAACGAGGCCATCGAAGTGGAGGTGCGGATCAGCGGTCGCAGCAACCTCAAGCTCATCGATGCGCCCAAGCTGCAATTCCCAGCCGATTTCGAGACCTATGAGCCGAAGGTTGTGGATCGCATCAACGTGAGCGCTTCAGGCATGAGCGGCTCGCGTGGGTTCCAGTACACGGTGATCCCCCGTCACGACGGCCGCTTCGAGCTGGGGCCTGTCGGAATCAGCTTCTTCGACACACGGACCGGCACCTACCGCTCCCTTAGCAGCGAACCTTTGGTGGTGGAGGTGGCACCGGGCGCTGGCGGCGGCATAGCCACCTTGCAGAATCGCCCGGTGCGCAAGGATGTGACCGCCTTGGATACGGACATCCGGTACATCCCCACCGGCACATTCGGCCTTCGTGGGAAGGATGTCTACCTCTTCGGCTCCTGGCCCTGGCTGGCGGGCATGGCAGCGCCGCCGATAGCGTTCGGCCTGCTGATGGCCTGGCGCCACCGGCGCAGGAAATGGCTCTCCGATGAGCAGGGTATGCGGCGGCGTGCTGCGGAGCGCGTGGCCCGGCAGCGGTTGCGCGCGGCATCCGATGCGCTGCGGAGCAACGATCCCGCCGTGTTCCACGGAGCGGTGTCCAAGGCCCTCCGCGGCTACCTGAGCGATAAGCTAGGCCTCGGCGCGGCCGAGGTCGGCGGAGCGCGCCTCAAGGAAGCGCTCGCCGCCGCGCCCGCTGCCGAGCAACTGGCCAGCGACTGCGACCGCCTGCTCCAAGCATGCGACCTTGCGCGATTCGCCCCCATCGAAGGCAAGCCGAGGCAGGAGGTCTACGACGAGGCCGTGAGTCTCATCCAACGCATCGAACGCTCCATGGCATCATGACCAGGGTACTCTTCCTCCTGCTTCCCCTCTTCCAATTCATGGCCCCGGCAGCCGCGATGCGGCAGGCCGAGGCGGATTCAATGGTGGCCGCCGGCCAGCGCGCCTATTCCGAAGCGGACTACGCCGGTGCCCTCACCGCATTCGATAGCGTGGCTTCACGGTACGACTCGCCGGCCCTCCAGCTGGCCCTTGGCAATTGCCACTTCAAGCTGGGCGATGTTGCACGGGCCGTGCTCCACTATGAGCGCGGACTTCGGCTGGCCCCGAACGATGCTGACATACGCGCCAACCTCGACCTGGCAAACGAGCAGGTTCGGGACCGCATCCCGGGTTCCAGCCATTCTCTGGGCAGGACCTGGCAGATCATCCAAGGGAATGACCCTGATTCCTGGGCCCGCAACGCCCTCATCGCCTGCCTCGCCTTATTCGCGTGCATGGCCGGGGCGCTCCTCACCAGCCAACGGCTGCTCCGAATCGGCCTTTGGGCCATGGCGCTCGTTGCGGCCATGGGCCTGGCGGTCTCCCTGACCATCGCTTCGATGAGGCACAGCGCGCTTATGCAGCATGATGCAGCCGTGGTGATGGCAGGCAAGGTGGAAGCGTTGGCTGAGCCCAGGCAAGGCGCGAAAGCCCTATTCATCCTTCACCGCGGCGCCAAGGTGGGCATCGCGCAGGAAGGGAATGGCTGGGTCGAGGTCGCACTGCCCAACGACCAAGTGGGGTGGCTCCCGGCCTCCGCACTTGAACGGATCTGAGCAAAGCCGACACCTATTCCACCATCAGCTTGCCGCGGAATACCCGGTCGCCATTGGTGGCGATCAGGATGTAGAGACCAGCTGCTCGCCCAGCCCCTTGCCACCCCAGGCGCAGCGCCCCCTCTTCGGGCACAGTGCCTTCGTAGAGGTGGTCCACCAGGGCTCCATCCACGCGCAACACGCGCACATCCAGCCGCTGGTCCGTATCCAGGCCAAGCAGTGTGATCGTCGTGCTCTCGCGGAAGGGGTTCGGGTGGATAGAGCCATCGATTTCGGTCACCGCGCCATCTTCCTGCGGCCAATCGCCTTCCAGTGCCATGGCGGATGAGCCCGGGCAACGCAGATAGTTGTTGTTCATGGTTCCGCCCTGGTACCCTTGATTGATGTTGGCCAATGCGGAAGCGATCGTTACCAAGGGGTATTGCGCCACGCAGCCGCCGATGGCTTGGTCGGCGTGATTCACGAGCTGCTGCACCGTCCAGCCAGCGAAGGTGCCCGAGCGGACGATCATGTCCTTGAGCAGCACATCCGATGAGCTGAAGGAAGGATTCAGCTCATCCAATCGCACGCTGATCTTCAATGCGGCCAGATGGCCGAGAAGGGTATTGGAGATCGCGGTCCCGGGGTCCACGGTGGTGCCGCTGGGCAGCAACGCCGCCGTACCGGTGGTGGGCAGCGTATTGATGACGGCCTGGGCCGTGGTGAACCGAAGCAGGCGGCCGGAGCAGCCGATGGTGAGGTGGTTGGGCGCCGGGAAGGCCGCCGACCAGTTGTTGGCCATGTAGCCGGATTGGTTCGTTGCCGTGGCCGGCAGCCCCCAGATGCCCTGGGTCTCGGTGCGGATTCCCGTGCACGAAGCGGTGGAGAGGGTGATGGTGGTCGAGCACACGCTCGAACAGCCGTTCGCTCCGGTGACGGTGACCGCATAGGTGCCCGAGGCCGTTACCGAGGCCGTGGGGGTCGTTTGCGCGGGGCTGGTATTCCAGGCATAGGCATAGGGCGACTGTCCGCCCGTGGCAGCAACGGATACGGTGCTGGTGCTCGGGCTGGCGCTGCACGTCACGGTCGGCACCGGGCGAACAGTCACCGCCAGCGGGGAGGAGGTGCTGCTGCATCCCCCATTGGCCACCACCACGGTATAGCTGCCCCCCTGCGTGGCGCTGTAGGTGCTGGCCGTGGCGCCACTGATGCTCGACCCATCTCGCCTCCACTGATAGGTGAAGCCGGAGCCTTGGTTGGCTGACAGGGCCACGCTGCCCCCTGCGCAGAAACTGGTGCTGCCGCCCGCCGTGATGGATGCCGCAGGTGCCGAGGACACGTTGACATTGGTGCTGGCCGAAACGGTGGTGCACCCGCCGGCCGATACCGCAACACTGTAAGCACCGGTGGCGGTGGCGGTGTAGGTGCTGCCCGTAGCGCCGCTGATGGCCGCGCCGTTGTTGCGCCATTGGTAGGTGTAGCCCGTTCCCGTGGAAGCGCTGAGCGTCACGCTCCCACCGGTGCAGAACGTGGTGGAGCCGCCTGCCGTGATGGCGGCGATCGGTGCGGCCGTCACATTCACGGTGACCCCGGCAGAGGTCGTGCTGCAGCCGGCGTTCGTCACCGTCACGGTGTAGGTACCCGCCGTGGCTGCCGCATAGACGCTGGCTGTTGCACCGCTGATGGCGGTGCCGTTGCGGCGCCATTGGTAGGTGAGCCCGGTTCCGGTGTTGGCCGCAAGCGATACGCTGCCCCCGCTGCAGAAGGTGGTGGGGCCGCCAGCCGTGATGGAGGCGGCGGGGGCCGTGCCCACCGTCACGTTCACCGCTGCCGAGGTGGTGCTGCAACCGCCGCTCGTCACCCGAACGGTGTAGCTGCCGGCCGTGGAGGCCGTGTAGGAGACTCCCGTTGCGCCGCTGATCGCGGAACCATTGCGGAACCATTGGTAGGTGAGCCCCGTGCCGGTGTTCGCGTTCAGCGCAACGCTTCCGCCGCTGCAGAAACCGGTGGAGCCGCCGGCCGTGATGGTGGCCGCCGGTGCGCTGTTCACGGCAACCGCGACCGCCGCGGAGGTGGTGCTGCAGCCTCCGCTGGTCACTGTCACGGTGTAACTGCCCGCAGCGGTGGCCGTGAAGCTGCTGCCGGTGGCGCCGGTGATGCTGGCTCCGTCCCTCCGCCACTGGTAAGTGAGGCCGGTGCCCGTATTCGCGGAAAGCACCACGGTGCCGCCTGCGCAGAAGGTGGTGGGGCCGCCAGCCGTGATGCTCGCGGCAGGAGCTGCGCTCACGGTGACGCTCTGGCCGGCAGACGTGGCGCTGCACCCCCCCGAGGTCACGGTCACCGAGTAGGAACCTGATGCCGTGGCGGTGTAAGTGCTTGACGTGGCGCCACTGATGGCCGCCCCGTTGTTGCGCCACTGGTAGGCGAAGCCCGTCCCCGTTGCTGCGCTCAGGGTGACGCTCGAACCGGTGCAGAAACTGGTGGGGCCACTGGCGGTGACCGTTGAGGAGGGCGCCGGATTCACCGTTACCTGGATCGCCGATGAGGTGGCGCTGCAGCCGTTGGCATTGGTCACCGACACCGTGTAGCTGCCAGCGGTGCTGGCCTGGTAGGTGCTGGCCGTGGCGCCGTTGATGGCCGTTCCATTGTTGCGCCATTGGTAGGTGAGCCCGGTCCCGGTGTTCGCAGCGAGGGTCACGCTCCCCCCCGCGCAGAATACCGTGGTTCCTCCGGCCGTGATGGTCGCCGAAGGCGTGCTCTGCGTGCCTGCGCACTGGCAGTCGGCCGACCATACGTCATTGATGGTGCAGGGATTGTTGTCGTTGCATGCTGCGCCAGGCACAGCCGTGCCGCCCACCACCCCGGCGCAATCCGTGGGCGCCGTGCTGCAGCCGGCGCCGGTGAACCGGTAGATGACACGGGAGGTGTACGGCTGAAGGGTGACCGTTGCGCCCTGCACATTGCCGTCCACATCCTTCCAGCATCCGCTGGGCACGGAGAAGACCTGCGCAGTGGGCTGCTCGTTGGCCAGCAGCACGTGCGATTGGAACGGGTTGACCGGTACGGCGGTCACGCGCTCCAGCGACACATTGTCGAGGTAGTAGATGCCCTCTGTGTATAGGCAGGTGAACTGGCAGGAGCCCTGATCCGTGATGGTGCTCTGGAAGAAGTGCTCCACGTCGCGGCGATTGCCATCGAAGGGGAATACGCGCTCGCCCTCCTGGGTGGGCAGGTTCAGCTGGCTGAGTCCCTTGAAGCCGACGGTGAGCTCCCCCATCATGTCGCTCACCAGGCTGAAGCGCAGCCTGTACCAGCTCCCCTGTTGCAGCGGGACATTGGTGGTGTGCTTCAGGTTGTGCGTATTGTAGGTGGCATTGCTGGTGAAGCTCACCCGCAGGCTGCCGTTATCGAGCCGTGATGTGTTGTGGGCGAGCTGTCCCTGGCTGGGCCAGCCCGTCCAGCCGGTGACGTTCGAGGCGAAGGTCCCGTTGGGCACGGGATTGGAGCCGAGCACCGAGGTGACCTCCATGCTGGGCAGGTACAGCGGGCTGCGTGTGGAGCCGGCATCCTCGCTGAAGGTGGCTTGCCAGCGCTCCAGGGCGAAATAGCGCGGGGTGCCCGTGTTGGTGTTGAAGAGGTAGATGCTACGGTCGTTGTAGGGGCTGAAGTACCTGTTGTTCGTGAAGGTGCCGTAGTCCACCCAATTGGGGCTGTTGCAATGGTACTGCCGCATGCACAGCTGGTCCTTGGTCACGCTATAGAGCACGTTGCCCGAGTAGACGGTATTGAAGGCAGGCACGTGATAGGGCGCGGTCGCTCCGGGGCCATTGTAGTTGCTGAAGTCCGAGACGCTGAGCTGGATCGCGTTGTTGTACAGCACGTTCCCCTCGATGCGGTTGCCTGAGCTCACCATGGTGTGGTCCACATGCATGCCGCTTGCGCTGCAATTGCTCACGGTATTGTCCTTCACCAGCGCGTTCTTGATGCTGGTGTTGCCGAAGTAGATGCCGTGGCACATCGGCACCGAGTTGATCCAGTTGGGCGCGCAGCTCTCCACATTGCCAATGAGGTCGCGGACGATGTTGTTGCGCACGATGACGCCGTCGGCATGGTCGAAGGTGATGCCACCGCCATCATTGAGGATGGCCATGGCATTGATGATCACGTTCCGCTCCACCAAGGCATTATTGGCCACCGCGATGCCGCAATAGCCGATGTTCTCCATCCGATTGTCCGTGATGGTGACGCCGGCGCCATTGAGCCGCATGCCGATGTAGCCCATGTCCTTCTCTCCCAGCCCGGGCACCATCGCCACGTCGCGCAGCGTACAGTGCGTCACGCTGGTATTGTTGTCCAGCAGGTAGATCGCCGTCCCGTAGGTCCTGAGTATGTTGAAGTGGTGGAAGCTCTGGTTGTTCCCGGTGCTCATCACCGCTTGGTAGACATCGGTAAAGGAGCAGTTCATGGCCTCCAGGTCGGAGGTGCCGGAGACCCGGATTGAGGCGGTGTGCTGGTGCTTGAAGTGGAGACCGTCGATCTTGATGTGGTGGCGCTGCCAGCTCACGTACACGCCGAAGTCCATGACGCTGGCCTCCACCAGCACGTTGTTGGGGTTGGCGTTGTTCGGGCACCACAGGTAGAGCTGCCCGGCCGCGCGATCCAGGAACCATTCCCCAGGGGCATCGAGCAGCGCCAGCTTGTTGCGCAGGAAATAGCCCCATTGCTGGCTCTGGAGGTTGTTCCCGGTGCTCGTATGCGTGAGCACCCCGTTGCTGAACGCGGACACGCGGGCGGTATCGTAGCTCCAATTGGTCGTCCGGATCACGGCGGTGGCGCCGTTCCAGTAGCCGGTGGCCTGGGTGAGTTCGGCATCGGTGAGGCTTGTGCTGGTGGCCTGGTCCACGCGGAGCCAGCCCGTATTGGGGAAGCGCGCAATGGTCTGCAGGGCGCCATCCACGTAGATGTGCCGCACTAGCTGGGTCATGGGTGCACGCCAGATGTTTCCGCTGTGCTGGGTCCAGCCGGTCACCGCCACGCTGCCGCTGATGATGGGCTGGTCGCCCGTTCCGTAGGCGCCCACCTCGATGTAGGAAGCGGCCGTTCCGCTGCCGTTGATGTTGAGCTTTCCGCGGTAGGTGCCGCCGCGCTGGAAAAGGATCCGGTCACCAGCCACCAGCGAGAAGGAGATCTGGTTCACGCGGTCGATCGTGCGCCATGGAGTGGATGAGCTGGTGCCGTTGTTGGCGTCGTTGCCGGTCGGCGAGATGTAGTAGGTAGCCGCCTGAGCCGCTGCCGTGAGCAGCAAGAAGAGGAAGAGGATGGGATGGCGCATGGGCATCAGGTGTTCACGTTGGAATTCCGGGGTGCGAAGTTGGCCCGGGCCGAAGGGGCATACGCGAGTGGAACCCGCTGGAAATCAACATTTCGACCAGTCACCCTGAGGATCCGATGGAAGTTCCGGTTCCCGGGCCGGTTCCCGGCATGCAGGCTCAAGCCGCCCTTGTTGAATGGCGGCGCACGGGTGTTGATAACCTTGTCGACGGGGCCGCTGCGCGGTCAGGTCTCAACGGCCGCCATCCGCGCACGATGCGATCCCGGTTGGATTCGAACCAACGGCCGCCTGCTTAGAAGGCAGGTGCTCTATCCAGCTGAGCTACGGGACCCGGAGCCTGCAAAGGTGCGCATCGCGCACGAGCGCTCGGCCGTAGGGCGCAAACACCTCCACGATGAGCGGATTCTGCCGAGAGCGGCCCTCTGGATGCGCCATCCTTACCCAAGCCTCTGCGACAGCTCCGCATGACAAAGGGCCAACCATCGGTTGACCCTTCATCCTGTCGGGGCGGCCAGATTCGAACTGACGACCTCCTGGTCCCAAACCAGGCGCGATACCGGGCTACGCTACGCCCCGAGCGGGGCGCAAAGGAAGGGGAAAAGCGCCTTGGTCTAATCCTCTGGACATAAAACACCAAGCGTGAGCGCGCCGCAAGGGCGCCGGGGAGCCAAAGGAACGGACCAGGCTGTCGATGCCTCGGGCCGCGCCTCGGCATCGGCCGGCTCCAGTTCCATGGGCCGCCTCCTCCTTGCTCACAGGTTGGTGCCCTCCCTGGACGATGCGGCCGGCCGCTGCATGGCGCGAACTCCCAGGCACACCCTTGCAGACGCTCCACCCGAACGGTATGAAGCGAAAAGCCGCCCATCTTGCGATGGACGGCTTCAGCTTGGCGGAGAGGGGGGGATTCGAACCCCCGGTACAGTTTAACCCGTACGGCAGTTTAGCAAACTACTGGTTTAAGCCACTCACCCACCTCTCCGTGGATTCTGCCCCAAAGAACTTCCTCCCGCGAACGGGGGGCAAATATAGGAGGCTCTTCGGTTCGCCAATCGCATGGATGCGCTCGGTACCTTCGCCGCCTCAATCCCAACCCGATATCACATGGCCCGCGAAGTCGTCATCATTTCCGCCGTACGCACGCCCATGGGCTCCTTCGGAGGCAGCCTGGCCGAAGTCCCTGCCACCCAATTGGGCGCCACGGCCGTGAAGGCCGCTGTGGAGCGCGCCGGCATCGCCCCCGACCAGGTGAACGAAGTGATCATGGGCAGTGTGCTGCAGGCTAACCTGGGGCAGGCACCTGCGCGCCAGGCCGCCCGGTTCGCCGGACTGCCGAACGAAGTGGCCTGCACCACCGTGAACAAGGTGTGCGCCAGCGGCATGAAGGCCATCATGATGGCCGCCCAGGACATCCTGCTTGGCGATGCCGATGTGGTGGTGGCGGGCGGCATGGAGAGCATGAGCCAGACCCCTTACTATGTGGAGAAGGCCCGTTACGGCTATCGCTACGGCCATGGGCAGCTGATCGATGGCATCGTGAAGGACGGCCTCACGGACGTGTACCACCAGACTGCCATGGGCGTGAGCGCCGAGCTCTGCGCCAAGGAGCACGGCATCAGCCGCGAGGAGCAGGACGCTTACGCCATCGAGAGCTACAAGCGCAGCGCTGCCGCCTGGGCTGCAGGCAGGTTCAAGGATGAGGTGGTGCCCGTTACCGTGAAGACCCGCAAGGGCGATGTGGTGGTGAGCGAGGACGAGGAATACAAGAACGTGAGCTTCGACAAGATCCCCGGCCTGAAGCCCGTGTTCCAGAAGGACGGCACGGTGACGGCCGCCAACGCAAGCACCATCAACGACGGCGCGGCCGCGTTGGTGCTGATGAGCGCGGACAAGGCGAAGGAACTCGGCCTGAAGCCGCTGGCGCGCGTGCTGAGCTACGCCGATGCCGAGCAGGCGCCCGAGTGGTTCACCACCACCCCGGCGAAGGCGCTGCCCCGCGCGGTGGAGAAGGCGGGCCTGAAGCTGAGCGACATCCAGTACGTTGAGCTGAACGAGGCCTTCAGCGTGGTCGGCATCGCCAACACCAAGCTCATGGGGCTCGACCCCGCCAAGGTGAACGTGAACGGCGGCGCGGTGAGCCTGGGCCATCCGCTGGGCTGCAGCGGCGCGCGCATCATCGTCACGCTGATCGGCGTGCTGCGGCAGAACGGCGCCCGGTACGGCGCAGCGGGTATCTGCAACGGCGGCGGCGGCGCAAGCGCGATGGTGATCGAGGCGATGTAAGCGCCCTTGGGGCCGCACGCGGTGCATGATCCCGCACGGCATACGGCGGGCCCACACCATCACCATCCGCAAAGCGCCAACACCTCAACTCGCTCCTACCCATGAATTCAGTCATCTGCCCACTCTCCATCGTTCCTGTGCGCGCCGAGCCGAGCGACCGCTCCGAGATGGTGTCGCAATGGCTTTTCGGCGAGACCGCGCAGGTGCTGGACACACGCGGTGCATGGAGCCGCCTGCGGTTCGACCATGACGGCTACGAGGGCTGGGTTGACCACAAGCAGATTCTCCCCTGCCCCACGCCGAACTTCGACCCCGACCTGCGGGTGATCGACCAGAGCACCATCGTGGACCTGGGGGAGCGCCAGGTGCCGCTCACCTATGGCGCCGTGCTCCCGTTCTATGCGGATGGCACCATCCTGTGGCAGAACCACCGCGTGCCGGTACAAGCGGTGACGAACCACCGCCCCGACCTGGAACGGGCCGACCTGCTGGAGCTGTACCTGCACCCTTTCCTGGGCGCGCCCTACCTGTGGGGCGGCCGCACCCCATGGGGCGTGGATTGCAGCGGGCTGGTGCAGATGATCTTCATCCTGATGGGCATCTACCTGCCGCGCGATGCCAGCCAGCAGGCGGCCGAGGGCGATGTGGTGGAGCTGCTGGACCTCTGTGAGCCCGGCGACCTGGCCTTCTTCGATAATGAGGAGGGCCGCATCGTGCATGTGGGGATCGTGCTCACGCGCAACGAGGAGGACGACCTGCGGATCATCCACAGCAGCGGCCGCGTGCGGATCGACAAGCTGGACCATCAGGGCATCTACAATCCCGAAGAGGCGCGCTACACGCACAAGCTGCGCATGCTCCGCCGGGTGCTCTGAGGCCTGCGGATCGCCGCTCGCCCCCTTCGCACTGCCGTTCATGCGGATTCCCGCCGCTTTGAACGGCGGAGCATGCTTGCTTTGCGCTACAAGCAACAGAACACCATGAAACGCACTCCCCTACTCCTTGCCTTGGGCCTGGGCCTCACCTTGGACCTGAGCGCCCAGCAGTACAAGGTCCTCACCGTCATCGAGAGCATCATCCCCATGGGAATCGGCCGATCCCGGATGATCGAGAGCACCTCTGAAGTGAACGTGGATGCCGCCACCACGGTGCGGACGGACGGCAAGAAGAGCGACCAGGGCGATGTGGACCGCAGCGACCTGAAGATCGACAGCTTCAAGGAGACGAAACTGCTGAACTTCTTCAGCGGCGCCGGCATCAACTTCCAGAACATCGCCAGCAACGATGCCATGATCTCCGACAAGATCAACAAGATGGCCGCAGATGGCTGGGTGCTGGTGCACGTGACGAGCGGTGTGGAGAGCGATGCGGGGGACAAGGACGGCCAGGGCATCTTCATCACGCGGATGTTCTTCCGGCGCGGCTTAGGCCACTCGGTCCAACCGAGCAAAGAGAAAGGGCCCTGCGGGGCCCTTTCTCTTTGCTCTTTGAAGTCCTGCGCGGGGCTCAGAAGCGCAGCGTGTACTGGAGGACGGGAAGGACGGCGAGCTGGTTGACAGGGTCGATGCGCCGGTGGCGGCCATTGTACCAGTACCACACGGGGGTCTGGGCGTTGAGGACGTTCTGCACATCGACCTTGAATTCGTGGCTGGCCTTGGCGCGGCCGATGCGGTAGGCGAGCACCATGTCGACCTTGTGGATGGGCAAGCCCTTGCGGCCCATAAGGGGGCTTCCCTCCTGCTGGTAGCCAGCGGCGATGCTGGCTTGGAGATCGAGCGGCGTTTGCCATTGGCCGCCCTGGACGCTGTAGCGGATGCCGGTGGTGAGGATCTTGTTCTTATCGGCAGCACCGACCTTCCATTCCTTGCCGGCGAGCGCGTTGGCGACGGTGCCGAGGCCGAAGCGGGCGTTGTACCAGGTGCCGTCGAGGGCGCGATAGCGCGATTCGAAGACGGAGGCAGTGGCAAGGGCGTGCCAGCCACGGGTGAAGAACTTCTCGATGCTGAGCTCGACGCCGGCGTTGTAGCCGATGCCGCGGTTGACGAGAGGCTTGGTGGTGTACCATTCCTGCATGTTGCCGAGCCAGAAGGCGCTTCCGGCGGCATCTTCCACGGGCTGATTGAAGAGGTACTGATAGTAGGCCTCGGCCTTGAGCTGAAGGTCCTCGGCGAGCATGTGCTCGTAGCCGGCCACGGCGTGCAGGGCCTTGGAGAGCCCCATGCTTCGATTCGGCTGGGTGGCACGGCCCTGGGCGTCGGTGGCGCGGGCTAGGTAGTTCATGAGGCTCTCGGTGCGGCTGTGGAGGCCTGCGCCGAGGGTGAAGGCGCGGGCCTGGGTGCGCTGGTAGCGGATGGCGGCGCGTGGCTCAACGCTGGTGCTGCCGTTGAGGGCGTAGTGGAGCAAGTGGAGTCCGCTGGTGAGCGACCACTGCTCGCTGATGCGCCATTTCCAGCTGGTGAAGGCCTGGACGGTGGTGGCGCTGCCGCTCTGGAGGAGGTTGAGCTCCATGCGCTGATCGGCGGGGTCCCAGGTGTTGGCGTAGATGCGGAAGCGGTCGGCGGAGACGATGATGCCCGAGCGGAGCTTATGGGCGACGTTGATGCGGGTGTTGAGGGTGGTGGAGGCGCGAATGGTCCACCGGGCATTGTCGTCCTCATGACGGAGGGCCAGGGGATCCTCGCCGGGCGCGGGCGACTCGAAGTACTCGCTGCCGCTGCCGTTACCGCTGATGCTCACCGTGCTGTAGAGGAAGTTGCTGGACCCGAGCAGGAGGGTGTGGGTGAGGCCGGCCACGCCCATGCGCGAGCCGTACTCGCTGGTGGCGAATAGCGTATCGTCCTGCACGCCGCGGTCCTGCTGGCTGATGCTGCTGCGCCCGCCGATTCCGAAGAGGGAGAAGGTGCCGGCCTTCGCCGCAGGGAGCTTGAGCTTGAATGCGGCATCGGTGTACTTGGGCACGCCCTGGTAGTCTACGATGCCGGCGGCATCGAGGAGTGCGAGGGTGCTGTAGCGGTAATTGGCGATGAAGGAGCCGCCCTTGATGCCGGGCAGCGGCCCTTCGGCGGTAAGGTCGGTGCCGAGGACGCCGGCCTTGAGGGTGTACTCGCGCTTGCGGTCGTTGCCGTCGCGGAGCTTCATATCGAAGACGGCGCTGGTGACGTTGCCGTACTCGGCGGCGAAGGCTCCGGTGTAGAAGTCGCTGTTGTCGACCATGTCGCTGTTGAGCACGTTGATGGGCCCGCCGGTGGTGCCATCGTCGGCGAAATGGTTGGGATTGGGGACCTCCATGCCCTCCAGGCGCCAGAGGACGCCCTTGGGGGAGTTGCCCCGCACAACGATCGTGTTGTTGCCGACGGGGTCGCCGGCGACGCCGGGGAAGACGGTGACCATGCGGGCGGGATCGTTGATGCCGCCGGCGATGCGCGAGGTCTCCTCCACGCTGATCCGGCGGGCGCTGAGCATGGCCATGTCGTTGCGCACCTCGCCACGGCCCTTGCCGGCGGTGACCTCCACCTCTTGGAGCCTGACGAGCGACTCCTGCAGGCGGATGTCCAGCACAAGCTCCTTGGCGGAATTGACCAGGAGGTTGCCGAGGGCCTGCTCCTCGTAGCCGAGCATGCGCACCTGCAGGGCGATGCGGCCCACGGGCACCTGGCTGAGGGTGAAGCGGCCATCGAAGTCGCTGGTGGCGCCGATGAGCGGGTCGCTGCCCACGAGCAGCACGGTGGCGCCGATGAGCGGCTGTCTGGTGTCGGCATCGGTGATGGTACCGCGAACGGTCTGGCCGGTGGCTTGGGCGATGAGCTGGCCGGCGAGGGCGAGAAGCAGGATGGTGAATTGCGACCGGAGGCTTGCGATGGGCATGGGATTTCGTTTCTGTTTCCCATGGGACAAGGA